>ERZ772893.2372-NODE-2372-length-15365-cov-2.889615_pt1 | contig 15365 bp, 10 predicted proteins | sample MGYA00511482_ERZ772893 | MGnify/ENA primary metagenome ERZ772893 (study PRJEB29015, sample SAMEA2737687) | human gut metagenome | biome: human gut; feature: human-associated habitat; material: faeces | place: China | collected 2012 ... | reverse complement strand
CCACAATTCTGACAAACGTACACGGTTTTTGTTTTAGCCATACAATTGAAAATTGGAAATTGAAATAAGCCATCTAAATAATAACCTCTCCTCACCTAATAGGGGAAACCACTTGGTAATCAACTCTCCCCCTGTGTAAGGGGGAGTCGGTGGGGGTAGTTCTCAAATAAAACTTTTTCAATATCGTTATTCTTACTATATTTTCTATAAATCAGATTATCAACAAAATGAATTTTCAATTAATCAAAGATTTCATCTGAAGAATCATAATCCGTCATTCCTCGATCCGCATCCCCACAATCAAGCACATGATTTACCCCGTTCGGTTTCTGGAAATCACTTTGCGGTACGGCAAGAGATTTATCCGCATATACTTTCTGCATAAACAAAGCCCAAATCGGAAGTGCCATACTGGCTCCCTGTCCATTCGCCAAATTCTGGAAATGGATAGAACGATCTTCCGCACCTACCCAAACCCCTCCGGCAAGATCAGGTGTAATTCCGATAAACCAACCATCAGAGTGATTCTGCGTCGTTCCAGTCTTTCCCCCGATCTGGTTCTTAAAACCATACCGAAAACGCAAACGACGACCCGTTCCTTCATCCACAACCCCCTGCAACAAATTCGCCATCAGGAATGCCGTATTTTCAGTAATCACCTCTCTGGATTCCGGGTAGAAATTCGCCAGCACGTTACCATACTTATCCTCAATTTTAGTCACCATCATCGGTGCATTATATACCCCTTTATTCGCATATATCGAGAATGCCCCGACCATCTCTTTCACGGAAACCTCGGAAGAGCCCAAGAAAATTGCGGGAACCGGGTCTATAAAACTCGTGATTCCCATCCGGTGAGCCATTTGCACGACGGCCTCCGGGGTAAATTGTTTCAATACCCAACCGGAAATATTATTCACCGAATTTGCCAATCCCCATTTCAAAGTCACCATCTCACCTTCCCGCTTATCCGTGGAATTACGAGGCGTCCAAGTCGTCCCGTCCGGCAAGACAAACGTCTGTTGCACGTTCAACACTTGATCACAAGGTCCCAACCCCTCCTGCATCGCCAACGTGTAAAGAATCGGCTTGATCGTTGAACCGATCTGTCTTTTTCCGGTACTTACCATATCATACTGGAAATAACGATAATCCGGTCCTCCCACGTACGCCTTGATTCGGCCCGAAGAAGGTTCCATCGCCATGAATCCGGCCCGGAAGAATGACTTGTAATGTTTCAATGAATCCAACGGACTCATCACGGTATCCCGTACACCTTTCCACGTGAAAACAGACATCGGAATCGCTTTATCAAAGGATTTCTTTATCTCTTGGAAACTCTTACCCGCCTTATTCATTGACCGATAGCGCTCGGTACGACGGATAGAAGTATTCAAAATATCATTGATCTCGGAAACCGTCAAATCATTCGAAAAAGGCGGATGAGCTTTTCTACTTCTCTCGGCCATAAATGCCGGCTGCAACGTTCCTCCCAGATGTTCCGTCACGGCCTCCTCCGCATATTTCTGCATCCGGGAATCCAATGTTGTATAAATCTTTAGCCCGTCCGTGTAAATATTATAATGCGAACCGTCTGATTTCAAATTCTTGTTGCACCACCCGTAAAGCGGATTCGTCTCCCAAGCCAAAGAATCTACCGCATACTGGTCTTTACTCCACTTGCTGTAATTTCTTTTATCCGGTTTGGATGCTGTCATGTATAACCGCAAATATTCCCGGAAATACGTCGCAATACCCTCTTTATGATCCTCCTTGTGAAAGTCCAACCCCAAAGGCAGAACCTTCAAAGAATCAAATTCAGCCCGTGAAATCTTGTCATATTTCAACATCTGTCCCAACACCACATTCCGGCGTCCCAACGTCTTCTCTTCTCTGCGTACCGGGTTAAAAAGTGAAGGATTTTTAGCCATTCCCACCAACATGGCGGCTTGTTCCACCTTCAAAGAATCGGGTGTTGTCGAAAAATATATGTTTGCGGCAGAGTTAATACCAACGGCCAAGTTCAAAAAGTCAAACTTATTGAGATACATCGTGATAATCTCTTCCTTCGTATAGCTCTTCTCCAATTTCACCGCAATCACCCACTCCCGGAATTTACGCACGGCTAACTCCATGAAATTCTGATTCGCCTCCCGAGGAAACAACATCTTTGCCAACTGTTGCGTGATCGTACTACCACCTCCGGCAGAAGAATTCCCGGTCAACATCCCCTGTGCTACCCGGAACAATCCCCGCACATCAATACCACTATGATCATAGAAACGCACATCCTCCGTGGCAATCAAAGCATCAATAACACTCTGAGGAATATCCTTATAATCCATGTACCGACGGTTCTCACTCCCCTCGAAATACTTCCCTAAAATCTTCCCGTCCTCGGAATAAATCTCCGTGGCAAATTTATTCTTGGGGTTCTCCAACTCCTCGAACGTGGGCATAAAACCTAATTTACCCGCCGAAACTAGGTAGAAAAAGAAAAACACACCCGCAACAAAAACAATAAATAGCCCCCAGAAAATGGCAAAATCTTTCCAATATCTTTTAAACATCACTTCTCGTTTTTATTTTAGCATACAAAGTTAGAAAATTAAATTTATATCTCTACCGATCAAGAAGAATCTCTCCCTGCTCTTTCATAAAAACGATCAAAACTTCTTGAAATCTTAAGAGTTTTATTCCACAATCCACTTCTCAATATTTCGTGTCTTGTTGTCGAAGTTAATACCGATCTTGAACAATTGACGGGAATCAGTCTCGAACGGAGAAAGCCGTTTTATTCTCGTTCATTATAAATATGAGATAAGAAATTTATCAAACCATTCTTTCACCTCTCGGTTTGGAGTTCCCAATGTGTAAATACCAAATTCTAAATCGTAATCCTTGATGGTGAGGTATCCGTTTTAGTAAAGAGCCGAGATCAAATTATCGTCCATATCATTTAATCCATTGGCATCTGTTGTCCAAGATACTACCCTTCTCCGGTTATAATGGTTCTGTTTCAGCAACTCGACAAGGTAAGTCGGGGTTCCCGTCTCGAACCAGTAACTACCGAATTTCATCTTGTCAAACGTGTTCAACACGCTAAACGGGTTATAAATACCTTCAGAGTTTTCAGCAAAATGGTAACCATCGTATGACTCTTTTAGTCGATCACACGTTTCCTCGTACGTTAATCCTTGGGCAGAGGCTAACCGATGAATGTCATCCTTGAAATAATGATGAATTTCTTCTTCGGTCATCCCGCATAAAGCGACGTACCGTTCGTCCATGGAAATATCGTTCAAGTTGTTAAGATCACTGAACACGCTGACTTTCCCGAACTTGGTAACACCCGTGAGCAAAGCGAACTTAATATCCCCATCCATCGTTTTAAGGACCCCGTAAAACGGTTTCAAGGTATTACGAAATTCTCGTTGTAATTCCTCATTACCAATGGCCTGTAACATGGGTTTATCGTACTCATCAACAAGAATGACCGCCCGTTGCCCGGTTAACTCGTGGGTCCAGCGAATAATCCCAGCGAATCGTAGCGAGAAAGACACTTCCGAGGGTTCTGATCCATACTCCTTTTCCCAACGGATTAGAACATTATTAAGAATATTTCCCAAACTTTCAACCGAGTCGTATTTCTCTATGTTCAAGTCAAGATGCAAGATCGGATGTCGTACTCATTCCTTCTCCAACTCCTCCATCGCGAGACCTTGAAATAATTCCCGTTTCCCCCGAAAATAAGCTTCAAGTGTTGAAATGAGCAAACTTTTCCCGAAACGACGCGGACGACTCAAGAAATAGTACCGCCCTGTTTTCACAAGCCGATAAATTAACCTTGTTTTGTCCACGTAGAGATACCCGTCTTTCCGAAAGCTCTCAAAATTTTGAATACCGATAGGGTATAATCTGTCGCTCATCTTCTTCCTTATATTTATCTAACAAATATAGGAATTTTCAATAGAAAAACAAAATAGTTTCCATTCATACTGGAAACTATTTTTCATTTATACTGGAAGCTATTTTTCTTTGAAATCACGTTCCATCTTGCTTCGAACTTAAGATATTTCAAAACATGACTGAACCACTTCTGAATATAGTATTATAAATCAAATAAAAATCATTTTTCCTTAAAAAAATCAGACAATTTATTCCATAAAATATTCCCTCATTTAGTAATAACATATATAGAACTTTCTTTATCCAATAAAAGCAAACCATAAAAACAGAAATACTTTATTTTTTCTTATTTTTTTTTAATAATTCCGCTATCTTCTTACGGAGATCATTACCCCGAAGTCCTTTGGCAACAATACGGTTCTCCGCATCAATTAGAAAAATTGTAGGAAGATCATTCACCATATAGAGACGGGCAACAAGAGAATCAAAACCTCTTAAATCTAAACCGTTTATCCATACCATACCATCCAAACCTATAGTATTCTTCCATTTAACCCGGTCATCGTCAAGTGAAATACTGATAATCTCTAAACCTTGTGGACGATATTGCGAATAAAGTTTCACTAACTCAATATTATCTTGCCGGCAAGAAGGATCTGTTGAAAGCCAGAAGTACACTAATTTCAACTTGGCGGGGATATCATACAACGAGAACAAACTACCATCAGGCTTTTCTACCGTGAAATTCGGGGCAACTTTTCCCTCAACCAATTTTGCATACTGATCTAAGGCTGCAGCGATCTGTTTACCTGGAATCGTAGCGCGAGCTCCTTCTCCCAAAAGTTCATACTTTAAACGTAATTCCTCTTCTGTTTCCTTGAGGATACCCAAAGCAATCACATATACAGTGGCATATTCGTCAGGATTCGCCTTGATCAAATTCAGCGTGGCATTCACCGACATTTCGTAGGCTTTATTCACCTGATTTTGCAAAGCTTGAATGTTTGCTCCTGGTTGTTGAGCTTCTGCCACAATCTTAGCCTGTTCTGAGACAAAAGATTGGCTAATTCGAGTGTAATGAGTCAACAATTCTTGCTGTCGCCCACCTTGGATCAACGCCCCATTATCATTTACGTTAATCATAAAATTCGTGTTTTCAAGAATCAAGGGAATCATCCCATTCCCATCAGACAGTGTAATATAAACCGCCACGGGACCGTTTACTTTTCCCGTAAAAACAAATACTCCATTCTTAATTTGAGTTATTCCTAATGTATCCGATTTACCCTTTTCACCATTTATCAACAATACCTTACCATCCGGTACACCACTGATTTTACCACTAATTTGATAGCCTTCTTGAGCTTTACAAGTGACCGAGAAGATTATCACTACATTAATCAGCAATACAATTATTTTCATCCTTAAAAAAATTAACAACAACAAATTTTCTATTACAGTCATCCTTATTTATACTAAAATATCAGTTTCCAGATGAATATATTTTCCTTCTACAAAAATCCTCTCACATAATAATCTATCATTAAATTTACATGAAAATACAAGCCGGGGATAAAAACCCGGCCCGTAATATTCACTGAAACACGCTATTTTAGAAAGGGATAAAAGCTCCCAAACGTAAACTAAACAACGGAGATCCATCTGATGTCGCATTAACATATTGATTAACAATAGTCAATCGGACATACTGTACAGATTTTTGCAAAACTTCCGGCACATATATAAATGTAGTTTCCCCGGGAGTATTTCCAATATTTATCCCTCCATTTTCGTATGTAGCATTCTCCCATTCGTAACCATCCTTAGATACCTCTATTTTCAAAGAAGGTAACAGATATTTGATATCAGTTTGAGTCCCTTGAGTAGGCTGCACAATTTTAAATCCTTTCACTACCATAGGTTTTTTCATATCAAATTTCACCTCAAAAACTTTCACACTCGATGTCAGTCCCGGTTCGAAATAAAATTTCGGGTCATCAATCAGCAAATTTGCAGCCCCATTTGTTTTGTAACCATTATAAACCGTATCAGTACAAGTGACCTCCCAACCCGTCGTATCTAATGGTACAACCTTCGGTAAAGTATTTGTATTTTTCATCTCACTCAATAACCCTGGCTTGATCTTACCCATAAATTCCATCGTAGTAATGGAAACTGATTCAAAATCATTACCAAAATAATGATTATTATAACGTTCCACGGTAAAACCCTCACGAGAATCTTTCAAAAATTGCAATGTTAATAATCCTTTATAAACGTCTGTAGTACTCACATTCATGCTCGTGTATCCATCTATCATATAACGATTTTTTCCAAGAATTACTTTTTTCAAATTTGGGAAATATAACAAATCTTGGAATGAAGCCATATCATAATCTAATTCAATTGTTTCCACTGAATTAATAATTTCATCCGTCACTCCACCATATTGTTTTAACAACAACTGTGAAAATCCTGCTGACCATACCTGTTCATCTTTTAACAAGGTTGCATCTTCGAAATTAATCTCATCGATACAATTCGGTAATTTCCCTTTCCGTTGTATTTTTATCTCTTTCGAGAAATCAATTCCTGGCTCTCCTTCCCCCGGGATTAAGAAATAATAATCTCGCCCAAAATCAATTTCCCCAAACAAAGACAACCGTAATCCCATATGCTCTTTGATATTCCAAGTATGCTGTTCTCCATCACTACCCCAGTACACAAGATTCATCTCACTTATATTCTCATTTACATCATCTAATATCACGGCTAATCTACCATTCAACGGATAGAAATTAATAATCCCGCGAGTAAAAGTTTGTAAATCCTCATGACTTTCAGTGTATGGACGAGCATAAGCAGATTCCACAATAGATTCCGTACTATCAACAGAAATATTACTCACAGTCACAGTATAAACTGCATTTGCGAGATTCTCCAGATAACAAGAATCTACTAAATTATTATTTTCGACAACATCCTTCGGTCGTAAAAAGAGTACATGCGATTCTGAATCTGATTCTGCCTTCCAAGTTACTTTGACATGATCTATATTTGCATCCAGATTTCCTTTCCATTTCACTTTTAGCCGTTTCCAACCCGGTAGAACTTCTAGATTCGAACATTTTCCCACATAATGAATTCTACCATTACCGGCATATTCATCGTAAGTATCCTCAAGATCCTCACATCCCACGATAAAAAGTACCGCAAATAGCCATACAATATAATATAATTTTTTCTTCATAATTTGAATGATTGTTCATTTACACTATTCAGCCTTCACACTTACTTCCAATTCATTAAAGGTCACGTATTCCAAAGGATTTTCTTCCCTTAAAACACCCCACCGAGGATAATTGAATGTGTCCTCGATCACAAAAATCAAGTATCGATAACTATCTCCTGTGTAATTGCAACGCATATCCAAACACACTGGATCTGTAGCAGCAATATCCTCAATAGTTGAAATAATTTTACCCCCATCCACAAAACCATAATTCATGTCATCCGTAAATTTTGCCCAAGAAGATTCCCAAGAGTTAGGATTATAGTCAAGCCGAAAGAGCCGCACACAAGAACTCAAATTTACCGTTTCCGGATTTTCATTAGTGCCGTAAAGAGCAACTTTACAAGGAAGTCTTGTACGATAAGCACCATTCCAAAGTTCCTTCAATAATGCAGGAGCACTTCCAGATGTTGTTGGCCAAACAGTATAATAATTCAAGTAAGCATACAGCCGTACCGCAGCCGGAACTTTTTCCTTACGTAAATCTATAATGAAACGTTCCCCAAATGCACCTGGTCCAGCCGCAAAAGTTGCATATTTATATTTTGCATTAGTATTCTTATTACGATAAAATACCTCTCCTTTCCGATCCCCATCAAACAAATACTTCTCCGACACCGGACAACCGTCTCTTACTCTTTTCATTTCTTAGTTTCGTTTTTTTATTTTTTCCTGTAAATTTGAAATCGAAATCGCCATATTTTAAAGTATCCATATACAAAGCGGGTAGTCCTTCAAAAATTTGTTGTTTGACACGATACCCCCGGTAATCCTCCGTCCGAACGACAACCGTATTATTTTCAGAAGTTTGTTTCAAAACAAAATTGAGCGTATCACCTCCCTCTACAATAGGACTAGTCATCACCAAAATCGTATCGGGTCGTTGGGTTAAGGGATTCGTTCCAAGATAAAACACATGTACCAAACCACTTACCACCTCTGGAGAGGAATACATCATCGAAAAACCACCCCAAAATGAATTCACCTTTAAATTATCAAAAAAAGATACTGGGGCCGAATCCTCCGTGTCGAACGTAAACTCCATTGGACTAGACTCTTCACCTCTATCGTTAAAAAAAGTAACCAATGCCGGTACATTCTCCCGTTTTTCATTAAAACCAAGTAACAAGAGTGAGTCGCTCAAATAAGTCCCCGATAAAACCATCTCCATCCCTCGAACATCATTATACCGTACTCGTATTCCAGCTACTTCAGGATTACGAGGTAAATAATAATTCATGACAGCACCTCCCGGAACTGGTCGGAAGCTAAGGTCTTTCCGAAATTCGACAGGTACATCGAATCCGATATTCTCATCACTATTACAAGCAAATAAACCGAATATCAAAAACAATAATATTGCATTTTTCATCATTCTAAATTTTAAAGTCATAACCATATACTTACCAACCCGGATTTTGCACGCAACCGGATATCAGAATCTCTTCGCTACGTATAGGATATAAATAATCTCGAGGAGCTACAAATTTATTCTTCGAATTAACAATCACTGGCCTACTGTTATTATAAAATTTTTCTCGTGTATCTCCCAACACGTTCCACCCGTATTGATTCTCATTCATCTCTAAATGTGCCGTTTTCCATCGACGTAAGTTCCAATAACGACGACCTTCGAAAGCAAACTCTATATTCCACTCCTGACGAATAATTTCACGCATACCAACTTGACTATTTACCTTATTTTTATCTCGCGCCATTGCCCAAGATTCTTGCACTGTAGGAATTCCGGCACGTTTACGTATCTCGTTCAAATTATCGTATACCCTATTATCCGGTGTTGTCAAATATTCATTCCAAGCTTCCGCAGCAATTAAATACAATTCAGCTATCCGAATTACGGGATAAGGATAATCTCCCATTCCTTTTACGTTATTCACGTAATTAAAAAGAGGTATATCCGAACTCGTCCATTTTTTAATCCAATAACCACTTAAATTCTGAGGAGCAGTAGAATTAATTCGTTTTTCTTTTAATCCAAAAGTTTCTCCACGATAAGCTTCTACTTTATAAAGATTATCTATATTCTTTCCTAGCCTCCAATAACAGCGATCAGCAGCAATAGTAGCATAAAAACGAGGTTCACGACGAGTATGCAATACAGGAATATCCTCTCGCATAACAACCACATCAGTATAATAAGGATCTGTTTCTTGAGTCATAGCATAGATATTCCCTCCTCCAAAACTTGGATCTTGATCTATAGGAAGTCCATTTACTGTGTAGAACATCTCAACCATTTTTAAACTCGGACTCATGCTCGTACCAGTTAAATAATGATTAGGGTCAATTGTGATATCAGGAAGCGTATAGAAGAAAAAATCATCTCCTCCCTCAGTTCCCTTTCCCTTGATCATCAATAAAGCCTCATCACTTAAGAAGCCCCATGTCTGAATAGATCTCTCAATATTAAGCATATACGTTTGTAATGTTGTAGAAGCATATTGGTCATTCACCAGATGTTTCCCGTTTTCCAAACACACTTGAATAGCCTCTTCTGCAGCTTCTGCAGCACGTTTCCACTTTTCTTTATCCTTCGTAGAACTAAAAAGTGGCTCTCCATTCTTATTTACAAAATTAATATAATCTAGATTCCCATTAAAAAGATCAGAAGCTTGATAAAGCAAAGCTATTGCTTTTAGAGCTAAAGCACTTTCTTTACTAAAATAAGCTCTTCGAGAGGATTCTTTCAAATCAAGCGAAGTTAAATCAGCTGCAGCTTCATCGCAAAGACGAACGATGGCATTAAAACAAGTATCCACATGGCTACGAGGAACTTGCATATCATGAATATCTAAATTCGGATCAAGGTTTTCTGGAACTAAAATGATCGGTCCATAATGACGTACCAATTCAAAATACATATAAGCTTTCAATGCCTTTATTTCAGCCTTCCATTCCCGCTTCTCATAAGCCTCCATGTTGTATACTTGATCGATTTTGTCAATAAACACATTACACAAATTTATTCCCGCATAATAATCTCTTTTACCATAAGAACCGTATCTTTTTGACCAAATATCACCATACGGATCCAATGCATTTTGTAAACCTGCTCCGATATTCAATCCTATCCAACCACGATTCCGTTGATAATCACCCGTAACCACTTCATCCGCACCCAAGAAAGCCTCATTCCCGGAAAGACAAGGAGTTGAATTTTGCAAAAATGTATAACAACTTTGGAGCCAAAGCAAAGCATCATCCCTTGTTTCAAAAACCGAATTTAATGTTGTCATGTCCTCTTCCGGTACGATATCAAGAAAGCTATCACATCCTAACAATAAAAACAAAGGAATCAATAAAACTAGTAATAAACGTTTCATATTCTCTGTCTGTTAAATTAAAAACTAATATTAATACCTACCGCATAGGTCTTTTGTATCGGGTAATTAAACCCATTCTCACCTAATTCCACATCCCATAACTTGAAATTCGTAATCATAAAAGGATTATTTGCCCGAGCAAAAAACTTTACATTTTGCATCCGAATTTTCTTTTTCAAATTTGCTGGCAAATTATAAGCCAATTCCAAGGAAGTACAACGCAAGAAACGACATTCCCGCATAAAATAAGTACTTTTACGAGTTTCTGTAGCATCTACCGAATACCAATCTTCCTGAGGATTATAAACTGTCATACTTTGTGTAGAAAGACGAGGCCAGAACGGACGGTCAACAACATTATCCTCACTCCAATGGTCTTCGTAAATCGCTTTCAACATTGCGTGATCACCCACGAATGGAGAAAGTGCCTTCGGATTAAGAAAAAAACCACGATTACCCGACCCTTGGAAAGAAAAATTGAATTCCCAATTCTTGTAATTGATAAAACCACTAAAACCATATATAATTCGTGGAGTTTCCGGAAATCCTATATGTACGGCGTCCTCAGTATCAATAATCCCATCCCTATTCACATCACGATAACGGATATCTCCGGGCATAGCTGAGGGTTGATCGGGCGCATTGTCAATTTCCGCCTGATCACGGAACAATCCTTCGGCAATATAACCTACTTGTTGTGATATCTCATGTCCTACTTTTCGTTGCCAATTAGGTTTATCAGTTGCCTCTTCCAATTCTTTATAAACAGCCTTATTGTATGTGAAAGTCCCGTTCAAAATAATCCAAAAATCCGGAGAAAAAGCATGCTGAATTTTTCCCGCCAAATCGATACCCCGGGAACGCACCTTACCGATATTATCCAAAGGAGGAATTTCCACACCCATATTAGCAGGAATTACCGTACGATTCCCGATAATATTGTGACGAATTTCCTGATAAATATCAGCATTCAATTCCAAAATACCCTTGAAAAAGCGAGTTTCTAACCCAAGATTCACTTGTTCTGAAATTTCCCACTCTATATCGGGATCACCATAATTCTGTATTTGATAACGAGATAACCTGTCATCTTTTCCCGGTTCTGGATGATATGCTCCTATATCCGTCGGTTCAACCTGCGGCATATACACGAAACGAGGAGTTTCAATTATACCGTCATTACCAACTTTTCCGTAAGATGCTCTAACCTTGCAAAAAGGCATCCAATTGGCTACTCTCCGCATGAAATTTTCTTTTGAAACAATCCAAGCTCCTCCAACAGATGGAAAAAATCCCATCCGATTTTTTTTAGCAAAACGCTCCGAACCGTTATAACCGAAACTAGCCTCCAAAAAATAACGATCCATATATCCATAAGTACCACGCATGGAAAAACTCAGATTACGATGCTCTATACTCTCGAATAAACTCTGATTCGGATTAGAATTAGCTTGTTGGGCTTGAAATACAGCCGTCAGCGAAGTTTGATGATTACCCCAAGCCGCCGTATGCAGCAAACGCCCTTCATATACCCACTGGGTGGACGATGTCAACATATTATTCATTCTATTTAATTCCAAAGTACGACGTCCATTCCGTACTAAAGTTAAGGTATGTTCACCTGTTTCAAAATCATACCCTCCACTCTCTGCATTTAAATAATAGTAAAATGGTGAAGTACTGTAAGTACTCTGCTCATATCCTTGTTTTGAAAGCGAAACACTAGCACGAAGTTCCAAACCTTTTAATAAAGATGAAAGATTATGAATATACTCGGCACGACTAGTTACAGAATAACGCCCCCGTTCCATATATCCCACATGAAGCTGTGCGTAAGGATTTGCCGCTTCTCCATCCAATCGATTTCCAAAACGCAAATGAGGCCAACTATATTTCTTATCTCCCGGATAGGTTGGAGCAAAATCTACCGGTGAAGCATTAAAAGCCAAAGAATAAGCTGCAGTAACATTCTGCTGTGGCCCATGATATTTATCAATAGAAAATGAAGTATTTACTAACAAACGAATACCGGCACTCAAATCCACGTTTAAGTTTACACGAGAAGAAACAGTAGAGTTTGTAATATTGACATCAAACTGATTTAAACGATCTGTTTTTAACATACCTTGATCTCTCACGTAATTCACGGAGGCATAATACTGTATTACACGAGATCCGCCACGTACATTCACGCCTAAACGATGATTGACAGAATAATCTTTGAACATAATATCATACCAATCATTGGCAGGATATACCCAAGAAGGATAGTTCGAACTTCCCGTACGTTCAATCCGTTCAATTGAATATGCCGGAGTTGCAGAGGAATTACGAGCCAACAAAGCCTGATTATACATCCTCATATAAGTTTTCGGGTCAACCACTTCTATCTCGCGGGTTGGCATAGAGGCCACTGCCTCGTAACGTACTGAAGTATAAACGCTTCCCTCTTCTCCTTTCTTCGTTGTCACCAATATAACCCCGTTAGCTCCCCGTGCACCATACATTGCCGTGGCAGAAGCATCTTTTAATACACTAAAACTTTCTATATCCTCAGGCGCCATACGAGCTAAATCCAATCGGGAAGATTCAACTCCATCGATTAACACCAACGGCTCGGAAGAACCTTGAGAAGAACTAATACCCCGAATATAGAACTTCGTGTTCATTTCTTCCTCTGTCAATGCCCCGGGAATACCTCCTGTCTGCCAACCTATAATACCTGCAATTTTTCCTGCAAAACTAGAAGTTAAATCACTACTAGAAGATTTCAAATCCATTGGGCGAACGGTAGTAATAGCCGAAACCACACTTTCTTTTTTCTGTTCTCCGAACGCTACCTCTTCAATATTTTCCGCAGTTGGATTCAAACGAATATTTAGTCTTTCTTTTCCTTTAATATCAACAGTCTCTGTCTTATACCCGATAAAAGAAACTCGCAACACATCGTCAGGCTTAGCAGCAATTGTGTAACGTCCTTCCACATCGGAAGCAACCCCTTGTGTTGTTCCCACGATCACGATCGTGGCTCCAGGAATAGGATTTCCCTTCTCATCAACAATACGACCGCTTACTTTTAAAAGATTTACTTCAAGCTTTTTTTCTTGACGGATAATAGCAATATTATCACCTGTGATTTTATACGTGAAACCAGTATCTTTAAGAATTGTTTTTAAAACATCCTCTACCGTCGCATTTTTCACATTAATAGTCACCGGTTTTAACTGTTCCACTTGTATCTTTTCATAAGCGAAATTAACTCCAGTTTGTTTTTGAATTTCTAATAATACATCAATTAAGGGTACATTTTTAAAATCAAGAGAGACCTTCTTACTTACAGCATTCTGTGCGTTAAGATTCGTAAATCCCATCGCCAGTAAACATACCAAAAGGTATATTTTGCAAAAAGAGCCGCCTCCATTGCGAAATAATAAACTTTTTTTCATAACTTTGTTTTTAATATTTATCGATAATTAATCGGTTCCCATTTCTCACCGAGGAATCATTAATTTATTACACAGGATGTTCTAGGCAAAAGGGCATCCTGTTAATTTTTTCAGGACATCTTATTCTACAATCTTCACCTCCTTCCCTTCGATTAAGAATTTAACATCCGAAACAAATTCTATCACGTCCAAAGCTTCTCGGAGTGATGCGTGTTGTTTTATAGAAAATACGTATTCTTCCTTTTCCAAAGCAACCTCGTTTTTAACCGAGAAATGAACATCGTAGAACAATTCAAGACTGGGAATTATCTGTTTTATCGTTTTCCCGTTAAAGAGAATATAACCATTCCGTTTAGCGGTGTATTCTGCCAGATTTGTTTGTGTAACTGTCAACTGTCCTAATTTATCCACGAATGATTTGTCACCGGGATGAAGTACAGTTTCCTTTCCATCTGATGAATTTTTCGGGGTAATACTGACAACACCCTCTACCAACACGGCCTCATCCGGCAAATTGTCCCGTGAAATAACATTAAACGTTGTCCCATACACCTGCAATTTCATATTATCCGTGTTTACCACGAAACGATTCGAAGATTTTGTCACCTCAAAATATCCTTCCCCACGAAGAGTCACTTCTCGGGTAGAAGTTGAATCAAATTTCACCGGGTAAGTTAATTCACTCTGCGGGTTAAGCAACACGAAAGTTCCATCCGATAATACAAGTTCAAAGGTTTTTCCTCTTGGAACAACAACGGTATGCGTCGGGATAATTTCTTTTTCTTTCACCGTATCCACTCGATAAATACTATCGGATTTGGTGTAATTCAACTGGTTATTATTAGTTTGCTGATCCATTTTCGAATTTAATTCCTCGGCAGTCAGTTTATCCCCGGTTTCCGTGATTATAAAAACCGATTCTCCCGCATTCTCGCTTTTCATGGCAATCTGCATCCCGTCCATCTTATCCTGATTCATGTCATAATACCACCAAGTTCCCAGCGAGAGCAATAAAATAACAGATGCCGCCACGGTCATTCGTTGCCACAATACCCGTTGATGTTTCCGTCTTCTCGTCTTTTGCAATTTTGAATAGAACTGATCCAGCTTTTCTTCAGAAAAAGATTCGTTACGAGTCGGCTGATTTGCATAGTAATCAGATGCCCGTTGATAAAATTCTTCATTCCGGGGATCTTCTTTCCGCCAAAATTCTACCTCTTCGACCGTTTTTTTATCAGTCTGTCCATTGATATATGAAAATATTTTACCCCAATCAATCTGCATAAATTTTCAATCTTTTATACAATAAACGCACAATGAAAAAAATGGGACCCCCATTTCCAATATTTTTTTTGAAAAAAATTTCATTGATCC
>ERZ772893.2357-NODE-2357-length-15432-cov-11.073616_pt1 | contig 15432 bp, 9 predicted proteins | sample MGYA00511482_ERZ772893 | MGnify/ENA primary metagenome ERZ772893 (study PRJEB29015, sample SAMEA2737687) | human gut metagenome | biome: human gut; feature: human-associated habitat; material: faeces | place: China | collected 2012 ... | reverse complement strand
GCTCTGGCCCTGGCGGCGGCGCTGGCCCTTGGCCTTGCCGCCTGTGATGCCTCGGCGGTGGTGCCGGGCAGCAGCACCCCTACGGTCAGCACTGCCCAGCCTGCCGGAGACGGCCAGACCGCCAACTTCGAGATGCACTTCCTGGATGTGGGGCAGGCCCTGAGCGTGCTGGTGGAATGTGACGGCCAGTATATGCTCTACGACGGCGGCAATGTGGACGATGGCAGCTATGTCGTCTCTTACCTGCAGAATCTCGGCGTGGAGGAGCTGCAGTATGTGTTCTGCTCCCACGCCCACGAGGATCATGTGGGCGGCTTGTCCGCTGCGCTGGCCTATTTCCCGGCAGACCATGTGTACAGCCCCGTGACGGAAGCCTCCACCAAGTGCTTTCAGGATTTCGTCAAGTACACCCAGCAGCAGGGCCTGCAGGTGGAAGTGCCCGCTGCGGGCACAGTCTGGCCGCTGGGCAGTGCCACTGTGACCATGCTGGGCCCTGTGGCGCAGTATGACAACACCAACGATACCTCCATCGTTCTGCGGGTGGATTACGGCTCCACCAGCTTTCTGCTCACCGGCGATATGGAATCGGATGCGGAGCGCGACCTTGTGAACAGCGGTGCCAACCTGAAGGCAGATGTTCTGCAGGTGGGCCACCACGGCTCCAGCACCAGCACGAGCTACATCTTCCTGAACGCCGTCCTGCCCAAGATGGGCATCATCTCCTGCGGTGTGAACAACAAGTACGGCCACCCCCACGAGGAGACCCTGAGCATCCTGCGGGATGCGGGCGTGGATGTTTACCGCACGGACCTGCTGGGGGCCATCGTGATCGGTTCCGATGGACAGAACTATACCATCCGCACCGAGAAAACGGCCACCGATGCTGAGCTCAACCCCACCGACCCGGCGGCAGCGTCCACCGCGCAGCAGGGGTATATCGGCAACGTGAACAGCAAAAAGTTCCACCTGCCCAGCTGTGCCAACCTCCCTGCGGAGAAGAACCAGATTCTCTTCTCCAGCTACGAGGAGGCCATTGCGGCAGGGTACAGCCCGTGCTCGAGCTGCATCAAGTAAAAGCATATCAAACAAGCAGCGCCCTGCCGGGGCAAACCGGCAGGGCGCTGCTGTTTTCTGGATTCATTTTTTCCGCTTTTTGAAATCGACCGGCAGCGCTGTCCACCGCTCCCGGAAGAGGTATGCCGCATCCTTGGGCTGGCGCTGGCGGGTAAAGATGCCTTTCTTGTTGCCGTCCACCCGCAGGATGCCCTCGGTGGTCTGGAAATCGGCAAAATTCCACACCAGCTCACCCTGTATGAAATCGTAGTGGTCGAACACGGCGTGGGTCATCTCCAGATATTCATTCTGGTACTCGGCACTCCACATCACGCTGGGGAGCTTGTGTGCACCGCTCAGGTTGTCGGTGCCGTACTCAGTGAAGATGAGCGGGCGGCCATGCAGGACTTTTGCCCAGCCGTCCATCTCATGGTGGAAGGCGGCTTCGGCATCCGCCAGCCCGGCCCCGCCCAGTACATACCAGCCGTAGTAGCGGTTCAGGCTGACGAAATCGGCAAAGCGCTGGCCCTTGCTGGTGTCGGGCAGGCTGGTCATCAGGACCGTATAAGTACGGGGGCGCTTCTGGGGGTCGAGGCGGCGGGCCAGCTCGAACAGGGGCTTGAAGTATTCCTCAGTGCCCGCGCTGGTGCACTGAGGCTCGTTGAGCAGGCTCCATGCGATGACCGAGGGATGGTTTTTGTCCCGGTCGATCATATCGGTCAGGGCTGCCTTGTGGTTCTTGAGCAGCGCAGGCGTGGTCTCCTTCTCAAAAAAGCCCTGCTGCCTGCCGTTGCCCTGATTGGCGGCCAGGAAGTTGGCCGTGCTCTGCATAAAGCCCACGGCGGGGACTTCGTCAATGATGAGGAAGCCCTCCTCATCGGCCATCTGGTAGATCTCCTCGGCGTAGGGGTAGTGGCTGGTGCGGAAGCAGTTTGCGCCGATCCACTTCATCAGCTCAAAATCCCGCTTGACGGTGGGCAGGTCGAGCCCACGGCCCCGGATGTCGGCATCCTCGTGCCGGCCAAAGCCCCGCAGATAGACCGGGCTGCCGTTGAGCAGGAAACGCCCGTGCCGGATCTCAAAGGTGCGGATGCCGATCCGGTCCAGATACTCGTCCACCACCGCGCTGCCCTCGTGGATGCGGATGACCAGATCGTAGAGATAGGCGGCGTGGATATTCCACAGCTTGGCGTTTTTGACCACCAGCGTGCCGGTGATGCCAGAGCTTTCGGCCACCCGGGTGGTGCCGTCGTAAAGCTCCACAGTCACGGGGTGGGTACCGTTGGTGGTTACGGTGTAGTCGATCTCGGCCCCGGTCTCGGTCAGGCGGTATCGGGTGGAATAGTCCAGCACCCGCTCCTTGGGCAGGGCCATCAGCCAGACGGGCCGGTGGATGCCGGCGTAGTTGTAAAAATCAAAGTAGGGTGTGGCAATCTTTCTGCCATCCGCAAGGGTGCGGGTGGTGCCTGCGGGCAGCATCGTCTCGCTGAGCTCGTTGTTCGCCAGAACACTGAGCTTGTTGAACTGGTTGTAGCGCACGATGTTGGTCACGGTGGCATCAAAGGGCAGGAAGCCGCCCTCGTGCTGGGCCACCTCCACGCCATTGACAAAGACCCGGGCCCGGTGGGTGACCGAGCCAAACCGGAGAACGATGTCCCAGCCGCTCCATTCCGCAGGGACAAAAAAGCTGGTCTCGTACCAGAAATCACCGCAGTATTCGCGGGAGGCCTTGTCGGTGAACAGGTCGCAGAAGGAGGCAGGCACCGGCATGGAAAGAGAGGAGGGCAGGTCCAGCGCCCATCCGGCCTCCACACCCTTGCTCTCGGGGTCGAAGCTGAAACGCCACATCCCATCCAGGCCGATGAGACGGCGGGTGGTGGTAGCGCGGGGATACAGCAGGGAGCGGTTCATCAGGATGACCTCACATTCATCAGCCCGGCGGCATTTTGCGTGCCACAGGGGCGTTTATTGTCTTTATACCCAGTATGACAGAAATTTTATAAAAGGGATAGAAAGATTTTTGAATAAATCCAGACTTTTTTCAGGAAAACAGGCGCTGCTCTGGGCAGAATACCTATTATCTCCGGCTGCGTTTGAAAACTTCCGTATGGATGCCACAAAAAGTGAATGCTGGGAAAAAGAGGAAAAAACAGAATGTGAACGAACTGTGAAAATGTACAAAAACAATACCTTAAAATTGTACGAATTCACCTAAAAAATATTCTAACATTTTTTGATAAAAGTTTGTCATAATATTGGAGTACAAACTTGGATACAGCAGAAGGGACACTGTACCGTTTGAATTGACCACCGAAGGAGAATACAATGGCAAATGAAATGCAAAAGACCACCCCGTTTGGGATGCGGGACAAGGTCGGCTATATGTTCGGCGATTTCGCCAACGATTTTACTTTTATCCTGTCGTCCAGCTTCCTGATGAAGTTCTATACCGACGTGATGGGCGTGAGCGCCGGTGTTGTGGGCATGATCATGATGATCGCCCGCTTTGTGGATGCCTTCACCGATGTGACCATGGGCCAGATCGTGGACCGCTCCAAGCCCACCAAGGACGGCAAGTTCCGCCCCTGGCTCAAGCGGATGTGCGGCCCTGTGGCCATCGCATCCTTCCTCATCTTCCAGTCCGGTCTGGCCGGGATGTCCTACGGCTTCAAGGTGGCATGGCTCTTTGTGACCTATATCCTGTGGGGCTCCATCTTCTACACCTCCGTCAACATCCCTTACGGCTCCATGGCCTCCGCCATCTCTGCTGCCCCCAAGGACCGCGCAGAGCTGTCCACCTGGCGTACCATCGGCAGCACCCTGGCCGGCCTTGTGATCGGCGTTGGCACCCCCATGGTGGCTTACGTCACCGTCAATGGTCAGACGGTCCTCTCCGGCAGCCGCATGACCATCATTGCAGGCGTTTTCTCTGTCTGCGCCATCCTCTGCTACCTGCTCTGCTTTAACCTGGTGCGTGAGCGTGTGGATGTGCCCGCCAACAACAGCAAGATGGACATTGGCAAGATGCTCAAGAGCGTGTTCACCAACCGTGCCCTGCTGGGCATCATTGCTGCCGCCCTCTTCCTGCTGCTGGCCATGCTGACCATGCAGGGCATGGCAGGCTATGTGTTCCCCAACTTCTACGGCAGCGCCGCCGCCCAGTCTACTGCTTCTCTGCTGAGCAGCGTGTTGATCCTGCTCGTCTGTGCACCCTTTGCCTCCAAGCTGGCCAGCCGGTTCGGTAAAAAAGAGCTGGCCACCGTATCCTGCATCGTGGCCACGGTGCTGGAGGTCATCTGCTTTGTTCTCAAGCCCGCCAATGTCTGGGTCTATGTCGGCTTCTACTGTGCCGCCTTCATCTGCCTGGGCTTCTTCAACACCATCATCTGGGCAATGATCACCGATGTCATCGATGATTCCGAGGTCCGCAACGGCATCCGTGAGGACGGCACCATCTATGCGGTCTACTCCTTTGCCCGCAAGCTGGGTCAGGCATTCTCTTCCGGCCTGACCGGCGGCCTGCTGACCATGATCGGTTACAGCGCCGCCACTGCCTTTGACCCGGAGGTCACCATGGGCATCTTCAACATCTCCTGTATTGCCCCCGCCATCGGCTTTGTGGCCGTGGCCCTGAGCCTGTTCTTCATCTACCCCCTGACCAAACAGAAGGTGGAGGAGAACGTGGCCGCACTGGCACAGCGCCATAATAAGTAAGGAAACGGATCAAGCCGCCCACGGGAAATTCCTGTGGGCGGCTTGTTTCTGCTTCAAAATTGATGTATACTAATACATCAGGAATGACACAATGGCACGAGCGGAACAACAGGAAAAAGGAGCGGTGTACGATGCGGGTGGATCCCTTGCAGATCCTTACAAAGCTGGCAGCGGTGCAGAATATCCCGACCCGGCGGGTCACCCCGCCCTTTGAGGGGTTGGAAGAGTTTGACTACGGCCTGCGGCGATCGCTGGACCCCCAGTTCGACTGGCAGGAGTTCGGCCAGCTGCTGCTGGACAGCACCCCTGAAAATACCCTGCTGCTGGTGGAGGGTACCTTTGAGCTGCACTTTGCCCTGTTCCGCATCCCCGATGAAAAAAACACGGTCTTTCTCATTGGACCTTGGACGGTGGGCCCCCGCACCCCGAGCGCCCGCAAATGGGTCAGGCGCTATCTGGGGGAAGCCGGAGAGGCCGCCGTGCAGGAATACTACAACGGCGTGAAGATCCTGGAGGCCAGCGATTTCTATGGAGCCTTGCGGGTTGTGGTGGATACGATGTTCGGCTGCACTGTCCCGGTGCAGGAGCTGAAGGAATTCCTGCCCTTCCAGTTCCACCCGGATACCCGCTATTTCCACGAGCCGGAGTTCCAGAAGGAGATCCCGGTCACCATGCTGGAGCAGCGGTATGAATCAGAGAACCGCATTCTGGATGCGGTGGCCCGGGGCGATGAGGAAGCCGCCATCGAGGCCATGCACCAGCACTCCCGCTTTACCTACGGCGGCCGGTTCGAGGGGACACTCTACCAGCAGAAGAACAAGATGATCGTGCTGAACACCCTGCTGCGCAAGGCCATTGAGCCCAGCAAGGTGCATCCCTATTATATTGATGCCATTTCCAGCAAGTACAGCCGCATCATTGAGGAAGCCAACGAGGTGCCCAACGAGATGATGTGGCAGATGACGCGGGATTACTGTGCCTATGTCCGCCGCTACTCGCTGAAGGAGTATTCGCCCGCGGTGCAGAAGGTGATGAACTACGTCAACCTGAACGTGGCCGAGCCGCTGACGCTGAAAAGTCTGGCCGCAATGTGCTTCATCAGCCCATCGTACCTGTCGGCATTGTTCAAGCAGGAGACCGGCAGCACTCTGATCGATTATATCAACACCCAGCGCGTCAACCGCGCGGCCCAGCTGCTGGTGCAGAACAACCACACCATTGCCGCCGTGGCCGAGGAAGTGGGCATTCTGGACGTGAATTATTTTACAAAGATCTTCAAAAAGACGCTGGGAGTCACCCCCACCCGCTACCGCCGCGAACAGAAAGAAAAGTGAAAAATGAAAAAAATGCCCGGTTTTTCCCGGAAATGTACGTTTTGTGCAAAACTTCCGGGAAAAGACGGGCATTTTCTGTACAGAGAAATTTGTTGCATGAACAGAATGATGTTGTAACCATTTTGAAAGGATTTATGGATTTTTGGCATGGAATTTGGATGTATGTTGCATTTTTGACCGATTTTGTGCTTGATAGTAAAAAGAATGTTGTACACAACAATATCAACTGTGAAGAATGCACAAAGAAACGGCCGGAATCTTGTGAACTTGTCCCATTGCGAACTTTTTTTCAGATGGCTATAATACAAACAGAAACCATGGAACGTACATGTAAGTATATTCCATGAAATGCTGTGATATGCGAATGAAGGAGAACAAGATTATGAAAATGATTTCCCGTCGTGACTTTATGAAGGCTTCTGCTGTTGTGGGTGCTGCTGGCGTTCTGACCGCCTGCGGCGGCTCCTCCAGCTCCACTGCTGCTTCCTCTGTCGCTGCTTCTTCTGCAGCTGCTTCTGAGGCTGCAACCGGCAGCGCAAACGTCGGTGTCTGCATCTATCAGTTTGCTGATAACTTTATGACCCTGTACCGCACCGACCTGGAAGAGTACCTGAAGGATAAGGGCTACGCCGTGACCATCGTTGACGGCAAGAACGACCAGAACACCCAGACCGAGCAGATCAACACCTTCCTGCAGCAGGGCGTGGACGTGCTGGTCATCAACCCCGTCCAGACCACTTCCGCTCAGACCATCGTTGATACCATCAAGCCCTCTGAGACTCCCATCGTCTTCATCAACCGTGAGCCCGAAAAGGCTGTTCTGGATTCCTACGCAGGCAAGTGCTGCTACGTTGGCGCTGACGCACGTCAGTCCGGTACTTACCAGGGCGAGCTGATCCTGGAGACCGAGACCCAGGGCGATATCAACGGCGACGGCAAGATCACCTACATCATGTGCAAGGGCGACCCCGAGAACATCGATGCTCAGTATCGCACCGAGTACTCCATCAAGGCTCTGACCGATGCCAACAAGGAAGTGGAGTGCCTGTACGAGTACCTGGACAACTGGGATCAGACCACCGCACAGCAGGACGTTGCAAACGCTCTGGCACAGTACGGCGAGAAGATCGAAGTTGTGTTCTGCAACAACGACGCAATGGCTCTGGGCGCTCTGCAGTCCATCGAGCAGGCTGGCCGTACCGTTGGCAAGGACATCTACCTGGTCGGTGTTGACGCACTGAAAGAGGCTGTCCAGAACGTTGTTGACGGCAAGATGACCGGTACCGTTCTGAACGACGACGTGGGCCAGGCTACCAAGGCTGCCGAGGCTACTCAGCTGTTTGTTGAGGGCAAGGACGTTGAGGAGTACTACTGGGTCGACTACGTCAAGGTCACTACCGAGAACGCAGCACAGTACCTCTAATTCCTGTAGCACAAAACTCACGTTTGCAAGGTACGCAGTGAGTCCTATGGCTTGGTAAAAGCTTAAAAGCGCGTGCGTGCGAGATTTCTCTCGGGCGCACGCGCCTTCTTTTAGAAAGGACGCACCGCGCGGCCTGCAAATTGCAAGATAAGGAGGCTCTGCGGAATGTCAGAATACCGTCTGGTAATGAAAGGCGTGGTCAAGACCTTCCCCGGCGTAAAAGCGCTGGACCACGCGCAGTTGGAGCTCCGCCCCGGTAAAGTTATGGCCCTGATGGGCGAAAACGGTGCCGGTAAGTCCACCCTGATGAAGTGCATGTTCGGCATTTACAAGATGGACGAGGGCGAGATCGAATACGAGGGAGAAAAGGTCGTTGTTGCGAACCCGTTGGATGCACTGGACCGCGGCATTGCCATGGTGCATCAGGAGCTGCAGCCCATCCCGGCCCGTACCGTGGCTGAGAATATCTGGCTGGGCCGCTACCCCACCAAGAAGTATGGCCCGGTGACCACAGTGGACCATGCTAAAATGTACAAGGATACCGATGCACTGCTGAAGAAGCTGAAGCTGCAGATCAATTCCCACGCAAAGCTGGGCAGCCTGAGCATTGCCCAGATGCAGATGGTGGAAATTGCAAAGGCTGTTTCCGCAAACTGCAAGGTGCTGATCCTGGACGAGCCCACCTCCTCCCTGACCGCCAACGAAGTGGAATCGCTGTTCCGCATCATGCGTGAGCTGAAGGAGCAGGGCGTTGCACTGGTTTACATCAGCCACAAGATGGACGAGATCAAGGTCATTGCTGACGAAGTGACCATCATGCGTGACGGCCATTACATCGGCAAGTGGAATGTGGCTGAGATGACCAAGGAGCAGATCATCGCCAAGATGGTCGGCCGTGAGCTGTCCAATCTGTTCCCGCCGCTGGAGAACCACCCCTCCGAGGAAGTGATGATGAAGGTGGAGGATTTCACCTCCATCCATCCGCGCTCCTTCCGCCATTGCAGCTTTGAGCTGAAAAAGGGCGAGATCCTGGGCGTGGCCGGTCTGGTGGGCGCACAGCGCACCGAGCTGATGGAAGGCATCTTCGGCCTGCGTGCCCATACCTCCGGTAAGGTGTGGATCAAGGGTGAAGAGGTCAACATCAAGCAGCCCCGCGATGCCATTCGGAAGAGCGTGGCTCTGCTGACCGAGGACCGCCGCGCAACCGGCATCATGGGTGTGCTGAGCGTGGCCGACAACATCTCCATTGCATCGCTGGACGCTCTGCGCAAGGGCCCCATCATGCTGGATGATAAGAAGATTTTGGATCTGGTGGCGACCAATAAGGAAAAGATGGCCATCAAGGTGCCCAGCCCCAAGACCCAGATCAAGAGCCTGTCCGGCGGCAACCAGCAGAAGGTGCTGATCGCCCGCTGGCTGGCAAATAACCCCGATGTCCTGATCCTGGACGAGCCCACCCGCGGCATCGACGTTGGTGCAAAGTACGAGATCTACTGCATCATTGCCGACCTGGCCAAGCAGGGCAAGAGCATCATTATGATCTCCTCTGAAATGAGCGAGATCATTGGCATGTCCAACCGCGTCATGGTCATGTGCGATGGCCGCATCACCGGCTTCATCGACGGCAAGGACGCGACCCAGGAGAACATCATGGAGCTGGCTACCCAGTTTGAGACCGCGCCGGAAAAGGCAGCGGTCAATCAGTAAACAAGGAGGCTGTCTATTGTGGAAGCTACCAAGAAATTAACGGGTAAATCCGTAAAGAAATGGCTGGGCAACAACGCCATTATCGTTCTGATGCTGCTCGTCTCTCTGTTCGTCGGCATCATCCACCCGAACTTTTTTGCACCTGCAAACCTGATCAACCTGTTCAAGAACGTGTCCATCCGCTACATCATCGCGCTGGGCATCTCCGGCTGTCTGATCACCACCGGCAACGACCTGTCCGCAGGCCGTCTGGCTGGTTTTGCCGCCTGCCTGGCCTGCATCTTTGCGCAGACCGAGGGTGCTGCCGGTAAGTTCTACCCCAACATGCCCACTCTGCCCACCCCTGTGGTGTTCATTTTGGTCATTGCCATCTGCGCCATCGTGGGTCTGTGCAACGGTCTGGTCGTTTCTTACCTGAAGGTCCAGCCCTTTATCGCTACCCTGGGTATGCAGCAGGTGGTCTACGGTATCTGCCTGGTCTACACCGGCGGTACCCCCATCGGCTCCCTGAACAAGGACTTCACCTCTCTGGCCTCCAACACCATCCTGAAGGTCCCCGTGCTGATCTGGATCGCCCTGATCGTGGCTGTCTGCTTCTGGTTCCTGTACAACAAGACCCGTCACGGCAAGTACATGTACGCCATCGGCGGCAACGAGGCTGCTGCTGAGGTGGCCGGTGTCAACGTTTACGCCACCAAGATCCGCATCTACATCCTGGCTTCCTGCATGTTTGGTCTGGCAGGCTGCCTGCTGGCTGCAAAGTCCGGCGGCGCATCCGTCAACACTGCACAGGGCTATGAGCTGGATGCCATTGCGGCTTCTACCATCGGCGGCGTTTCCACCACCGGCGGTGTCGGCACCGTGCCCGGCATTCTGGTCGGCGTTCTGGTCTTTGAGCTGATGAAGGTCGCTCTGCAGTTTATGAACGTCAACTCCTCTTACACCTATATCGTCCAGGGCCTTGTCATCATTGTGGCTGTGGCCATCGATATCCGTAAGTACCTGGCAAAGAAGTAACTCCCCATTCGCATACAGAGAAGCCCCCCGCCGGGAGAACCGGCGGGGGGCTTCTGCTGTTATTTCCCCAGCTGCCGCTGCTGCAGGCGGTACTGGCGGGGTGTCAGCCCCTCCTGCCCTCCGCGTTTTCTCGCCCACTCTCCGAAAAAAGTTGGAGAACTTTTTCTTTTTCGTTAGATTGCACGAGAACTTGCCTCCTTGTTTGGCAGTTGCGTTGAATTTATGAACGTTCTTTGAATTTTGATATTTTCCTTCGATTTATTATTACACAGCTTCCGGGGAAGTGGTATACTACAAGCCGGAAACAGTGCTGTTAAGTTCAGAAAACAAAGATCGTTGAATGAGGTGTGTCTTATGAGCGTTTACGAAAAAATTTCCGGTTTTGCGGATGAGATCAGCCAGGACTTTGACCAGCAGCTCAAAACTGTGACGGATCTGGGGATGAAGTATATCTGCATCCGCAGCGCCGAGCACAAGGGCATTGCCGATTACACCCCCGAGGAAGTGCGCACCGTTCTTCTGCCAAAGCTGCGGGCCGCAGGCGTGGGTGTTTCCAGCCTGGGTACGGCCATCGGCAAGGTGGAGGTGGACGATGAAGAGGGCTTTGCCAAGCAGCTGGAGCAGCTGGAAACACTCTGCGAAACGGCCAGGCTGCTGGACTGCTCCTTCATCCGGATGTTCAGCTTCCTCATCCCCAAGGATGCCGATGCAGACAGCTATACCGATGTGGTGCTGGATAAGCTGCGTCAGTTTATCCGGATCGCGGAAAAGCATGACGTTGTCCTGCTCCATGAAAATGAGAAGGGCATCTACGGAGACACCGGTGCCCGCTGCAAATTGCTGTTCGACCGGCTGGCCTGCCCCCACTTCAAGGCGGCGTTCGATTTTGCCAACTTTGTTCAGTGTGAGCAGGACACCGCGGAGTGCTGGGAATTGCTCCATGACCAGATCGCTTATATCCACATCAAGGATGCTCTGCCCGGCTGCCTGCTGAATGTGCCCGCAGGCACCGGCCTTGGCAAGATCCCTGAGCTGCTTCGCCGGGCTTTCTGCGAGGAGGGCTACCACGGCTTCCTGACGCTGGAGCCCCACCTGGCGATGTTTGATTTCTTTGCACCGGGAGCCAAAGGCGGTGAGAGCCAGAAGCTCCAATTTGAGAATAACCCGATCGTCGAGAAGATGAAGTCCGAGATGGCCGAGCCGGGCCGCCCCAAGGACGGCGCAGAAGCTTACGCCACCCAGTATCATGCACTGGTCGAGATCCTGAATCCCATTCTCAATTGATATCCACTCTCTGTTTACCCATAAACTGCCACAGCAGAAGCCCCCTGCCGGGAGAACCGGCGGGGGGCTTCTGCTGTTTGCGGCAAAAAAGCTGGGCCAGATGCAGCCAGCAGCTTTTCATCTGGAATAGGGCAATATTTTGCGGCTTGTCAGTGATTGGCAGGCCGCTTTTTTCTTTGTCAAAGGCAGTTTCGTGGAAATGACCGAAAGAGGAACCCTGATTTGTGAATATTGACAAAAGTTTTCAAAGTACTTGATTTTAATTTAGGGGGGGGGGGTATAATGAAATGACAAGAAATTCCTTTGAGAACAAAGCACTCAGCAGCCTTGCTGAGACCTGCAATGCGGAAAATGGAACCTACAGGGGAGGTGACAGTGCGGTAGGAATCTGGAGGGTTCCTTGCGGGGAATCCGTTGCAAAAATGCAAATAGCGATGAAAGGAATGAAGAAAGTTGAAACAGAAAAGTCAGAACCGGTTTTTTGCGGCCCTGCTGGCAGTGGCAATGATGCTTCAGATGCTTCCCATGCTGGCTTTTGCGGAGGACGCAACCGGCACCGGAAAACCGGTAGCATGGATCGGAAATCAGGGTTATACGTCCTTGCAAGCTGCTGTGGATGCGGCATCGAGCAATGCTACCACTACCATCAAACTTGGCGAGGGCGTATACTCGCTGGGCGGTACACAGAAAGTAACGGACAAGAGCCTGACCTTTGTGGGTGCTGGTGCCGATAGAACAACGTGGCAAATTCAGGCTCCGCAGGCGCCCTATGGGGCTGATGGCTACTGCGATTACAGTTTTGACGGCAGCGATAGCATCACTTTCCAGGATATGACGGTTATCGGCAGTGTATATCCGGACAGAACCATCAAAGCCAACGATACACAGGGCTACGTTCGTGTCCAGAATATCACGTTGAAAGATTGTGTTTTCAATGGGCGTGCGGATTACTGGGGCTATACATCGACTACATTTGACAATGTTACCTTCAATGCCCCCGGCACAACAGAGTCTGGAATCAGCAGCACAAATTATTCTTTGTGGACCTATACAGGAAAAACGTACACATTCAGAGATTGCACATTCAATTCCAAAGGTAAAACCATAAATGTTTATCGTCACGGTGACCCTGGCTATGATGTGACGGTTAATTTTGAAAACTGCACCGTGAATTCTATTTCCTCTTTCTTTGCAAGAAAGCAGGCGCTGAGCATCGGCGACCACACTTTTGGTGGCTCCAAGTACATCTTGAACATCATCACCCCGCATGTCACAGCAGCCCGGGATAACATCACCTGCTCTCAGGTCTTCGGGTTTGGCGGCGACGTCAACAAGAATACCGGCCGCACAGATGTATATCTGAACGGTGCGCTGGTCTGGACGGGCGGCGAGAAGCTGACACACTCCTATACCGATGGTGAGAAGGACGATGCCTATACAATTACCGACCATTCGGATTGGACATCGAGCGGCGCTGAGCGCATTGCTAAGCGTGAAGTGACAAAAACCTGCGATTACTGCGGCTGGACGAAAAAAGAATGGGAAACTGCCAGCGTGTACCGTCTCCAGTACAACCTGAATGAAGGCGTTGGTGCCGAAAATGTCGACTACAGCGATGCTAATTACCGTCAAAATGAGAGCGTGACACTTGCAGCGGCTCCCACACGAGAGGGCTACGAGTTTGCTGGATGGCTGAGTCTTAAGGGTAAGCTCTATAAAGCTGAGAGTGAGCTTGTCCTGACGGGTGATGAAGTGTTTACGGCACAGTGGAAGAAGGATGAGCCTGTCGTCAATCATACCCTGACCGTGACCGGCGGCACCTTTGCTGTGAAGAACGGCGACATTGATGTGACCGATACACTGGAAACCAGCACCGATGAGACCAGCGGCAAGCAGACCTGCCTTGTGCCGGATGGTGCTGAAGTCACCGTGACGCTGGACCAGACGAAGGTTCCCGAGGGTATGGTGTTTGATCTCTGGTCTACCGACAAGTTTGACCTGCCGCTGGATCAGGATTACAAGGCTGAGTCCATTACCTTTACCATGACTGGTGATGTGGATGTGGCCGCACAGTACCGCAGCGCTGACATTGAGGATGGTTCTGATGTTGTTGGCCCCATCATTGTCGGTACGGCTGTTGCGGCTGGCGGCGCACTGGTCGGCTACACACTGGGCACCGATCTTGTGGGCAAGATGTGGGGTCTGCCTTACTTCCCCAGCAACCGCAGTGCTCTTGCAATGATGCTGTGGGAGGATGCAGGCAAGCCTATGCCGGAATCTGAGATCCTCTACCCCGATGTTGGCCAGGAAGAACAGGATATGGATCTGCAGCATGCTGCCCGCTGGGCCATGGAGCACGACCTCCTGCCTGACCTGAACGATCAGGATGCAGAGCTGCCCCCTGAACAGGTGAAGTTCTATCCGGACAACATGGTCACCAAGATCAGCGTGTTGCGTGCTTGGAAGAAGGCACAGGACCTCAAGCAGAATGCACAGTAAAATTTGACATTCTCTGATATATCCCAAACACAGCAGGAGCGCCCCGCCGGTATGACCCGGTGGGGCGCTTCTGCTGTTTCTCTGTTAAGCTTCAGGAAAGGGGAACACACCCCACTCAGCGGCCCACGATGAGGTCGCGGCGGCAGCGCAGGCCGACCGTCAGGAAAGCGCTGTTGCCCAGCTGCCGCAGCACCACCCGCTGGGTGTCGGTCTGGCCCTCACACAGCAGGGAAAGGTTCAGGGTGGTGGAACCCTTCTCCGTGGTGAGCACCAGCGTGGATACGCCCTGCTCCATCAGGGCCTTCATGTCCTGAATGGTGGTGCGGAAGGTGGCGGCGCAGTCCGGCACGTCCAGCGTCAGGACCCGGCCCTCCTGCCGGGCGGTGTAAAGGACCTGACGGCCCAGCAGGCCCTTGACGGTGTACCGGGCTTCGGTGGTCTTTGCCTCGTCAGCGGAGATCAGCATGATGTCGCCCTGGATGGGGTCACCCTCCGGTGCGCCGTAGCCGCCGTAGGCGGGGTCGGTCTCGCCCACGGCAACGTCGCCGCTGTGCAGCGCGATCTCACCCTGAAGCATCACACTTTCATCTTGCGGGGGCAGGTAGCCTGCAACAACGGTGTCATCGGCGGCAGCTGCAGCGGCAGGCTCTTCGGCAAATGCGCCGACACTCATGGGGATGGCAAGGGACAGCACCAGGGCTGCGGCAATGGCCTGACGGCCCAGCATTGTATTCAGAATCTTCATAAGAAATATACCTCCTGTACTATGAACGAAAAACCGCCCGTTCTGTAATGAATACGGAACGGGCGGCTTGTTTATTGCAGGGGTGTAAAAATTATTTCTCCCGGTTCAGGATCTCCATGAACTCATCGCCGGTGATGGTCTCCTTCTGGTACAGATACTGGGCCAGCTCATCCAGCTTTGCGCGGTTGTCGGTCAGGATCTGCACAGCCTTGGCGTGCTGGGCCTTGACCAGCTCCACCACCTTCTGGTCGATCTCACACTGGGTCTGGGCAGAGCAGGCAAGGGAAGTGTCGCCGCCCAGATACTGGTTGTTGACGGTCTCCAGTGCCACCATGTCAAACTCATCGCTCATGCCGTAGCGGGTCAGCATGGCGCGGGCCAGCTTGGTGGCCTGCTCGATATCATTGGAAGCGCCGGTGGTGATGGAGTGGAACACCACTTCTTCGGCGGCACGCCCGCCGGTGAGGGTGGCGATCTTGTTTTCCAGCTCCTCCTTGTTCATCAGGTAGTGGTTGCCCTCGTCCACCTGCATGGTGTAACCCAGAGCACCCGAGGTGCGGGGGATGATGGTGATCTTCTGCACGGGGGCGGAGTGGGTCTGTTTAGCGGCGACCAGAGCGTGGCCGATCTCATGGTAGGCTACGATGCACTTTTCG
>ERZ772893.2352-NODE-2352-length-15470-cov-2.677003_pt1 | contig 15470 bp, 12 predicted proteins | sample MGYA00511482_ERZ772893 | MGnify/ENA primary metagenome ERZ772893 (study PRJEB29015, sample SAMEA2737687) | human gut metagenome | biome: human gut; feature: human-associated habitat; material: faeces | place: China | collected 2012 ... | reverse complement strand
CGTCCGGCATCGGAATCGGGCGTTTGACGAGAACCGTGCCCGTATGGTTGGCCATGACGCACGGTTCGAGTGTCGCGAAGTCGTTCTCCGAATCATCGCCCGCACGAATATCATAGGCATGAATGCCTGCCGGGACAGTACTGCGGTCGATTCGATAATCGGTGAAGAGCATCGGAATGTCGTTGATGGTTGCTTCGCGCCAGTCATCGACCTCTTGAATTGAAATAGGTTTCATAAGTTTAAGATTTTAAGAGTTAATAATAATCTGCGGTTGAAATCCGACTTCACAACCGCATTGTTTCGTTCTAATTGTCGGTTTGTTCGGCCTCCGGCTCATACGGCCGTGCCATTTCCAGAAAGTCATCGAGCGAATGCCCGAAGCGCGACAACCTGATATTTTCGGAAACGCCCGTGCGCTCGACTTGGAACGAATAACTGATGCCGTTCCGTTCGATGGTCCCGGATTGCCGGTTCCGGCTCCACAGTACATCCGGAATACGTTCCAGCCGAGCGATATGTTGGCGAATCAGCAGGTCGTTCTCCTCGTCGATGCGCACCAGATTCCGGTAATATAGCGTCTGATATTCGACCCACTCCTCGACCTTGCGTTTCGAAAGTTTTCCAATCCGCTGGGGTGCGGTCAGTCCGTCGTGAGCCTTCGTCCGGGAATAGTTGTCGATATGTTGCAGGTCGTCATCGCCGCAACATGAGATTCGGTATGAAGTTTTAGGATAAGTCTGTTTGGAGATGCTGAAAAGAATCGCGTTTCTCACGAAGCAGACTCTTACGCTCTCCAAGCTGTTGGTGTGTTCCGTCTCGTCATGATAGATGCGATACTGCAAAACAGCATCGGAGATGAACGGGAGTACCTCTGTTAAGAACGGCGATACATCCCGCATCATGCGTTCTGTTTGGTCGCTGTTCGCAAGGACGAGATCGTCGAACAGCGTCTGGTCGATCCACTTCATCATTGCGCAGCCACCTGTCTGCGGCAGGATTCGTTTTCCCGCAGGTAGTCGTTCAAAGACGGATGCAGAATCGTACACTCCGCATTCGGTTTTCTCAGAAAGCATTTGATTTTGACGACAGCCTCTACTCCGTCCCGGGCCAGCGTCTTGAAGCGATAATCCGGATAATCGGCTACCGCAATCTCAAATTTTCGAGTTCTCATGGTCGCAAATGTTTTTAGTTGAACAATCCCCGACCACGCACTGCGACAGTGAACGGTCGGCTTCGGGGCGAACAAATGCGGCCGGCGGCACCGGCAAAATCTTTTCCGTGCAATACGACCCGCAGGGGTGGAGATTGTGCGGAAAAGATTTTGTAAGGTGAACCGAGCCGGGCGCTACATTGTCCCGAAAGCCGACCGTCGCAACGAGATTATTATCTGTTTTTTAACTATAGCACCATTAAATCTTTATAAACGGTAGATATTTTTGTAATTGAACCATAAATATGATATCTTTGTAAGAAAAGTATAATAATATGGGATTAAAGATTCACTCATTAGCAGAAATACCAGACAACGTATCTAAAAATTATTATCTATACATTCTCGATTATTACAATTGGGATGAACCTATCGGTAATACATTGAGAGAAAATTTTGACAAAATAGCCGAGTTCTCAGCTAATAATAATTCTGTTGTTATACAGGGAATTGCAGGAAGTCATTTCTATTCAGACCTAATGTCTTGGGAATCCATCAATGGTATAGATCCGTTAGAATTGTTGCCTGCATTAATGATTACGACTCTTCATCCCAAATACTTCATAAATGGCAATAATAAACAGCTCAAAGGCGAGCGGATTCCAGAGGACAAACTTATTTTTTTGGAAATACGTAAAATTTGTCCGCATCCTCAAGATGTCGTGGTCCTTTTAGAAAAAATATTTCAGGATATTAAAGACCATAAAGCAATTCAAGATTTCAGAGTGAAAAAAGAATTAAAAGGAGGTATTGGTAAAATTCTCAATGACACATTAATTCTTGAACCGAATTTAGGAGGTATTGGAATCAATATGAATAATATATTTAGGTTTTTAAATAAGAACAATCGTTAGTCAATTGTTGCATTATAGTAATCTTCAACATCCCGAAAATAATCTTCGGGATGTTTGATTAAGATGCTGACAATCTAACGAAACGCGAACTTCGGAATATTGCGTAACACTCGTTGAATCTTCCGCTGGTTGAGTTTGCACGACAGCGCAACCAGGTCATAGGCATTGTAAAGAAACTGCCGACCGACGACCCGCGCACGAATCGTCCGCTTACGGCGACATTGCTCCAATGTTTCGGAACTCAATCCGAGTACCTCGCACGCCGACTTGGCGGACAGAAACAACGGATACTTACTCTGGCTGCACAGATACTCGAACAGCAACACGGTCTGGCTCATCATGAATTGGGTTTTCAGCAGTTCTTCCATTTGCTCGATGCCGATAAGGACATAACCCTCTTTTTTCTTCTCTTCCATAACGATATTATTTATTAGATTTGCTTTGCGTCTTCGACCGTTGAATGAAGTCGTCCACTTCGGATTGCAGGTACATTCTCCGGCGTCCGATCGTGAAGCCGACCAGCTCGCCGGTCTCACGAAGCCGCCGCACCTGACGCTCGCTCTGTCTGAGCTTTTCGCACACCTCCGGAAACTCCAACATCGGATCGCCCATCAGGACGTTCTGCCGGTGGCGGAGAAGCCGCACGTCTTCCAAAATATCCGTTACGATATTAAGAATCCGCGTAATCTGTTCATTCATGTTTTCGTTCATACCTTGCAACTTTTGACATTGCAAAGATGGCGGAAGAAAAAACGGGCATCATAGAATTCAATGTTTTCTATGATGCCCGATTGTTCGTCTGCGACTTACATCGAACATTTGTCGACAATCCGGTCATTTATTTGATTGATTGCATCTTCGGTCATGTTTTTAATATTCGACTATCCCGTAATTGCTATTTTGAATATTGGGTGTCATTGTAACCGCTCGATACTTTCATTTGATTTTGATTATTAAATAATTATTCGTATATTTGTCATGTAATTTGTAGCTCTACGCAAAACTATGCAGTTTGTTTTCGGGCTATTAGGTGTCACGGCACGATTGTTTATCATAATTAATTGAACGATAAATAAATACGGAGGATAGAACAAATCCCCTACGCACCGCAGACGAAGAAACGAGATGGTTACCGCAGCCGTCTCGTTTTCTTTTGTTTATGCCCTATTGCACGATGCGTCAAAGCGTTAGGAAATCCGCTTCAGGTTACATATGGCTTACGCGAAACCGCCCCGAATCCGTTCCTGCGGACACTTCGGGACGCCCGAACGTAACCCATTCGTAACCGGTGCGTCGCAATCGCGTAACCTTGCCTCGGCTTGTCTCCGCGGCGTCCTTCATTGACTTTACCTATTTGTCAATCAAATAGTTGTGTTGGATTATTTTTGTCGAACCAATAAGTAAAGTATCGTTATGAAGAAAGACACGAACCAGCGGTTACACGAAAACGCCGCAAGACCGTCCCGAAGGTTACGGGCACAGAAAAGTACCTTCGCCGTAATTTTTATCATTCAGAAAGGCAAGATCCGCGAGGACGGCACCGTCCCTATCGTGGCGCGCATCACCGTCAACGGCGAAATGGTGCATTTCGCTACGAGGATGTACATCCACCCCGACCGCTGGCTGCCGAAAGATTACCGCACGGCGGGCAAGACCAAAGAGGAGAAACAGATCAACGAGATGCTCGAAGAGTTGCGCGTGCTGATACGGCGCAAATACGACGAGATGCTTCGGCACGAGGAGGTCATCACGGCCGGCAAACTCAAAAACGCCATCACGGGACTCGACCAGAACGCCACTACGTTATTGCAGGTTTGCGACCGTTTCATCGAGGATTATACCGACCTGCTCAAAACCGAGCAATGCTGCCGCGAAACGTACCTGCGTTACAAACTGACCCGCAACCGACTTGCTGAGTTCATGCAGGCGCGCTACCGCCTGCCCGACATGGCGGTCAAGGAGCTGCATCCCCGCTTCGCTACCGATTTCGACCGGTGGCTGCGCATGAACTATCGGTTGACGAACAATTCGACGATGAAGCTGATGCGGCAGTTGAAGACCATGTTGCACGTCGGCTATTTGAACGGCTGGTCGAAGAACGATCCGCTGGCGGGCTACAAACTCCATTTCGAGAAGGTGGACAGAGGCTATCTGACCGACGAAGAACTGGACCGCCTCGCGAACAAGGTATTCGCCATGAAACGGCTCGAAGTCATCCGCGACCTCTTTCTGTTCAGCTGCTATACCGGCTTGGCCTATATCGACCTCAAACATCTATCCGCCGATATGCTCCGCCGATGGCCCGACGGCAATCTGTGGATCGACACCAAACGGCAGAAGACCGACGTTCCCGTGCATGTGCGCCTGCTCGACGTCCCCATGCGACTGATCGAGAAATACGACGGTACGACCGAAGGCGGCTTACTTTTCCCCGTCCCGTCGAATCAGAAGGTCAACTCCTACCTGAAAGAGATTGCAAGCGTGTGCGGCATCGACAAGGATTTGACATTCCACATGGCGCGACACACCTTCGCTACGACCGTGACGCTGGCCAACGGAGTGCCGATCGAAACCGTATCGAAGATGCTCGGACATACGAATATTCAGACGACGCAGATTTATGCGCGGGTCATCGACACGAAGATCAACAACGACATGGAGGTACTCGCCGACAAGCTGAACGCCAAGGCGATGATTCGCCCGACAACGGCTGCTGCCAGTTTATAAACGGATTCTTATGGAATTGCAAATCATACAGAACAAGATTCACGAGGTGCGCGGCGTGCGGGTGATGCTGGACAAAGACCTTGCGGAGTTGTACGGCGTCGAAACCAAGGCTCTCAACCGTGCCGTCAAACGAAATATCGAGCGCTTCCCGGAGCGGTTCATGTTTCAGCTGACCAAAGAGGAGGCTTTAAGGTGCCAATTCGGCACCTTAAACGATATGCCGCTCGAACGAGGCAAACACCTGAAATATCTACCCTATGCCTTTACGGAACAAGGCGTTTCGATGTTGTCTGCCGTATTGCGAAGCCCGACGGCGATTCAGGTCAGCATCTCGATTATGGATGCGTTCGTCGCCATGCGCAACTGCATCCTGACCCGAACCGCCGAATCGGTCGAGATCGCACGACTCCGGGAGCGGGTTCTCGAACTCGAACAAACGACCGAAGAGATATTGGGCGGAGTCAACGATCTTTCGGAAGACGTGCGCAAGGATATCGAAACGATTTACGAAGCGATCGGAGCGTTATCGATCGAACTGCCGAAACGGAATGCAGCCCGAAGACCGATCGGATTTCGGGTTACTCCTGAAAAGGAACAGTAGCGCAACGGAGACAAAGTATCTCTTCCGCACTCGCCGCCCCGTCTACCTTTACACCAAAGGTGAGACGAGGTGGCGATTTTCGGTCTGAAATATTTTGCAAACCTCCGCTCGAAATACAAGGGCGTCTTGTGGCGCGTGGAGATTTCGGAGCGGGGGTACGCAGGTCCGTCGGAGGAGATGGCTTTCGACGGCGGTACGCCGTTGCAGATCACGTGGGAGAAACGGGGCGACGAGTTCTACGTGCCGGTCAAGGCCTCGGAGGCGACCATCAATATCCTCTGCAAGGAGAATTTCCATTACCTGGCTCTGTTCACCTCCGATCCCCGTTATTTTCGCGTCTCGATCTTCCGCAATCGGCAGCTCTATTGGCGGGGCTACGTCACCTCCGACCTCTACTCCGAGAACTTCACCGCTCCGCCCTATACCGTCACGATCAAGGCCGTGGACGGCTTCAATCTCTTGTCGAGCATTCCGTTCCGCGACCTCGTACATATCGGCATCGCGGGCAGGCGGTCGCTGTGGGAACTCCTCTCCTCCTGCATCGACCTGTTGGAGTTGGACCTCGATACGGCGGACTGGATGGACCTGTATGCCGAAGGGATGGACGAGAACGCCTCTCCGCTCCGTCAAACCTATATCGACCTCGAACGGCTCTACTACGTTTACGAGGAGCCTACCTATCGCGACATCCTCGAACTGTGCCTGCGTCCGTTCGCCGGACAAATCTTCCAGTCGAACGGCGCCCTGCATATCCGCCGCGCCGTGTCGCTCTACCGAACTGCGCGTCCCGTGAATTTCTACCGCGTCGGCACGGAGCATCCCGTCGGGCGGATCGTTACGGGCAGCGGGTTGCGGCTCGTGATCCATACCGGTGCGCAGGTCGTCGCGTCGGCAGCACGCGAGCGCATCGACGGTATGTGGACGGGCGACCTGCACATCGAGGGAAGTTCGACGCTCGACATCGTCCCTGCGCTGCGCAAGGTTTCGGTCGATGTAAAGAACAAGAGCCTCGACAACCTGATCGCCCGCATCGGGTTCTACGATTCCGACGCTTGGACGGATCCGCACGGCTTCATCTCCGTGAAGAGCGGGGAGGAACTCTATTTCAGCGGCGAGGATGCCTATCGGGGTGCGGAGGTCGTAACTCGCGGCTTTCCCGTCGAGCAGTGCAACTTCCCGCTCGTATGGGAGTTCGGGTTGCAGACCTACCATCGGGAATGGGGACTGGGCATTTACCGTCCGAACGAAAGCGTCGATGTTGCGGTGCATTACGGCGTCCGCATCGTCGGCGAGAAGGCGACATACAGCCTCACCGAGAGCGGCTCGTGGGTGCAGGCCTCCGACGGGAAGATCGCGAGTACGGTCAAGACCGGCAACGAGCAGAATATGAAGATCGAGATCGACGGCATTCCCTGCGACGGCGAGTGGCGGTTCTTCGTCCGGCAGACGCTCATCGGCAAGATCACGACCTATACCGATCGATTCGGCAACCCGAGCGGACGCACTTCGGGCTATCTGGAGAGCGCCGCGTTCCGCAAGATGACGCTCTCGATCGATGCGGGCGACAGCTACGACAAGGGATTGCGCTACGAGTCGCTCGTCGATCCTGCGAACAATGTCGATATGTCCGTAACGCTTCCCGTGAGCGATATTCCCGCCATTCCGAACGACCGGCTGCTCTATGCGCTCTACTACCTCGATGCCGCCGGCAACCCCACGCGCATCTGGCATACGAAAGATCGGAACGACTACGACACGCTGGTCGGTCATATCGTGCAGGGAGCATTGCGGTACAAGCAGCTGCCGAGCCGGCGCATCACGGGCGAGATTTTCACGGGACAGCATATCGATATGAATACGGTGGTTCGGGACGACAAGTTCCTGAACGCCGCCTATTACTTGAACTCCATCGAGCTGAATGCCCTCGACGACTCCTACAACAGCGAACTCACGGAGATGCCGCATCTGCTCGCAACGGAGAGACCGCCGGAGGGCGACGACTGCATAGCGGTCGCGACGCTGTCCTTCACGGTCGGCAAGGCGATCCGCTGCCTGAACCGGCTGCTGCTCCAATCCTCCGATAAAAAGACGGTCTATGCCTTCGATACCGCTACGCGGCAGGTGCGGGAGATCTATCGCAGCACGACGTCCTTCGAGATGTTCGAGGCGGACGAAGGGTTCGTCGCGGTGGACGGGCAAGAGGTCCGCTACCTCGACTATCGCGGTACGGTCGAACGGATATACGTCCCGCCGGAGGAGTACCGCAACGTCGCGACCTGCATGGACGGGTATATTCATATCCTGAAATCTTACCGGCAGTATATCGGTCCGCGCAGCGGCAATGCCGGCGGACGCAGCGCCGCCACGGCTGAGGACGAGGAGCCGAACTACCGCACCTATCGCTACCTCTCGCGCCCGGAGTGCAAATACGTTTCGCCCGATGCCTCGACCGGCTATCGCGGACGGGGATATGCCTACGAGGGTACGCCGATGTCGGGTGCGATCCTCGCCCTGCGGCGCACGGAAAATACGATCGTCGTGAACACCTCGCATGGCGCCTATCTGCACGACAAACGGTTCCACCAGCCCTGCAAGATGCTGCAATTCGCTGCGGGCGAGCAGATCGTCACCGTCTCCGACAACTATATCGGCATCAACGCCGACGATATGCTGTGGTTCTACCGGCGGGATTCGATTACCGAGCGGACGCTGCTCCGGCGGTTGGGACGTTGGGCAGATCACGCCGACCATACGATGAGCGAGGTCGTGCACTCCTACGACGACGGCATCTTCATCCGGAACTTCCGCGACGACACGACGACCGACGTCCGGAACGCCGCCGGCTGGGGCGAGAATATCATGGGATTGTTCTTCATCTACGGCGACCTCTATATCGTGCGCGAACAGGCGATTTACAAATACATTCCTGAATAAGTGCGAAACTATGGAAACACTATCCATCATTCTGAACTTCATTCTCGCCAGCGGTCTGGCGGGAACGATCCTCTTTTTCAATGCGAAGAAACGCAAGGAGAACGCGGCCGCCGACTCCGCCGAATTAGCAAACACGGAGAAGGTCGTGGCGATCCAGTCCGAGCAGATCACGCGGCTGGACGGGCGCGTGGAGAAACTCGAAGAGAAGGTCGGCAAACTTGAAATCATCATCGAGCACAAGGACGTGGAGATCGACCGCAGCCGCATCGTCATCCGGCAGGCCTACAAGTGCGAAACGCCGCCCGAACATTGCCCGGTCTTGCTCAAAAGAGCCGAGTTGGAGCGCAGGCGCAAAGAGACCGACGAGAATAACCGAAAATCATAAAGCAATGAGCAGCGGATTAAACAATTGTAACCGACGCCGCGGAGCGAGAGCAGAACCCGCTTGCGGGCTCTGCCGAGCCGCAAGGAGGAAACGATTGCTACAATGACATTCCAGAACGAATAACAGATATTATGAACGAGAAAACTTTGCCGAGAGGGATGCGCAATCGTAATCCCGGCAATATCCGCCGATCGGCGACGAAGTATCTGGGCGAAGTTGCGCCCTCGCGCGATGCCGCATTCAAGCAGTTCGAGACGATGGCGTGGGGCTACCGCGCGATGTTCGTGCTGCTGGACTCCTACTCCCGCAAGGGTTACCGGACAATCCGGCAGATGATCTCGCGCTACGCTCCGCCCGTCGAGAACCATACCGAGAACTATATCCGTTGCGTGGTCGAATGGTCGGGCATCGGCGCCGACGAACCGGTCGATACGCAGGCGGGCGAAACGATGATCCCCATCGTGGCGGCTATGTCGCGCGTGGAGAACGGGCGGCCGGCGGTACTATCGGACGTCGAGGCGGGCTGGACGCTCTATCTGCAACACAAACCCTAAACAGCCATGTCCCGGAGAATCGCCGATTTACTTATAAAGATCGGAGCCGACTCGTATGAGTTCCAGCAGAAGGCGCAGCAGGTCGAGAAAGGGCTCGGCTCGCTTCAAAAGAAACTGACTGCCGTCGGCAAGTCGCTGTCGCTGAAACTCACCGCACCCCTTGCGGCATTAGGCGGCGTGTCGCTGCACCTGGCCGATGTACAGGCCAAAGCCGAGACGAAGGTGCAGCAGGCGCTCAAGGTTACGAATCAGGCCGTCGGTTACAATTTCCGGCAGTTGGCCGACTACGCTTCGGAGTTGCAGGGCAAGACGATTTTCGGCGACGAGACGATCCTCGACAAATCCACCGCCCGCCTGTTGGCTTTTACCAACATCACGGGCGAGAACTTCAAGCGCACGCAAGCGTTGGCATTGGACCTCGCCACAACGTTGGAGATGGATTTGGGTTCGGCGTCGTTGCAGTTGGGCAAGGCGCTCTCCGATCCCGCGACGAAACTCTCGTCGCTGTCGCGTGCCGGCATCGCCTTCTCCAAGGAGCAGACGGAGGTAATCAAGAAACTCGCCGAGACGGGCGAAATAGCCAAAGCGCAGGCAATGATCCTCGACGAATTGGAGCGCAAGTTCGGCGGGCAGGCCGAGGCCGTCGCACGGACGGGACTCGGAGCCGTGCAGCAGCTCAAGAATGCGTGGGGCGACTTCCTCGAACGGATCGGTGCGGCCATCATGCCTTTCGCAACGAAGATAGCGGGTGCGCTCTCGACGGTCGTGCAGATGCTGCAATCGATGTCGCCGGCGATGATGCAGACGATCGTCGTCGTGGCGGGGCTGGTCGCAGCGGTCGGTCCCCTTTCGCTCGGAATCGGCGCCGTAATCAAGGTGCTGCCGATGCTGGCGGCGGGATTTACAGCTTTATTATCGCCTGTCGGGTTGATTATGGCAGCGGTCCTCGCGCTCGGTGCGGCATTCGCCTACGCCCGCATCCAAAAGCAGAAGATGATCGACGAGATGGCCGAAACCGAATCGCTCGACGAGCTCGAACGCAAGTTGCAGGAGAATATCGCCGAGCAGAAAGAGATCATTGCCACGACGACCAAGACGCGGATGGTTCCGAATTTCGGGGGATTGGTCGCCGGTTTTACCTTGCAGAAAGTCCCCGACGAATCGAAACTCGCACCCCTGCGCAAGGAGTACGATCTGCTGACGGCAGCTATCGAAAAGAAACGCGAGACGGAGAAGAAGGCGGCCGAGGCGCAGGCAGAACTGGACAAGGTAACGGACGAGGCTCGCAAGCAGACCGAGCTGATGAAGTCCATCGCCGGAACCAACACGCAGACGGAGCAAAGTACGGGCATCATCGGTAAATTGCAGGCGCAGATCGAGGCCCTCGAAAAGAAGAAACTGCTGCCCGAATCGACCGTCGAGGATATCGCTGCGGCGAACGCCGAGATCGAGAAACTGCAAAAAGAGCTGGAGCGCATCAAGAATATCAAGCCCGAAGACCTGAACCCCGTCGTCAAGATGGACGCCATTCTGCCCGAAGGATTCGAGTTGGAACTGCCGGCGCCGAAACTCAAAATGGGCGATCTGAAACCCGTAACATCGCAATACGCGCAGCAGATGCAGACGATATTCGGTGCGGTGCGCGAAGGGTTATACGGCTGGGCGGACGACAGCAGCGCATACTTGCAGGAGCACGTCGCCGATACGGTCTTGATGGTCGAGAACTACACGACGGCACTGACGGCGAAAGGCTGGTCGTTCTCGGCGGCATTGGAGCATGTCCACGCCACGATTGCGGAGGTGATGACGCGCTTCGATCAGCAGGTGTCGAAGTTTATGGCCGACAGCATCGTCGCAGCGGCGGAGGCTATCGGGCAGATCATTGCCGGCGATTTGGGATTCGGAGGGCTGATGAAAGCGATCCTGACACAGTTCGCCAATTTTCTGAAGAATATCGGCTCGCAACTCATCGAGTTCGGCGTGATGATCATTGCCTTCAAGTCGGCGCTGAAATCCGTCCTCGCCAACCCGTGGGCGGCGATCGCCATCGGTGCCGCGATGGTCGCAGCGGCAGCCGTGATGACGGCACTCATCAACAAGAATGCAGAGAAGAGCGTGCCGGCATTGGCCAACGGCGGTCTGGCATACGGCCCTACCTATGCGATGGTCGGCGACAATCCCAATGCCGGCACGGATCCCGAAGTCATCGCACCGCTGTCGAAGTTGCAGGCGATGCTCCCGACGGGCGACAACGCGCAGAACCTACGAATAACCCTCGGCGGTCAATTGACTGCCAAGGGTCGGGATTTGGTGTATGTTCTCGGAAAGGAGAACTTCAAGTCAGAGGTGTTGGGTGGGTGAGATTAACTAAAAACTTTTTTGTTTTATCGTTTATAATTCCCATTTTAATTTGATCATAGGATAATCCTAAATGAATATCCATATTTTCTGGGGAAATAAAATAAAATTCTCCTTCTAAATATAAAACATGTTTATTCAGCAACTCTGTTAAAAGCGTTTTTCCTATTCCTGTACCGCACACTCTTCGGTTGTTGATTTTATCTTTGAATTTAGCCATGCGGCCTTTACTATGAGATTTAAATAAAACTATAATTTTCCTAAGTTTTTTAAATAACGAAAGTTGTTCTTCGGTTAACTCTGACAAAATTTTATTATGACTCCAGTATGCATCAAAAGGGTAATCGGGACGCTGTGATGTAAAGATATTTAAACATTCTGTATTTCTATTTCTATATAATAATATATATTGCCCATTATGTGAATAATCAATATTTAGATGTTCACAATCAAACACTATTGTATTATCTGAGTTTATGTTCGTTGTGTTTTCAATAATTATTTCACTGGGATAACTATAGAGTGTATTACAAGTTATAGAGATAGGCGGTATTAAAATACACCTACTCTTATTTAACTGAATTTTAGCATCATCTGCATCAATGGCCACATCTGATAAGAAATCGCCAATAAATAGAGTTTCTGATTGAGGGAACTTACATTCATAGTTATATGATTTATCATCAATCTGGAATGAAACATCGCAGTATAACGAAGTTTTATCAATATTAGTCTCATCAATAGATAAACTGGTTACATGTTCTGAATTATCTAACGATTTAATAGACGCATATAAAAATGGTAATATTTTACGGTCTAATTTTCTATCTTTTGATAACTTATCGTATATAAAGAAGAACATAAAAGCATCTTTATAAACTGTATTTAGATATTCATATGCCAAATTTGCATATGAATCATTTTGAATTAATCTCGCGATAATATAACTTTCGAATACCGCATTTTGAATCTTTTTATTTTCGATAAATGGATGTTCTTTTATCCAATTGCATATTTTCTCTTCATATAAACTATCAAATGTATTATCTCCCGTTATATTTAAATTAATGGGTTTAGATAAAATAAACGCAATAATTCTATAGCACTGTTCGTCTATATTATATATAGTGTTATATACATTATCTTTAAATGAGTTAGACCTCCCATTTAATAAAGAAGGTAACAAATTGATATTGATTTTTTCTTCCTTATCTCTATTGAGAATTAGCTCTATAATCGTAATTATCAGATCTATATTTTTATCATTCTTTGCTAATAGTTCTTCGTGAAGTTTTTTATAATTACGCTCTTGTGATAATAATAATGTTATTGATAATAGAACAGGTGCATAACCAATAAATGATAAATATTGGGATTTTTTAATGTCTGATTGGTTTTTAAAAAATCCCTCTATTGTTTCAATAATATAATCCCGGACAATTATATATTGTTGCTCGAATCCTTGGATATCTAATTGCTTGTCAATAAATTCTTTTGCTTGTCCTATTGTAAAAGCTTCTATGCTTAACAAAGAAACTTTGACACCTTTTTCATCAAGATATAGATATGTATGGTCAATGGCTTGTGTTCTCCCTAAAATCACGACACAAGTATTGGGCGAAGTTTTACTAATTGATGCAATATTATCCAGAAAACTATCATATCCATTGGCTGTAGTTTTTAGGTAACCTTCATCCATCGCGTCAATTATCAAAAATGATTTGCCGGTACGTAATTGTGCAATAAAAATTGGCGCGTCGTCATATCCCAGACTATCGAATAATATGCCAGTTAGGGAATTACTTCCAACAGCATCATGCAAACTAAGATTAAAAATGGGGGCAGTATAATGTGCTGATAAATATTTGGATAGTTCGCTTTTCCCTGTTGCACCCGCCGCAGAAATACAAATAACATTGGGAATATCATCTTTCTCAACATTAGTTTCATTTATTTTTAAGATAGGAGCTACATATTTTTTATTTTCTGAATCTTTTACATAAAATGATTTTGCTGACGATGCAATTGGAAACTCAAAAGGTAATTTATTCTGCAAATATTTGTCTCCTAATCCAAACAGGGTAATAGTATTCTCTTTCATAAGAAAATTATATTTAGTAATACAAATATACCAAATTAATTGATATGATTATATGATTGTTACAAAAAATAATGACTATCACTTCCGAATGCAATCCAGCACTTTGAGTTCATCGTATCGCTGCTGGAGTTTCCGACGGATCATCTCGTTCAGGACTTCGAGATGGTCGCCGACAAGGACGGCGTCCGCTTCGGTCAAGCCGTATCGTCGTATCGATTCCGGAGTCAAACGGAGCAGAGCGTTGCGGCGCAATCCCATCTCGCAATGGTGATAAAGGAACGATTCGTAAATACGTTCGATATATTCAGCGGTCAATTCTTCCACGGTTTCGATATGCACTTCGTGGAAGATGACGATGAGCGGATCGTCGGGCGCAACCGCATCGCCCCTGCCGAAAAACTCCCGCAACGACAAATATTCGCCGTCTGCATTTTTTATCGAAAATGACAGGACAGATGCGTGTTCCCACAGCGCATAAATATGGTGATGCGAGCGTTCCGACGCCACCAGAAACGACCGCAATATTCGTGCGGTCAACGGTCGCACGACACGGCGATCCGGTATTCGATTCGTTGCTTTCATAATCATCGAAATGGCAGATAGGATCGCGTCTGTCCGCCGGGCAAAAAGAACGTGGGCCTACTGCCGCTTATACTGGAGAGGTACTGGTATACCCACAAAGGATAAGCACATATAGCCCACGCCGTAAAGCAGGGATATGACCATATCCCGAACCTTACGACGAGAGCCGTTCGATGCGAGAATACGGTGTGCTCAACCCTTTGTTAAAAATTACCAGTTTTCTCCAGAGTCAAGTCGGATAATATGTCGCACTCCGGCTGTGCGGAATGCAACTACAAAGATAAGGCATTCTTCGGAATTAGGGACTTTGTATCCCGAAAAAGGTTCGGCGAAGCGTTATTTTCACGTCGTTATGGACGAAGTTCGCATCAAAGACCTCGCGAGCGCTTCGGGACAGTTGGCGGAGTTCGACGCATTCGAATTCATCGTCGACGTCCCGACTGCCGCCGCATCGATGAAGGTTTCCGGCAAGGAGATCAAAGGCGTGATGGCTCCGAAGAAGCATACGCACGCCGTTGCCGACATCACGGGACTGTCCGGCGAACTCGACAAGAAGTTGGACAAGAAAGGCGGTACGATCTCGGGCGACTTGTCGGTTATGGGCGATACGTACCTGCGACGGCTTCATTTGGAGGAGTTCTTGGAGGTTCCCGAATACCGCTACAACCGCATCGAAACGGTCGTCGGCGATCGGTGGTCCGCTCCGGGCGGCGGCATCGTCGAGATCGTCTCGCCGGAAAACCGGACGTTGGTCGTCAAGTTGGAGGAGGGCGAAATAAGCACCTTGCGCGAGAACGACCTCTGTATGGGCATCTTCCTGAACTCGGCAATGGACGCGTCGAGCGGCAATACCGTCGATTCGGACGACTCGTTCGGCAACCGCGCCTATGCAGGTTTCACGACCTGCTACTTCCGGCTTACCGAGTGCCTCGACCGCGACACTTACGCCGAATGGCGGTACGAATTGCGCGAGGGTTACCCCTACCATCCGCAGGCGGCGATGCAGTTCGTTGCATTCGGCAATACGACCGACAAGGAGCGCCGGACCTCCCGCTACGAAACCCGCACCTACCTGCGCTTCCTCACGGGTATGGACGACTGGACGATCCGCACGGAAAATATCGCTGCTCAGTTCGGCGACCTTTCGAATCTCAAGGCGCACGG
>ERZ772893.2348-NODE-2348-length-15477-cov-3.614123_pt1 | contig 15477 bp, 11 predicted proteins | sample MGYA00511482_ERZ772893 | MGnify/ENA primary metagenome ERZ772893 (study PRJEB29015, sample SAMEA2737687) | human gut metagenome | biome: human gut; feature: human-associated habitat; material: faeces | place: China | collected 2012 ... | reverse complement strand
TGACATGGAAAAGATGATTCGTCGTCTGAATTATCCCTCTTCTATTCTTGATAATGATAACGGGCAATACGAGATGTTGGTCGATGCCTTGGGAGGTCCGGATCATGCCGGAACTCCTTTGTGGTGGGATACTGGACGGAATTTTTAGGCACCTTGTTTATTGCGGCAAGAGAAAAAGATATAAAATTTTAGGCTATAAAATCGAAACTTTATCAAGTTCTTTTCGTTTCTATAGGTGTTGAAAACGAAATAAAAACGAACTTTTAAATATTTATAGTTATGATGAAAGGAAATATCGGTTTAGATGCTGCAATGATTAAATCCAGCAAAACCATTTTGAATAACCTGTTGGCTGATCATTTTGTTTTACTCGCTAAAACTTGGAATTACCACTGGAATATGAAAGGCCCGAGTTTTAGGTCTTATCACACTTTTTTGGAAGATCTTTATAACGGCTTGATTGAAGATATAGATAGCATTGCCGAGCGTGTTCGTGATTTGGACGAACGTCCTATCGGTTCTTTGAAGGGATGTTTGGAGCATAATCGTATCAAAGAACATGATGATGAAAAACCGCTTCCCGATGCAAAGGGTATGCTGGCAGCTTTGCTGGACGATAATGCCGAGGTGATTCGACAAATCCGTACCGATTTGGAAACCATGGCGAAAGAAGAGTCAAAGGACTTCGGAACATCCAATTTCTTGGAAGATATGATTGAGAAGAAAGAAAAAGTAACTTGGATGATCCGGGCTCATTTGGAATAAGGATAGATTTTTTTGTTATTAGTGAATGGAAAGGGATTGCTGTGATGGTGATCCCTTTTGTTGTGTGTATAATAATATTCTAATCCGATGTTTTTGTATCTTCGTGGCGAATAATTACACGAGATGGAAGATAGAGAGATTAGCGATATATTGATTCGTTGGTACGAGGAGAATAAACGGGACTTACCGTGGCGAAGGACTTCCGATCCTTACCTGATCTGGATTTCGGAAATCATACTTCAACAAACTAGGGTGGTACAAGGATTGGAGTACTTTAACCGATTCACGGAGCGATTTCCCGACGTGGCGGCTCTTGCCCGGGCGGATGAGGACGAGGTGATGAAGTACTGGCAAGGGTTGGGGTATTATAGCCGGGCTAGGAACCTGCATGCGGCAGCCCGGCAGATCATGAATGATTTCAGTGGTGTTTTTCCCCGTACACGTGAAGAAGTGCTTTCGTTGAAAGGAATTGGTGATTACACGGCGGCGGCTATTTGTTCTTTTGCCTACCGGTTACCCTATGCAACCGTGGATGGAAATGTATTCCGGGTATTGGCCCGGTTGTTTGATATAGATTTACCCATTGACGGGGGAGAGGGGAAGAAATATTTTACGGCATTGGCTCAATCTCTGTTGGATGAACGTCGTCCGGATTTGTTCAACCAGGCAATGATGGAGTTCGGGGCATTGCAATGTGTACCCAAATCACCAGATTGTGAGCATTGTCCTCTAAATGGGAAGTGCCTGGGATTAGCCGCCCGGCAAGTGGAGCGATTACCCGTGAAAAGTGGGAAGACCGTGGTGAAACCCCGTTATTTTAATTATTTGTATATACATGGGCAAGGTATGACCCTTTTATTTAAGCGAACGGGGAATGATATTTGGCGTAATCTCTACGAGTTCCCGTTAATCGAAACGGAACGTGCGGTTACGTGGGAGGAATTGTCCGGGATGGCTGTTTTTCAAGAGTTATTTGATGGTATCGAAAAGGTTGAAATTATCCGGGAGTATGTGGCAAAGAAACACGTTTTGTCTCATCGGGTGATATACCCTGTATTTTATGAAATCCGGGTCGATTCGTTTTCAGAGAGTATGGAAAAATATTTGAAAGTGCCTGATGATCGGGTGGGAGAATATGCCGTTTCCCGATTAATTCAGTCATATCTTGAAGTGCGAGATGGTTTGTTGTTTTAAGAAATAAAAGTTCATTGTTTGTCGATCGCTGTTGAAAAAAGTTTATTTTTGCACTAATGCGAAAAAGTGATCGAGATATATTGGATGTGTTCGTGAAGAACCGTAAAGAAGGGGTTCGAATGTTATTTGATCGATATTATCGGCCTCTCGTGCTGTATGCGGGAAGTTTGATTGATGACGATACGATGGCAGAAGATCTCGTTCAGGAATTTTTCGTGCGTTTATGGGAAGATGATTATTTGAAGCATATCGAGGAAAAGGCTCTTAGTTCTTATCTTTTTTCTTCTATTCGCAATAGTTGTTACACTTACACGCACAAGAAGGACGTGTTGCGTATGCGAGTGGATTACACGGCTATTGATGTAGCTGCAGACACGGCTACCGTGTTGAACCAAGAAATCGTGGATCGGGTGATGGCTGTTATCGGTCGGATGCCTGAGCAAACGAGAAAAGTGGTGGATTGTGTTCTGATGCGGGATATGAAATATCAGGATGCGGCAGATGAGTTACAAGTGTCATTGAACACGGTGAAAACGTTGTTGCGTAACGGGATGCGTATCTTGCGGGAAGAATTAAAGAGAGACGAAGAGTTGATTTTGTTGCTTATCATGTCCCGGAGTTTAGGTGACTAGGTTATCCATTATCCATTCATTTGTTATTGTTCGAGAATAGTTAACCTTTTCGTTATGGTTGCTCTACCCTTTCGCTATCTCATAAACATATCATGAACATAGCAACTACATAACATGAATACTGACGGGTGTATGTGCTCCGTTCGGGTTATGTAGGAATTTTGTAGCTGCCTGCGGGAAGGGATAGAGAAGGGATTAGTAGGGTATGGCTCAGCCCTGTTTTTAAGAATGTATTTATTAGAATTAATTTTGCTTTTGATTTTAAAAAAAACGTGTTTCCATTCACCCGTTTTGATTTTTATTTAGTCCTACTTGTAAAAAATGAGAATAGATATGGCTATTTCAGATTACATGGAAGATTTGATTTATCGAGTGCTGGCAGGCGAGGTGGACGAGGTAGAACGGAAGGAGTTCGAGACGTGGTTACGGGAAAATGATGAACACCGTGTCTTTTTTGAAAAAATAGAACGGGCTTGGTACACGGGGAAATATGCGGCCCGATGGAAAAACGTGGAGATGAGTGCCGCATGGAAGGCCGTGGAATATCGACATGAATACAGGAGAAGACGTCGTTTCAGGCAAATTGGGTGGAGTGTGGCTGCGGCCGTGGTCGTGGTACTTTGTTTTACTTGGATGATATTTTCGGTGGGAAAAGATACGTCTGTGTCTACAATGGTACAATCCTCGGCAGGAAAACCCGGGGAATCGAAGGCGTTGTTAGTGTTGTCTTCAGGGGTAAAAGTTGAACTTGATAACCGGGGCGGGGATACGATTCTGGAGAAAGGTTTACCTATTTTGAACGAGAAAGATTACATTGATTATAGTAAACAGGATCACGATTCACAGGTAAAGAGTGTTGTGTATAACGAGCTAATTGTCCCGACAGGAGGAGAGTATCGCTTGATATTGTCTGATGGTACGATCGTTTACATGAATTCTGAGTCCCGATTGAAGTATCCGGTGAAATTTGTAGGAGATGAGCGGATCGTGGAATTGGAAGGAGAAGCCTATTTCGAGGTGGTTCGTGACGAGGTGCATCCTTTTGTTGTTTGTGCAAACCAATTGAATGTAAAAGTTTTGGGGACCGGTTTTAATGTAATGGCTTATAAACAAGATTCCCGTACGGAGGTGACTTTGGTGAATGGAAAAGTCGATGTGAGAAACGGTGATATCAGTGAAATATTGGAGCCAAGTCAACAATTTGTGATGGACTATGGAAGCCGGGAATATCAGGTGCGTTCTGTGAATGTGAGTACCTATGTGGATTGGAAAAGCGGAATTTTGAATTTTGATGCTATGCCTTTGGAGGAGTTGGGAGACAAATTGGGACGTTGGTACGGGATGAAGTTTTTTTTCAGTAAAGAAAGTTTGAAACAATTGAAATTTTCCGGGGCTTTTAAGAAGTATAATGATATAGATTATATTCTTGGTCTGATAGAAGCGACCACGAATGTATCTTTTAAAATAAATGATGATGTAATTGTTGTTAATGAGAAATAAATTGTAAAACCAGTTCCGAGGGTATAAAAATACCGGAAAGTGTTAGGACCACGATCCGGTAATTCCTCCCAAAGGAGCGTTAAGTATCACTTAATTCACAAATATATGAAAAAAAGTAATGTCTTGTGGCTTATTTTTAGGAAAAATAAGTGGCAACAAATGTGGAGAATTATGAAATTGACTTGGATTTTGTGTATATGTTTTGTATGTACTTTGTCTGCAAACGTGATGTCACAGCAAAAGTTAAGCATGAATTTAGGGGAGACATCCATTAAAAGGGTCTTTGAAGAGATTCGTAACCAAACCAATAAAGTTGTGATTTACAATGATGATCGGTTGGCGGTGCAACAAAAAGTGAAGGCGGATTTTAAAGATATGGAATTGTCCGTGATCCTGGATCGGATTCTTGTTGGGAGTGGGATGACCTATAAATTTATGGATGACTATATTCTGATTACTCCTATAGTAAAAATGGGAAATGATAGTATACGGACCGTACGGGTGAGAGGTCGGGTGTGTGATATGAAAAAAGAACCATTACCCGGGGTAACGGTTACGGTGAAGGGATTGACGCTTGGGGTGGCCACGGATATGAAGGGTGAGTACTGGATGATAATTCCTAATCCCCCTAAGAATTTATCTTTGGTGTTTTCTTTTGTCGGGATGGAAACACGTGAAATTGCGTATACGGGGCAAGATACAATTGATGTGGTTTTGAGAGAGGTTTCGGAAACTATGGATGAAGTTGTAGTTACTGGTTACCAGAGAATTCGGAAGACGGATATGGTCGGTTCGACAAATACTGTTAAACGTGAAGATATGATTTTCGATGGAACCAATAGTATAGAACAAATGTTACAAGGTAAACTTCCCGGCGTGGTGGTTATGAACACGGGTGGTTTGGTTGGGACACGCCAGAAAGTACGAGTACGGGGAACTTCGACTTTGCTTGGTAACCAAGAACCGGTTTGGGTGGTTGATGGTATTATTCAAGAAGATCCGCTTCCTTTTGATGCACAGGCACTGAATGATTTGGGTGATAATTTTGATATGATTAGTAATTTCGTGGGTAATAGTATCGCTTGGTTAAATCCTAATGATATTGATGATATTACCGTATTGAAGGATGCTGCTGCCACGGTGTTGTACGGGGTGAAGGCTGCTAACGGAGTGATCGTGATAAATACGAAAAGAGGTAAAAATGGGCGTTTGTCTGTTACTTATTCAGGAGGTTTATCCGTCACAGAGAAGTTAAATTATAAAAAAATGAATTTAATGAATTCAAAAGAGCGGATTGATTTTTCCCGTGAGATTTATGAGAAACGATTATTGGGGAAAATTCCGACAACTTCCGTAGGGTATGAGAGAGAAATAAAAAGATATATGGACAAGGAAATCTCGTATGATGAGTTTAATACGGCAGTGAAAGAACTTGAAGAGATGAACACGGATTGGATGGATATTTTGTATCAAACACAATTAAGTCATAATCATAGTATTAGTGTTTCCGGTGGTAGTGACAAGGTGACTTATTACAGTTCTTTGAATTATGTCCAGAATAGGGGTGCGGCGAAAGGAAATGAATCAGAACAGTTGGGCGCTTCTTTTCGGATGGATGCCCATCTGAGTAAGAAGATTAGAGTGGGATTTGGATTGAATGCTAGTTACGGTATTACCGATGGATTTTATACTACTAATCCTTATTCTTATGCCTTGTCCACGAGCCGGGCTATTCCTTGTTTTGATAAAGATGGCGAGTTGTTTTTTTATGACCGGGCGGATGGGTACAAGTTTAATATTTTGCATGAGCTGGCAGAAACGGGAAATACTAATGACAGGCGTAATTTTAATATGACTGCAAATGTTGATTATGATATTCTTCCTGGCATAAGATTCGAATCATTGGCCAGTTTCGGTTCAAATAACACGGTGGGGGAGTCGTATGCCTCTGAATATAGTTATTATATCACGGCTATTCGTGGGTATGAGTTCGGGGAATATTTGAAGGGGGATCCAGTTTATGAACGTTCACAATTACCTCATGGCGGTGAGTTAAATAATACAGAGGCTCGGAGTACTTCATTCACGTGGAGAAATAGTTTGTCATACAATCAGTTATTTGGTAAGCATAGAGTTGGTCTTGTCATCGGACAGGAGTGTCGTAGTACAAAAAACAAGCAAGTATCAGCCGTGACGTATGGTTATTTTCCTAATAGAGGGAAAAATGTGACGTTACCTCCTCAGTTGATTTCCTCGGGAGCGAATCCTATTTATCAGAAGATAAAAACCGGAATCGTGGATAGGACTTCTAATTTCTTGTCTTTTTATGGTAGTATGACGTATTCATTTGATGAACGTTATGTGTTTATGGCCAGCGTACGTTCGGATGCCTCTAATAGATTCGGTCAGGATAGTAAATCTAAGTTTCTTCCGGTATGGTCACTAGGTGGACGTTGGAACGTGCATAACGAATTGTGGATGCAGAATCAGAAGGTGTTCAGTGAATTGAATATACGAATTTCTTATGGTTGGCAGGGGAATGTGGCAGAGAATTTTGGTCCGGATCTTATTGCCAAGCTTCCTACTAATGTGGTGAATAACGTGACGGGAGAATATGAATTAGAGATAAAATCATTACCCTATGCTGATCTTCGTTGGGAAAAGACAAAAACGATTAATTTGGGAGCAGATATGGGTTTGTTTAAGAATCGGATTATGTTATCCCTTGAGTATTATATGAAACGTGCCAAGGATTTGATTATTTATAAAAGTGTTCCGGTTAGTTACGGGATTAAAGAGATGCCTATTAATGGGGGAACAATGAAAAACGAGGGAATTGAGTTGAATTTGAGCACAACGTTGATCCGATTGAAAGATTTTGTTTGGAATATTTCAGTGAATACTTCCAAAAATCGGAATAGGATTGAAAGTACGATTCTCCCGGATAATTCATGGTTATCAGCTGTTAGTGGTGAGTTAAACAAGAGCGGTTATCCTGTTTCAGCTTTTTGGGCTTTCGAATTGAAAAGGGCTTGATCCTGTTGATGGGACTCCCTTGTTTGATATTCCGGATAAACAGAATAATCCAGAGAGTATCGGGGTGAATGATGCAACGGAATACATGAAATATATGGGGAAGATGGAACCTGATTTCACGGGAGGGTTGTCCATGTCTTTCAGGTATAAAAATTTGTCGTTGAGTAGTGGTTTTACCTTGAGCATAGGGGGGAAGCGTTTTTTACATTCTTTATTTCAAAGCAAAAATTTCCCTTATTCGCTTCCGAGTGCCTATGACAATTATTCAAAAGAATTCGTGAAGCGATGGAAGAATCCGGGTGACGAAAAACACACAAACATTCCGTCTATTCCTTCTGCGGGAACTGGAAATGTAAATATCGCTTTTCCTTCGGGATATCTTAATAGTAATGTGTACGAGATGTATGATTATTCGGATGTGCGGGTTGTTAATGCCTCTTTCTTGAGATGTAATAACTTGACCTTGACTTATAATTTGCCGCAAGACTTTGTGAAACGTATGGCATTGAAAGGTGTATCTGTTTCGGGTTCGATGAGTAATCCGTTCGTGATTGTAAGTAAGGACTACAAGGGAGTGGATCCGGAAGTTGCGACGGGTGGACAGCCTTTGTCGAGAATTTATTCAATACGTTTAAATGTTACTTTCTAATAGCATATGAATATGAAACGAATGGGTAAGAATATATGGATTTTAGTTTGTTTGCTCGGAATCTGTGGGTGTAGTAATTTTTTGGATGAAGTTAGTCAAAATGAAATGCGCCCTAGTTCGGCAGACGATTTGCAACAGTTATTAATGGGGGAAGTTTATTCCGCGGGGCATAGCGAGAATGTCTTTCACCTGTATCTTGATATGATGACGGATGATGTTGCTTGTGTTTATTCCAAGGATCAAATGGTGCAACAATATTATAAACGGTATTGGCCGGTATATACTTGGCAGTTTGATATGTTCGAACAGTTGGAGAATAGTAGTGTACAGGGAGCAGACACTTACGATCATTATTACCGTTGTATAAAAGGGTGTAATGTGGTTCTTGATATGTTGGATAAGGTCACGGGGAGTGAAGGACAAAAAGCAAATGTTAAAGGACAAAGTTTGGCGATGCGGGGATATTTTTATTTTATGTTGGTGAATCTTTTTGCAAAGCCTTATAATGCTCCGGGAATTGACCTTGAAAAAGCTCCAGGTGTTCCTTTGATCACAACATCAGAAGTTTCGGATGAATATCCCAAGCGGGCTTCTATTGCTAAGGTGTACTCGCGTATCGAGATGGATTTGCTGGAGGCTTTACCGCTTTTGCGTGAATATGGAGGAGAGAATAGTAAATTCAAGGCTTCGGAAATGTTTTGTTATACCTTATTGTCTAGGTTATATCTCTATATGGAAAGGTGGGAAGAGGCTGAAAAGTATGCATCTCTGGGATTAGCGAAAAATTCTAGTTTATTCGATATGGCAAATGCTCCTTACCAAACTTGGGGGTTAGCTTATAGTCCTGCTAAAAATGTTTATGGAAGAGAGAGTGATGAGGTAATTTGGTTGGGATACGGAAATAGTTACGAGTATGATTTTGCTCAATCGGGGTTTACGTTTGTTCCTTCTACCGAATTAGTGCAATTGTATGATTTTACCGAAAGTAATGTGAATAACAGAGGGGATTTGCGTTTACGTTTTTATTACGAGTACATGAGGGATTTTTCCTCTCCTTTGTTGGATTTTAAGATTAAGTACGGCATACGAAAAGAATATACGGTGGAGACCAATTACCCGATTAAGGGAATGCGAGTGGCAGAGCTTTATTTAAATAGGGCGGAGGCGAATATCCGTCGTTATCTTCAAAATGGAGAGGAGCATTTGAGAGTAAGTGCTTTGGCTGATCTTAATTTTTTGCGTTCCTCCCGTTATGATACCCGTAATGTGGATTATGAAGATGTTGATTATTCTGGGGATGATTTGTTGACATTTTACAAAGAAGAACGTCGGCGTGAACTTGCTTTTGAAGATCATCGTTGGTTCGATTTGAGAAGATACGGGATGCCGGAAATAACACACGTGTATCAAGGTAGCGAATCGGAAATACCTGCTACGTATGTTTTGCCGCAAGGAGGTGATCGTTATGTACTCCCGATTCCTCGTTCGGTTCTTGATAAAAATTATAATTTGGAGGCGAATCCTTGAGATCATTATGTGGTATTTTAATAATTGAATGAATTATGAAAAAAATAAGATATTGGTTATTGGCTTTGTCCCTTGTGTTGGGATTATCAGGATGTTATAAAGAAGGAACTTTACACGCATCGCTAGAGAATGAAAAGGTTTATAGTGAATATGATTTGCCACAAGGAAATCACGATTATGACAAAGACATTCTGGAAATGTTTAAGAAATACAATACGTTGTTTCTTTACAAGTACAATCCAAGGGATATTTATTATAACACGGATGAATACGTGGGAGGCACTTATTTCCCCGACAAAGATAGTACGGCAGCTGGACTTTTTGATGTTCCTTCGGATGAGGCTTGGGTGGGAAAACAGATAAAGTTACTGCAAGAGCTGTGGTTGGATTATTATCCCAACGAGTTTTTGAGACAAGGATTGCCGCTTAGAGTCTTCTTAGTTGATAGTTTATATTCGGCGAAAAATGGAATTGGATCTCCGGTAAAACTTTTGAATAATAATTATTTAGTGCGCAGGGGAGTAGATTATATTTTGGTTACTTATGGTAGTAGCCGAATAGATGAAATGACAAAAGCGGACAAGTATGAATTCAAGAGAATGTTGCATCGGGTGTTTTTGGATCATTTAGACATTCCGGTTACGCCGGAATTCGCTGCAATCGGGAATTATGCGATATTTTCAAACGTGAATAATAAACCGTATATATATCGTTACGGGTTTATCAATTGGAATAATTCGAGTACCCCGCAACGTGATTGGTTTTCATATATTGATGCAATCGTAGACCATTCGTATGAAGAATGGATTTCTGATGGTCCTTCTGGTTTTTTACATCCCAGTAAAGATACTCAAGGGAAGATACGTGAGAAATATAATTTGGTTATCGAGTATTTTAAAACGAATTATCAAATCGATTTACAAAAAATAAGCAACGATTTGTCGAGTTACGGCGAGTAACAAAAGTTTTTTGTCATAAGATGAGTTTAGTTGAGGCTGATTTGTACGAGTATGGATCAGTAGGAGGTTTGTATTTATATATGTTGTATTGATATGTAAAAAATTATGGAAAATGTAGTTTTGAAAGTTGAGAATTTGTCACATCGTTATAGCGTGCAATGGGCTATTAAAGATATCAATTTCGAGATCCCCGGGAAAGGAATTTTCGGTTTACTCGGTTCTAACGGAGCGGGGAAGTCAACGACAATGAACATTATGTGTGGGGTGTTGAGACCAACGCAAGGAAATGTTTGGATTAAAGGAATTTCAATGACGGAGCATGCGGTGGAAGCCAAGCGATATATCGGTTTTTTACCTCAAAATCCGCCCTTGCAAATGGAGTTGACTGTAAATGAATATCTTTCTTATTGCGCCGGATTGCGGGATATTCCAAAAAAAGAGGTTCAGAAGGCGGTGGACAGAGTTATGGAACGATGTGCGATTTCTCATTTTAAGAAGCGCATGATAAGAAATTTATCTGGCGGGTATCGCCAACGAGTGGGAATTGCGCAGGCCATCATACATGATCCTGATTTTGTCGTGTTGGATGAACCGACGAATGGGTTGGATCCCAATCAAATTCTTGAAATACGCCGGTTGGTGAAAGAAATTGCAGAGGAGCGGACAGTGATGTTATCAACTCATATTCTTTCAGAAGTTCAGGCTTTGTGTAATGATATTCGTATGATAGAACAGGGACGTGTCGTGTTTGCCGGAACTGTGGATGAATTCGATAATTATTTAGCTCCAAGTTCTGCGATAGCAACTTTGATGGCAATGCCAACAAGAAATGAACTTCTAAAGCTTCCAGGTGTAATTAAGGTTGAGGAATTAGGGGGTCCCCGGTATCGTCTGTTTTTTGATCGGTCGATAGATGCGATGGAACAAATCGTGGAAACATGTGTGAATCAAGGATGGAGACTGACTGAGATTAACATAGAGAAGAGTTCGTTGAATGAGATATTTGCAGAATTATCAAAAAAATAATTAAGTAGAAGTCATGAGGAAAATTTACGAGGTGGCAAAAACCGAATTACAGACATTGTTTTACTCGCCAATAGCTTGGCTTATAATTATTGTCTTTATATTTCAAATGAGTTTATTATTTACGGGTGCATTGGATTTACGTGTAACGCAGATGTTGTTGGGATATCGTACACCAATGTTAACGCAGGCTATATTTGCGAATCCGGCAGGGGGACTTTTGTTTGGGGTGCAGAATTATCTTTATCTTTATATTCCTTTATTGACCATGGGGTTGATGAGCCGAGAACTGAGTAGTGGATCGATAAACTTACTTTACTCGTCTCCGATAACCAACACTCAGATTATTTTAGGAAAATATCTGTCTATGGTGGTGTATGCTCTTTTATTAATTTGTATTATCGGCATATACGTGGGGTTTGGTTGTTGTGTGATCGAAAACGTGGAATGGTGTTGGTTGTTGACGGCTTTGTTGGGATTGTTTTTGTTGATATGCACTTATGCGGCGATCGGATTGTTCATGTCAAGTTTAACTTCTTATCAAGTTGTTGCGGCAATCGGTACTCTGGTGATTCTTGCGGCCTTGAATTATATAAAGGAAATGTGGCAAGATATTGAATTCGTTCGAGATATAACTTATTGGTTTTCAATGTCCGGTCGTTCTGTTTCATTTTTATACGGTTTAATCGGGAGTGAAGACGTGATTTATTTTTTGATTGTAATACTGTTATTTCTTTCTTTAACGATAGTCCGTTTGCAGGCTTGTCGGCAAAAAGCCAAATGGACACATTCGCTGGGGAGATATTTGTTGATTTTTTCGGTAACGATTGTTTTGGGGTATATTACGTCTCGTCCGGCGATGAAATGTTATTATGATGCTACGTCTACGAAAGCTAACACATTAACTCCTAATAGTCAGGAAGTAATTGCGCAAATGGAAGGTGGGTTGACAATTACGACTTATATGAATTTATTTGATGAGGGGACGCATTCCTTTGCTTTCCCACGTTTCGTGAATACCGATATGTCTCGTTTTAGCCATTATTTACGTTTTAAACCGGAAATTAAACTTAAGTATGTATATTATTATGATTCGATATACAATCCGAGTTTGGAACATCGATTCCCCGATATGTCAATGCAACAGAGGGCTGAACGGCTCATGGAACTTTATAAAGTGAGTCCCAAACTCTTTTTAAAACCAGGGGAGGTTGATAAATTGGTAGATCTTTCTAGCGAGGGTAAAACATTCGTGCGAGAATTGGTTCGGGATAATGGCGAGAGAACATTTCTTCGGATTTATAATGATTTTGAAAAATTACCCTCAGAGGCTGAAATAACTGCTGCATTTAAGCGGATCGCAATGAAATTACCTATTGTCGGTTTCTTATCGGGCCACGGGGAACGATCCATCAAAGAGGATGATAACCGTAGTTATTCGGCTTTTGTTAATTATAAAACGTTTCGTCCGGCTTTAATAAATCAAGGTTTTGATGTTACTGAAGTGACTTTGGATAAACCTATTCCTGATGATATAAAAATATTAGTGATTGCAGATCCTCAGCAGGAATTGACCGAGGATGAACGTCGTAATTTAGATCAGTATGTTGAGCGTGGAGATAATTTGATAATTGCGACAGAACCCAAGAGACGTGATATAGCAAATTCATTCATCGAACGTTTTGGTGTGAAATTTGTTCCGGGAATTTTGGCAAATTCTGGAGAATATTCGAATTTGACACAATCACGTCCTACTGCAGATGTAAAGGCAATTGATGAGTTGTATCAATTGGCGGGATTACGTTATTTTAATTCGGTCATTTCAATGCCTGAGGCGGTTGGTTTGGAATATACACTTGATAAAGGGTTTAACGTTACGGAAATTCTTACAACTGATACGCTTACTTGGAATGAGTTGCAAACCACTGATTTTATGAATGAGGAGCAAAAAGCTACTCCTGATAATGACAAGGGGGAGATACAAAAGAAATATGTGACAGGTTTAGCCTTGACTCGGAAAATAGGAGAAAAAGAACAAAAGATAACTATATTGGGTGATGCCGATTGTATCACGAATGGAGAATTGAGTTCTAGTCGGAGAGGGGTGCGTGCTTCAAATTTCACCCTCGTTCAAAGTTTATTCTTTTGGCTATCGGATGGAGAAGTACCAATTGATGTGCGTAGACCGATTTTCCCGGATAATAATTTACTTATAGAAGAAAGTGATATGGGGTTAATAACTATGTCATTTCAATGGTTATTTCCTTGTCTGATTTTGATCTTGGCACTTATTATCTGGTTGAGGAGGAGAGGACGTTAAAGATTGGTGCATGGTGAGGCCGTGATAGCGAATTGCTAAGTGTGAGAAGTATTCTGGGGGAGAGTAAAATGTTGGAAAGAACACACGAACAAGCTCTCCCGAAGAATACTAAAATATTTGCATAGATATATAACAATTTTGGGGATAATGGAATAAATCCTTATTTTTGTGGCACTATGAGTGCTATTATTCAGTCCAATAGAGATTTTGAAATATTCTTCAGGGAGAATTTTTCCTCCGTATATGCTTTCATGAAACGCTACACGGGGGATGATGAATTAGCGGCAGATTTAGCACAAGAGACTTTTATCCGGGTTTATGAACGGCGGGATGAGATTGTTTCTGTTGATTACGGGAAAGCTTTTTTATACACGGTTGCGCGTCATTTGTACTGGAATCATTGTAAGCATCAACGGGCGAAGGAAAATTATTTCACGCAATTAGATGAGAATAACGTGGATGATTATGATTTTTTGCAGGAGGTTACCCGACAAGAAACCATGCGGATATTATATACTGCTATTGATCGGTTGCCACCACAGACTCGTAAAGTGATTCTTTTAAATCTGGAAGGGAAAACTAATCCGGAAGTTGCAGAAGAATTAGGTATCTCCGTGAACACGGTGAAGTGTTTGAAAAAGTCTGCTTACGAGACATTAAGAGGATTATTATCAAAGAATTATCTTGTAATTTTGCTATTCCTATTAGGGAAGTAAATGTTAAATCTTTTCTTTTTTGCATTTTTTTTCTTGTTTGACCTACCCACTTTTCATTTGAAGTAATCTCTATGATAAAATAACAAATGTGAAGGTATGGATTTACTAAAAAAACGTTTGGATATTGCTAGGCTTGTTGCCGAAGAGTTGACCGGAACGATTGATGAAAAAAATCGGATCGTGTTATCTCGTTGGTTGGATGAGGACGAGCGACACCGGAAGGAATATACGAATATTCTAGAATCGTTAAAGACTGGGAACGAGGTTTGGAAGGATCAAGAGCGGGGGAGACAATTAATGGAATCCCGATGGAGAGCGGTGAAATCTCATACGGTCCGGAAGACAGGTCGGTGGATTACGTGGAGTAAATATGCAGCAGTTGTATTGTTGTTCGTGAGTATTGGGATTTTTTGGTTGGTAAATGAAGAAAAACAACAAGAGATGGAAGATATCACTGTTGCCAAGATTGAGCATGGTAGCATGAAAGCGCAGCTTGTACTTGCTAATGGGAAAAAAGTGGATTTGAGGCCAGAAACAAGCTTACAATTAGAAGAGGTGGGGGGAACCCGAATTTTGACATCGGATAATAGGGTAAAGTATTCGGGGAAGGATTCTTTAGCCGGACAGCCGGCAGAAGTGAAATATAATACGTTGATCGTGCCGCGAGGAGGTGAATTTTCGTTGGAATTGGCTGATGGAACCCGGGTGTGGTTGAATGCGGAATCGAGGTTGCGTTATCCGGTGGTTTTCATGGGGGAGGAAAGAAAAGTTGAGATGGAGGGAGAGGTTTATTTTGAGGTGGCAAAGAATAGGGAAAAACCTTTTATTGTAACCGTGAATGGGGTTGATATTCGAGTTTTGGGAACAAGTTTTAATGTCTCGGCTTACCAAGAAGAGGTGGTGACCACGTTGGTAGAAGGAAAGGTACAGTTGAAAAGAGGTGATGAGCAGGTTGTTTTATCGCCTAATCAGCAAGCAATATGGTCTGATGACAAGTTTAAGGTGAAACAAGTTGATGCCCGTAATTATGTGCTATGGAAAGAGGGAATTTTTTATTTTGAGGATGTTGATCTAGAGAGGATACTGGATGATATGGCCCGTTGGTATAACGTGAATGTTTTTTATATGAACCCAGCGTTGAAAGAGATGAAATTCT
>ERZ772893.2296-NODE-2296-length-15773-cov-13.454829_pt1 | contig 15773 bp, 12 predicted proteins | sample MGYA00511482_ERZ772893 | MGnify/ENA primary metagenome ERZ772893 (study PRJEB29015, sample SAMEA2737687) | human gut metagenome | biome: human gut; feature: human-associated habitat; material: faeces | place: China | collected 2012 ... | reverse complement strand
CAAGGCTTGTGGCAAAGCACTCCTCTGTCTTTGGAACATAAACGGTAAAGGAAGCAGTATCTTCAATATTATAATTTCCGTAGGTAGTCAGCCCCATGAGATAAGCTCCGCGGCTTTTGCATTCTACCATATTGGAAATAGTTTTCTCATAAAGCTCAGACTGGGTGAGCACTCCAATCACAAGAGTGCCATCCTCAATGAGACTGATAGTGCCATGCTTCAGCTCTCCTGCTGCGTAAGCCTCAGAATGGATGTAACTGATCTCTTTCATTTTCAGGCTGCCTTCCAGGCTGATGGCATAATCAAGTCCACGTCCGATGAAAAACACATCCCTGGCATTGGCCTGTTTGGCAGCAAACCACTGGATCCGCTCCTTGTCGTCCAGGATCTTCTGGATTTGCTCAGGAAGACACTGAAGCTGGGAGATAAGATCCTGATAACGCCCCTGGGAAATACATCCGCGCACCAGCGCAAACTGAACGGCAAGGCAGTAGCCGGCGATCAGCTGGGTGCTGTAGGCTTTCGTTGTGGCAACTGCAATCTCCGGACCGGCAAGGGTATAAAATACATTATCTGCCTCCCGGGCAATGGAGCTTCCCACCACATTGACAATTCCAAGGGTTTTCAGCCCCTTCTTTTTCGCAAGACGGAGGGCTGCAAGGCTGTCTGCCGTCTCGCCGGACTGGCTGATCACAATTACCAGACCGTTGGGATCCAGAGGCATGTTTCGGTAACGGAACTCAGATGCCAGATCCACACGTACCGGCATCTGCGCCAGATCCTCCAGCACATACTGACATGCCACGCCTACATGATAGGCAGAACCACATGCCACAATATATATCTGGGAAAAGGACTGAAGCTCTTCCTCAGTAAGTCCCACAGAAGACAGATCAATAGCACCATCCTTTAATACGGAATTCAACGTATCCCGAACGGCTTTTGGCTGCTCATGGATTTCCTTCAGCATGAAATGCTCGTAGCCTGCTTTTTCAGCTGCTTCTGCATCCCATTTGATCTGCGTTGGCTTTTTCTCAATCTCATCTCCGTCCAGATTGTAAAAGGTAACGGTCCCATTTGCCAGACGTGCCATCTCCAGATTTCCGATGTAATAAACATTGCGGGTATATTTCAGAATCGCCGGAACATCAGAAGCCACATAGCAGTCTCCGTTCTCCACGCCGATGATCATAGGACTGTCCTTACGGGCAACGTAAATCTCCCCCGGATAATCCTGGAACATGATCGCCAGGGCATAGGAACCGCGAATCCGGACCATGGCATGGTTGATGGCATCCACCGGAGTATGCTCATATTTCTTGTAATAGTAATCGATGAGCTTTACTGCCACTTCGGTGTCTGTGGAAGAATAGAACTCATAGTCCTTGCGAAGAAGCTTATTCTTCAGTTCCTGATAATTCTCAATGATACCATTGTGAACGCCAACCACATTTCCATCATCGGAGGTATGTGGATGGGCATTTGTCTCAGAAGGTTCGCCGTGGGTAGCCCAACGGGTGTGACCGATTCCACAGGTACCAGCCAGAGCATGACCATGATCGGTTTTCTCTGATAAAGCTTTCAGGCGGCCTTTCGCCTTTACGATTTTCGTTTTGTTCTCACCGTCACGAACGGCAAGACCGGCTGAGTCATAGCCGCGATATTCCAGTTTCGATAAACCATCCAGAAGGATGGGCGCGGCCTGGGAATGGCCGGTGTAGGATACGATTCCGCACATAAAATTTGTTCTCTCCTCTATAATTAATTTTACACCCCTAATTATCATTAATATGTTTTTCTATAAAAAGAATCTACTATATTCAAATATAAAGAACTTTCGGCAACTTGCTTAATAGTAACTATAGATTCAAGTGAGGTGACACAAACTAATATCCAAATTCTTTAAAAGCTATTATAACTGAGAAAAAAATCTTCTGGTCAATTACATATTTTTTATTAAATTAGACATACATTTACATTTCCTTTTACTAAATAAGAGCGTTTTTAAAATTTACTTCTCATATATAATTTCTTCTGTGTTACCATTTTAGAATAATGTTCTAAGTCCCTATATTTTATTATCTGCGCAGGATTTCCTCCAACAATAGCACATTTTGGCACATCTTTTGTAACGACACTTCCACCTGCAATAATCGCACCATCACCTATATGTACCCCAGGAAGAATAAATGCGAATGAGGCTATCCAGACATTTTCACCAATGACCACATCCTTATTAATTGCATCACCATCATAAGGTAACATATCACCTTTATAGTTATGATTTGTCGTTAAAATCTTTACATCATTTCCAATAATAGTATTTTGACCTATTTTTAGCTCACCGCCACCATAGAATTTTGAATTAGGACCAATATATACATAGTCATCTATATTTATTTTTTTATAATTAGTACATTCAAACATTCCTTTAATAATTATTTTTTTATTTCTAATTATTCTTTTTTTTATCCTTGTAAGTTTTACTTTTTTATATAACCAGTAAATCATTATTCACCACTTCCATTTAGTTTGCTTATAATTAAATCTAAATTAAAAATTGTCAACGTTAAACCACCTCCAATTATGATACTAATTATTTTTAAAACTATATTACCACGTATACAGTCTTTTGCTAGAACACACGCACACATAGCCAGAATTAAATAAATGAATTTTACTTTTTTTAAAGATACTTTTTTTGTTACAAATCCACTGTGTTTTATGTATATATAGCTTACAATCGTAGCAACAAACGACGATATTGATGTTGCCAGTGCTAATCCATATACTCCTATATATTTAACCAAAACCAAATTCAAAAAAATATTTAGTCCAAAAGTAACACCTGTAATAATCGATGGAATTGTTGTTTTTTTATTAATATACATTAATCTATTCATCAAATCTCTTAAAGACATAAGATAATTACTTGGAACATATAATATCACAACAAGCATTATAACTTGGAGGGACTCCCCACTAATTTGCCCTCTTCCATAAAAGACTGATACAATATTTTCGCGCATAACAATCATGACAATGCACGCAGGAGTAATAATATCTACTAATAATTCTAAAAACTTTGAAAACTCATTTTGAAGTTTCTCAGTATTATTTTGACATGTACTCATTTCTGTATACGCCATCGTCGTCAATGAAGTTCCCAAAACTGAGTATAACAAACTTGCAATAACATTTGCATAATTTAAAAGAGCCATACTCCCAGAGTCTAACGAAGATGCCATACTTCTATCAACAATATAATTCAATTGAGAAATAAGATTCAAAATAAATACTGGGGAAGCAAGTCTAATAATCTCTTTAACATAAGCTTCTTTAAAATTTATATAAAAACTATAATTAAATAATTTTCTATTTTGGACAAAAACAATAAGGACAATTACATTAAAAAGATGAGCAACAATTTTAGTTATTACAATTCCCCATATTCCATACTTATAAAAAAACAATAAATACAAGATAAGAGAAGCGTTTAGAATTATCCCCTGTATTGATGAAAAAATGTATATTTTTTTGGATTGCAAAAAAACAATAAAATAGTTTTCTAAAAAAACTAATAATAAAGAAAGTGCATTTACTCGAGTAATTAAAATTAATTCAGCAATTACTTTTGAATCATATAGAGTAAAAAAACCTGGTACTAACAAATGAAGTAATAAATTAGTAAATGCTATAATAAAAACACAGATAAATAATACTATTAATATAAAAATATTCAAAAAATTACTTGAAAATTTATTTTGTTTTTTTGAATCCATACTTAGAGACATTGGAACATATGTAGTACTTATAACTCCTGCCCACACAGTATATAATGCATTAATTAATCCATCTTCAAAGACATATACATCAGAAATATATCCAGCTCCATAACGAGCTGCAATAAATGACTCTCTAATAAACCCTAGCCCTTTACTAATCAAGATTAGAAATATAACACCACTAAAAATTTTTAATATATTTTTATTCATTGTCATAGATTCCTTATTATTTCCTTCTCTATATTGCATTTTCGTTTTTGAGCTAAAACTTCTAAATTATGATCTATAAATTTTTTATCTTTTTCAAGCCTTTTAATTTTATTTCTGATATCTATTGCACTAATATTGCTTTTAATCCAATTCTCACCATTCCCAACACTAACTGCATAATCTTCTATACCATATTCTTTACATAATTCTGCACTTTTAGGATGATAAATAATCGGTATAAAATATTTCTTCATAAGAATTGATAAAACTAATGAATGATATCTCATTCCAACTATACAATCTTGTTGTTTTACAAATTCTAACGTGTCCCACAATGTATTTGGCTTTAAAATATTTACACAAGTTTTATCAAAAACTAAATCATTAATAAATCCCATATCATAATTTATTTGAAAAGGTATAATGTTCACTTCATATTCCTTGCTCAAAAGAGTAATTAACAACTCTAACTCTTTCTTCAATGTACCAAAAATTTCCTCGGAGTTCATGCAAACCGGAACAACTACTAATCCAATTTTCTTTATATTATTCGCAGGGAAACTATTTTTATCATATAATGATGAATATGTTACTAAATCATTCGATAGTTTTACATTTTTTAAATCAAGCTTTCTTAATTCTTTAAAGGAAAATTCATCCCTTACTGTTATAAGATTAGCTTTATCTAATATTTTACTAAACCTCCCTCCTGGCTTTTCTTTTGTAATAGGTCCCGCACCTATTCCCAATAAATAAATTGGTTTATTCCTTTTTTTGAACCAATTTATCAAATAAAACATTTCACAGGTTGAAGTATAATTCCAATCAGAAATAGCTCCTCCACCAGCAACAATCATTGCTTCTGTTTCAAATAAACACTTTATAAGTGAAAAAGGTGATATTATATTTGCTTTTATATATTTTCTCATTGATCCATTAATTGCAATAGAAGCTGTCTTAACGGGATGATTTTGTTTTACTTGCATAGGATTACTACAAATAACATAAGGCTCTATTTCACTATTATTTGATAATAGCTCTAACATCGTTTTCAACAACAATTCATCACCTACATTATTTTCTCCAAACCATCCATAGATAAGTACTCTTTTCATTATCTCACCTTTCCCTCTTTAGTGTTATAATTGCATACATTTCTTTTCATATATACATAAATAAGAATAGCAATATAATTACACGGAAATACTTGTACAAAATCATATAATATCATCATAACAAAAATTGCTAATATTAATGGTCTAAAATATCTTTTATCATATTCATTTTTTTTACAGTATCGTACTAATTCTAATAAACTTATAATCCCCCAAAATAATATTCCAAAATCAGCTAAAGCAATCAAAATAGAATTGTCTGACAAGGTGCTCTCCCAAGTTCCATTACTTGAAATTTGTAAAGCAAAATCATAACCTAAAAACCAATTTTTGAAAATTCCAGATATATTTGAAAGCCATTTACTTATTCTAACATTGTCAAATATATCTCCTTTCCAGAAATAAGCCCCTTTATTACTAGTTATTATAATAGTTCCTATTACAATAATAACTAGCATTAATGTACTTATTGTTTTCTTGAAAGAACTCATTTCCTTTTCAGATACAAATTTAACAAAGCAAAAAACGATTAGGGCTATTAATGCAGCTCTTGAAAAAGTAAGAACTAAACAAATACAATTTAAAGCTAATAAAACTTTCGTTCCTATCTTTTTGTCCTTCAATTGCATTATCAGAATCATTGAAATCAGTGAAAAAAAAGGTCCAGCTACAAGCGGTGATCCAAAAATAGAAAACATTCTTGCAAATGGAGTTCCAACAATATCATATTTCAATAAATCTTCATTCATAACTGTTCCAAAGTAATTTTTGGTCAAAAACATATATATACTTAGCGGACATATTATAACAGTTTCTAAACATAATATTCTAATTATTTTTTGTACATCAATTCTTTTATTACATAATGAAATATAAGCTAATGGTACAAGAAAATAGTACTGTTTTGCAATAAACCAAGCACTAAAATTACTATTAGAAATTGAAACTTTTATCAAAGTAGCAATTAACAATAATATCAAGAAATAAAAAATATGAAAATTATCTTTATAATTCTTTTTTCTCAAATTACTATCAATCAATGCAAGCAAAAATGTAATATCAATAAATATGTTAATTACTCCCATCCCCATTAATTTAACACCATTGAATAGAAACGTATTTAAAAACAATGTGAATGGCAAAAGCATAAATGAAATTTCTATCATGAATTCCATCAATCTTTTCTTTTTAATTATTATACTCATTCTCATTTTTCTTCGTCCTTTATAATTCCATGCATTATGTCTCTAATAATTTTTTTGCTATTACATTCCAATCATACTTATCGTCTATAACATTTTTCATCTTTTCTTTTAGTTTTTCCATTTTCTGATTGTCTGAAAGTAAACTATTTATAGCAGTTATCCATTCTTCAGTTGTATTTGCATGAATAACCGTTTTCATTTCCAAGTCATCGAACCCTTCCATACTAATATCTGATGCAATTATTGGGATTTTACATGCCATTGCTTCAATAATTTTATTCTTTTTTCCACTCCCAACTCTGAGTGGAGAAATATACACCATGCATGATTTTATATAAGAAAAAACATTTTCTACCCTTCCTGTAACTATAACATTTCTATATTTACTCGCTAACTCTTTTAATTTGTTAGTTGGATTTTTCCCAACTATATATAACTTTAAGGTTGGATAGAACTCAATAACTTTAGGAAACACATTAGACAAAAAAAAGAGCATAGCATCTTCATTTGGCTCATAATCCATTACTCCAGTAAAAATCAAGCTATAACTATCTATATTTAATTTGGGAGATGAAGCAACAGCAGTCATATCTATACCAAGATTACATAACTCAAACTTGCTTCTAAACTGTGGATGTAGTTTTTTCTCTAATTGAATATCATTAGAAGAAACAAAAACAATTTTAGAAAAATCATCATAAAAAGATTTTTCCTCCCTTATAGCATACCGCTCTTGCAAAAAGTAATATAATCTTCCTATTCCTTTTAATAGTACTTTCTTGCGTTCAAACAACAACGGCATACTGTCATGCAGAAAAAGAATCTCTTTTTCATAATCACACTTTTCAAAATTCATTGATGAATATTGATCGTATATTATTTTATCATATTTTTCATTTTTCAATATTTCGCTCAATACATGAGAATTTTTTTTATACATAGAAAGAGTGTAAGTTTTTCCACATAAAATACTTTTTATTCTACAAAAAAAACTTTTTTGTCTAAGATCTTCAAAATATATATTTCTAATTGTATGAATAAATTTACCACTATCTTCATCAATCTGATCTTCGCCATAATAAAAAATATCGATATGACCATCCTTTACATTTTTCAAAATCATATTTATGGTATGAACACCACCACTTTTATCAGACGGAAAAGGAAAATATGGAGTAATCAACAAAATATTCATATATAATTTTAACCTTTCTTTCAAATAAATTTTAACTCGTCCGCATAATTTTTACCATAAATCACATTTTTTCATATTCATACAAATATTTTTCACATACACGAGTTACGGTGAATTTCTTTTTTAAACTTTCTATCTTTTTTATCGATTTATTTCTTACTTCAATATCATATAACATCTGTTTTATTACCTCTGTCAGACCTACGACATCATTTGTTTTGGAAATCATATTTGAATCATTTTCAAGAATTTCCAAAACACCATCACATGGAGTTGAAATAAGAATCTTTCCTGAAGCAATTGTTTCTATCGCAACCATCCCAAAAGATTCATTGTCAGACGTAATCATAACATAATCACTTATCGCCATTAATTCAGGAATATCTTCTCTTTCTCCCAATAATTTTACATATTTTTCCATGTTATTAACTCTAATATAATCTATTACCTTTTTTTTATATTTCTCATCTTCTTCACTAGCAAATACATTATCTCCAATCAAAAAATAAACAATATCGGGAAATTCACTGTGAATATTTTTTATCGTTTGTACTCCTTTTAGCTGCCCTTTTATTTTTTGGAACCGTCCAATGGTTGATACTACTACTTGAGTATCATTTAAACCTAACTCATTTTTTAAATTCTTTTTTCTATATTCTTGAACACAAAATTTTCTTTCTGGAACCCCTAAATATGAAACACTTGTCTCCACTATGTTTTGTCTCCGTAGATTTTCTTCTACAGCAGCTGAAACACAAAAAATATGTCTAATATATTTTTGAATTAATATTCTTTTTATCCAAGATAATTTATACCACTGACCATGACATGTGCAAAAATTTTTAACATTTCTATTTACAAACTTTGCAAATACACCATGCAATATGGCAGTCGTTAATTCATTATTATGTACAACATCAATTCTATTCTCTTTGATTAATTTTCTAAACGACCAATACGACTGTACTAAATTCTTTTTAAAGTCATAGCAAAAAACTTTAATTCCTTTCTCTTGGCTTTTTTGTACTAATGACCCCGGCACTCTACATAATAAATAAACCGAATTTTCCTTAGATAAATACTCCATAATATGAAGAAGACTTACTTCGCCTCCTCCCATCCCAGCTAAATCTGAAACAAACAAAATATTCATAATTTTCCCTAATTTCCTATTCTTCTATACATTTCTTCAATATCCGTCGTCATTTTTTGTATTGTATAATATTTTTCTACTTTTTTCCTTGCAAATATTTTCTTATTGGTTTCATCTCTACATATTGATTTTTCTATTGCCTCAACATAATCATAGACATTTTCTCCTTCAATTAAATAACCTGAATTCTCATTTACTAATTCTCCAATTCCTCCAAGATTTTTAGAAATAACAATAGTGCCACAAGCCATAGCTTCTATTATAGACATTGGAAAAACTTCCCGTTGAGAAACAAGCATGCTATAATCCATTTTTCCTAGAAACTCTGATGCTTTCACATATCCACTCATCTCTACATAATCTTCCATTTTTTTTCGAGTTATTATTTCCTCAATTGCACTTTTATCTGGTCCATCTCCACCTATAAAGAACCTTATTTCCGGATGGTTTTCATGTATTTCTTCTGCTATGCTCAAAAACAATCTATGATTTTTAACTTTGTCCACTCTTGCCAAAATACCTATATTTATAAACTTTTCATCACGCCTATTCAAACAGAATTTAAAATTTTCAATTTGTATTCCATTATACACAACTGTCAACAACTTTTTTTTCACACCTATTTTTTCAAGATATGAACGTTCTTTTTCGCAAATAACATTTACTATATCAATATTAGAATTTAAAAAAGTAGCATATATTTTTTTGCTCAACTTCTCTAACGCCGTTATATTATGTTTCGTATAAATTATTTTTACATTTTGTGTTCTCTTTATTAAACTTGCTACGAAAGCCAATCTAAGTGAATTTACATGTATAATATCAATATTTTTTTCTTTACATATTGCTTTAGATTTTTTAAATCTATCATATATAGAAAAGGAATAACTTTCAAAATTTTCTGGACAACATATATTAGATTTTCCATCACCATCCACTGCCATCGTATAAAAATTAAATAAATTCCTATCTATATTATTTTCTAAAGAATAAAAATAAGTTTCCGCGCCACCTACTCTCAATTCTTCCGCCAAGAATAATACATTAATTTTTCTCATAATTATTCTCCAAAAAATCTTTCTTCAAGCATCAAGCACAAACAATGATAAATTGGTAAATGGTGCTCTTGAATCATATAAGTTCTTGTTTGTGATGAACGAATGGTTACATCTGCCATTTCTGATAAGCTAGAATTATTTGCACCTGTAAGCCCAATAACTTTCATCCCTTTTGCCTTTGCTACCGTAGCAGCAAAAAGAATATTCTTTGAATTACCAGATGTAGAAATTCCCAAAAATATATCTTGCTTATTACCATATCCATTTACTTGTTGAGCAAAACAAAGCAATGGTTCACAATCATTCATATACGCTGTTGATAATGCCAAATGACCATCGAGAGCAATTGCAGGTAACCCTATTTGAAGATTTTCTCCTAATATATTTCCCATTTCTAGATTTACTGCTTTTAATTTATTTTTATATTCCTTAGAGAGTTTTCTAGGATTTTCAAATCCCTTCATTAATTCTCCTACAATATGTTCTGCATCCGCTGCGGACCCCCCATTTCCAGCAATTAACAATTTACCACCAGAAGAATAACTTTTTTCCAAGATATAATATGCCTCAATAATATTTTGTTTCTGATTTTCTAATTCCGGATATCTATTAATCAATACATCAACTTGTTCCAACGGATTCATTAGATTTCTCCTTTTAATTCAAATTCTTCAGGACTATAATGAATAACTCTAGTGCCACAATTTTCAAACTTAAATGGAATATACATCAAATCTTTCATAGCTTCTCTTACCAAGTTTTGTTTATCAGGTTGCACATAAAATACAAGAAAACCACCACCACCAGCGCCAAGAAGTTTTCCTCCTAGTGCTCCAGCAGTTATACCTTTTTCATATAATTCATCAATACTTCCAGTACTAACAGTTCCACCAGTCTCTCTTTTTAATTTCCAAGTAATGTCAAGCAGTTTTCCGAAATCATCTAAACTTCTATTCTTATCTGTTAGTACTGACTCTGCTTCATCTACTAATTTATACATTTTCTTTAATTTTACACGTTTTTCCTCTGTACCACTAACATTATTAGCCTTTTGAATATCAGATGAAAAACGTGTAAATCCTGTAAAAAACATCATTAAATTATCATTTAATTGCCGTTTTCTTTCCGGTGATATAATAACGGGAAGTACTTCATATCCGTCTTGTCCAAAATTAATTCTATTAAATCCTCCAAAAGCTGCCGCAATTTGATCTTGCCAACCACCGGTCTCATTACACAATACTCGCTCAAGATAAATCGCTTCATCAGCCAATTTTTTCTTATCGGCATATTTTCCCTTAAGCGCATAAAAAGCGTTAAGCATACCCACTGCAAATGAGGAACTAGTTCCAAGTCCAGAGCGAGCTGGTAAATCTGCTTCATATGTAAGTCTAATCTCTTGCATCTTAAGCATTTTCATAGCTTCTTTAATAGCCGGATGCTGAATATCATCAATATTTGTTACCCTTTCGGTTTTTGAATAAGAGAGCTCCGTTGAATATTCAAAAAATCTTGGTAGGTGCCTTACATTTACATAACAATATTTATCAAAAGTTGTAGAAAGAACAGCTCCACCATACTCTCTAAAATATTCCTCCATATCCGTTCCGCCACCAAAAAACGACATACGAAAAGGTGTTTTTGTTATAATCATAATTCTTTCAATCTCCATTCACATTTAAAATATTTTCAAATTGTTCTTTTGCGATATCCCAAGTAAATCTATCAAGTACAAATTTTCTTGCAGCCGATGAAATTCTTTGATTTAATTTATCATTTATAAGAATTGATATTACCTTTTCCGCAAATTCATAATCCGTATCTGCAATAAGCCACTCCTTACCATCTACTGCATCTATATTTTCACTTCCAATAGATGTTGTTACAACTGGAATTCCCATTGCCATAGCTTCTAAATTTTTAGTTTTAATTCCACTGCCAAATAACATTGGACAAACAAATACTTTACTTTTACAAAGATATTCTCTAACATCTTTTACTCTATCTGTGAAGACAACACTTTCAGATTTCCTCGATTTTAATTCATCAGATGCCCCGCCACCAATAACATAAAATTTAGCATCAGGAACTTTTTTTATTACAAGTGGCAAAATCCTATCTATAAAGTATTTCGCAGCATGTTCATTATGGGCAACATTCATTGCTCCTAAAAAAGATATGATATTTTGCTTATTACAAATTTGCCTAGGCATAAAATATTCAACATCCACACCAATAGGCACTGCCATAGCCTTATTCTCTCCTATTTCGACATTAAAACTATTAGCTTCTTTTTTGGCAACAAAGATGGTTTTTTCACATTTCTTTCCTATAAAGGTTTCATAGGAATTCAAAAGCTTAATTTCTTTTTTTAAAATAGCAACCTTTAAAGGTTTAAATAGTGCAATTTTTTTTATGCAATCCGGAAGTGTATCCAAAAACGCCCCATATGGATTTACATTATCAATATCATTTTCAAGTTGTCTTTTATATCTTAGCGATATTCTATCATCAAGATCTGCAATTCGAAATGCTGAAACATCTTTTATATATTCTGTACATCTCACCATATCGGCAATTACTATAGCAGGTGCTTCTTGTTCTACCAATTTAAATATTTGTCTTTTCGCTGATGCACTCAAATATAAAGATACTTGCAGTGGATATTTAGATAATACAAAAGAATAGAAAATAATATTTTTAATTTTTTCTAATTTGCTAGGTTTTTCTAGAACTACTAATTCATCTATAAAATCAGGTTTTAACTTTGGATCATCCCCTGCTTCTAAAAACGCAGCAACCACCAACCTAAAGCCAAGTTCTTCTGATAAAATTCTACAATAGTGATATAATGAAGTCTTTCTTCCTGATATCATCGGAAATGGCAATCTAGGCATCACAAATAATATTGTTTTCTCTTTATTTAATGACATAACATATATCTCCTCAATTATGTAAATAACTCATATTTTCCCTAAAGCATAAAACAAAATCATTTGCCTAAGATTTCTTTTATAGTCTTTAATAATCCTCCCTCTACAATCTTCACAGATTTACAGCCAGCTGAATTTCCTGCTTGAATATCGCTATCACTATCTCCAATCATATAAGATTTACTTAAATCTATATTCAATTCTTTTGCAGCCTTTAACAACATTCCTGGTTTTGGTTTTCGACACTCACATTCAAATTTTAATTCTGCAACTTCACCTTCATAACCTTTATCTGGATGATGTGGACAAAAAAATATTCGATCAAGATATGCACCTTCTTTTCCAAGAAGAGTTTCCATTTTATTATGAATAGTTTCTAATTCTGATAAGCTCACCTCTCCTCTTGCAATTACAGGTTGATTTGTCACTACAATAGCAAGATATCCTGAAGCATTAATAATTCTAATTGCCTCAGCCACTCCTGGCAAAAGTTCAAATTCTTCTTGTTTTCTTAAAAAGCCGACATATTTATTTATTGTTCCATCTCGATCTAGGAAGATAGCCTTCTGTTTATTATGAAGATTTCTTGCCTTTACAATTCCTTTTTTATAATCTGATTCTACTGTATAAAAGCGTTCTGGCGTCCCCATATCTTTCACATATTCCGGAGAATCATAACTATACATATACCCGCTATTACACAATGGTTTAAGAATTTGACGGTCAAGATCAACTTTCTTTATCTTCCCATCAATCATCATTCCAATTTCTTCTTTATTCACATTACATAACTCAAGCACCTTTGGCGAAATAATATGAAGACCTGCATTTACCCTATTTTTATAGTACAATGGGCGCTTTTCTTCTTTAGTTATCCATTTCTCTACTATTCCGTCAGCACTACTGACTATTACTCCACTATCGTATGGATGCGAATTTGGATGAGTAAACAATGTTACATAACTATTTCTTTCCCTATGATATTTCACCATTCTGTTAAAATTCACATCAAACAATGCATCCGCGTTTAATAAAAGAAAATCTTCTTTCAAATCCAAAAAAAATAATGCACCAGCATTTCCAAGAGGCTTATCTTCAACAAAATACGAAATATTTACCCCCAAATGATTTCCATTTCCAAAATACTGTTGTATCTTTTCAGCCATATACCCCACAGTAAGAATAATGTCCTTAAATCCTTGATTTCGTAAAGATATAATTTCTCTCTCTAGCACAGGAATTCCACTTATTGGAATTAAGGGCTTAGGAATATTAGGAAATAATTCCGAAATGCGAGTTCCTCTTCCTCCAGCCATTAAAACAACCTTCATTTTCGCTTCTCCTTGTATAATAAAGATAATATTAATAAATTTCACAGTGAAATTTTTGTCTTTTTCGCATAAAAACTCATATCACTTTTTCACATTGAGCCGTCCTTTTTTATCACTACTAATATTGTCTTGAAAAGAATTTTCATGTCCAATCCAATATTCCAATTTTCAATATATTCCTTATCCAGCCTCACAACTTTCTCAAAATCCGTAATATCACTCCGACCACTAACCTGCCACATTCCCGTAATTCCTGGTTTAATTGCAAGTCTCACCTTATGTCTTGGTTCATACAGATTTGTCTCAGAAATAAGAGGAGGTCTGGTTCCAACAATGGACATATCTCCCTTCAGCACATTAAAAAACTGCGGAAACTCATCCAAACTTGTCCTTCTGATAAAGTCTCCAACTCCTGTCTTATGTGTTCCATCAGGTAATACCTTATTTCCGATAACTCTCGGATCAAAGTCCATCTTGAACATTTTTCCATCACCCAGCTTATTTTCTTTCATAAGCTCAGCTTTTCTTGCTTCTGCATCCATGTACATGCTGCGGAATTTGTACATTTTAAATTTCTTTCCGTTCTTTCCCACACGTTCCTGGGAGAAGAAAATTGGACCTGGTGAAGCAATATAAATTGCCGGTCCCACGAAAAGACAAATAATGCCGGTTGCAATACATCCAACAATTCCGCCACAGATATCCATCAAGCGTTTTAGCATCAACTGTCCCAGAGAAGCGTAGTTAAGGCTTGTGGTTAGAACTGTGTAATTTCCTACCTTTTCTACAAACTGTCTTTTTCCAGTTTTATTGGTTATCTTGGCAAGATTTAAATGAACGGTCACACCGGTTTCTGTCAGTTTATCGACAAGCTCTTCCGGATATGGCAGTTTTTCTGAAACGACAACCAGTACTTCATCGATCCATTCCTGACACACATACATGGAAACATCATCTGCATTTGCAACTACAGGTACGTCGCAGATTTTCTTTCCTGTCAGGTCATCGTCTATCACAACCACCCCGGCAAGAGAATATCTTGCATAATTATTTTCCTGCATATTCTTAACAACTTGTTTTGCCACCTCTTTTGAAGTAACAATAAGGAGTTTTCTATCTCCACCGTTTTCCATCTTTTTATGCAAGTATTTTTTCCAAAGTTCCCTTATTATGTAATTAAGAAATAAATATATAATCATCGTCGTGATCAAAATCATTCTGGAAAAGCTCTGACTTTCCTGAATCATAAACAAATACGCAATTGCAAGTGCCCCTACTCCAACAGCCTGCTCAAGCGTAGTTACAAATTCCTTATAATGACCTCTTTTCAAAACACTTTTCATAATCCCAGCCATAAAGATTACAACTAAATCTGCAAAGCCGAGAAAGATAGCCATATTTCGGTATAAAACATCTCCGTATATATTCAGCCCTCGTCTACGGATTACATAAGCCAATACAAATGCCATCTGTAGACAAATTATATCCAAAATAATGAAATCAAGATGTTTTACCCACTTTTCAGAATCTTTCCTATACATAAATATCTTTCTTTTCCCTTCAATACCTTTTTTGTTTTGCCCTAAATTCAAAAGCAAAACTCCTTCTTTAATTTCATAACTTTGACCACATTTCAGAAGTTTCCTTCCATTTCTTCTGCGACTCATCTTCCATTCACGGAAATGACCCGCACCGGCGGTGGTCTGCCGAAAAGCCTGCGTCACTGGCGCAGGCTCTTTGCCCGGTTACCCGGTTTTATAGATAAGAGCGTTCGTAACGCTGCTTATT
>ERZ772893.2295-NODE-2295-length-15775-cov-3.891412_pt1 | contig 15775 bp, 15 predicted proteins | sample MGYA00511482_ERZ772893 | MGnify/ENA primary metagenome ERZ772893 (study PRJEB29015, sample SAMEA2737687) | human gut metagenome | biome: human gut; feature: human-associated habitat; material: faeces | place: China | collected 2012 ... | reverse complement strand
GTAAGGTTTTAAGATGTCCATGATCTCATCTAAATGATCTTCGGCATGGATGACTAATTCGATCGGTTTGGATAAATCCAGTGAAAAGATACCCATGATGGATTTTGCATCAATAACGTATCTGCCGGAAACTAAATCAAAGTCGAACTCAAACTGTGTGATAGCGTTTACAAATGATTTTACCTTATCAATGGAGTTTAAAGAAATTTGTACTGTTTTCATATAAGTAGACCTCCCATAGTTACTATAGATGTTTGTTTAAGTGTAATCTTTTTAATTAGAAAAGTCAACCAGAGTAAAGGAAAAATAAAGGAAAAAGTATGAGAAGAGCAGCACTGCATAATTTGGGCTGTAAAGTCAATGCTTACGAGACAGAGGCAATGCAGCAGATACTTGAAAAAGCAGGATATGAAATTGTTCCGTTTCAGGAGCAGGCAGATGTGTATGTCATCAACACCTGTTCCGTGACCAATATGGCGGACCGTAAATCCAGACAGATGATACATCGTGCAAGGAAGCAGAATCCGGATGCCGTCATCGTTGCCGCCGGTTGTTATGTGCAGACGGCAGGCGAGCGGCAGGAAGAGGATGAAACCATAGACATTGTCATAGGTAATAACAAAAAACATGAACTTGCCGAAAGACTTGAAGAATTTTTTGAAAAACACGAAAAGGCAAGAGCCATGATCGATATCAACTGTCCAAAAGAGGGCTATGAGGAGCTTTCTTTAAGCAGAACGGCAGAGCATACCAGAGCGTTTATTAAAGTACAGGATGGCTGTAACCAGTTTTGTACTTATTGTATTATTCCGTATGCCAGAGGAAGGGTAAGGAGCCGAAAACCTGCGGATGTGTTAGGCGAGATCCAAAGACTGGCAGAAAACGGCTATCAGGAAGTAGTGCTGACCGGCATCCATCTAAGCTCCTACGGCATAGACATTGAGGATGATCTGCTGCATTTAATAGAACAGGTGCATGAGATTGAAGGGATCCAGAGGATCCGTTTAGGTTCTTTAGAACCAAAGATCGTAACAGAGGAGTTCGCTAAGCGGTTATCGGAATTAGAAAAAATCTGTCCGCATTTTCATCTGTCGTTACAAAGCGGATGTGATGCAACATTAGAGCGGATGAACCGTAAATATACAACCGAAGAATACGCAAAAAGCTGTGGATATCTGCGTAAATATTTCAGAGAGCCGGCAATTACAACGGATGTGATCGTAGGATTTCCGGGAGAAACAGAAGAGGAATTTGCAGTAACAAAGCAGTATTTAGAAAAAATACATTTTTATGAAATGCATATTTTTAAATATTCCAAACGTCAAGGCACCAAGGCAGCGAAAATGAGCGATCAGATCGATGAACAGATTAAGACGAAGCGGAGCAATGAACTGCTTGCCTTAGAGAAGAAAATGTCTAAGGAATTCCGGGATGCCCATATCGGAAAAGAAGATGAGGCATTATTAGAGGAACCGGTACAGATTGACGGTGTGGACTATTATGTCGGATTTACAAAAGAGTATGTAAAAGTAGCAGTCCGCTCAGAAAAAGACCTTTCAAACTGCATGGTTCGCGGCAGGATCGAAGGGGCATTGAATGAAAATGTATATCTTATGACAGCTTATAGTTGAATTTTAATCCCGGATATATTAAAATGGGAATATCAGTTGTGCGAACGAAAGAGCAAATAAGGACGTGAAAAAATGCAGGATTTAAAGAATACCCAGTACTTCAAAGTAGAAAAGGAACCACAGATGAAGGTGAGCGATGTCATTGATGTTGTTTATCATGCATTATCTGAGAAAGGATATAATCCTGTGAATCAGATCGTGGGTTATATTATGTCAGGAGATCCTACCTACATCACCAGCCATCGGAATGCAAGAAGCCTGATCATGAAGGTGGAACGTGATGAGTTAGTGGAGGAAATCCTGCGTGCATATATCAAAAATAATTCGTGGAAGTAGGGCAGATATTTTATGAGAATCATCGGTTTGGATTTTGGCTCTAAGACAGTAGGTGTTGCAGTCAGTGATGAATTGGGCCTGACAGCACAGGGAGTCGAGATCATCAGAAGAGAGTCACCTAAAAAGCTGCGCCGTACTTTAGCAAGGATTGAGGAACTTGTTGTGCATTACCAGGCAGAACGGATTGTGCTTGGATATCCAAAGAATATGAATAATACAGAGGGTGAACGCTGTGAAAAGACGCTGGAGTTCAAAGAAATGTTAGAACGCCGGACGTCTCTTCCTGTCACGCTATGGGATGAGAGGCTGACAACCGTATCGGCAGACCGTGCCATGATAGAAGGAAATATTCGTCGTGAAGATCGTAAGCAGTATGTAGATAAATTAGCAGCAGTCTTTATTTTACAGGGATATCTGGATTCGCTGAAATTGTAAGAACACCAAAAGGGTGGAATAAGAAAAAAAGAATAGGAAAAAATAAAGAATGGATAAGGTAGAATTTTTTGATGAAGAGTCAAAGGAATACATAGAACTCTATGTATTAGAACAGACGCGTCTGAACGGAGCAGATTATCTGTTAGTAACCGTGGATGAAGAAGGAGATTCCGACGCGTTGATCTTAAAAGATACATCAGCACAGGGAGAAGAGGATGCCGTATATACGGTTGTAGAACAGGAGCAGGAGCTGAATGCCGTTGCAAAGATATTTGCAGAACTGTTAGGAGAAGAAGCTGACATTGAGATGTCATAAATAAAAGAGAATAAACAGCAATGACGATGGAAACTTTTGCTGATCTGGAGTATTAGTATTGCTAAAAAAAGGCAGAATACTGCGAAAAAGGGAAGTGCCATGGTGATTGCGTGATCATGAAAAGAAACGGAAAAATAAATTGTACGGAGGAATTATGTTGAAAAAGAAACAAAACTCAAAATTGAAGATCATTCCACTTGGAGGATTAGAACAGATTGGAATGAATATTACTGCCTTTGAATATGAAGACAGTATTATTGTTGTGGACTGTGGATTGTCTTTCCCGGAGGATGATATGTTAGGAATTGACTTAGTCATTCCGGATGTAACTTATCTGAAAGAGAATTTAGACAGGGTCAAAGGATTTTTTATCACACACGGTCACGAGGATCATATCGGTGCGATCCCATATGTTCTGCGTGATGTCAATGTTCCAATCTATGCTACAAAGCTGACGATGGGAATCATTGAGCATAAATTAAGAGAACATAATATGCTTACAAAAGTAAAAAGAAAAGTTGTAAAATACGGACAACATATCAATTTAGGATGCTTCCGTGTAGAATTTATCAAGACAAATCACAGTATCCAGGATGCGGCAGCGCTTGCAATCTATTCACCGGCAGGAATTGTTGTGCATACAGGAGATTTTAAAGTAGATTACACACCGGTCTTTGGGGATGCCATTGACTTACAGCGTTTTGGAGAAATCGGAAAAAAAGGTGTACTGGCATTAATGTGTGACAGTACGAATGCAGAACGTCCGGGATTTACGATGTCCGAAAAGAGCGTCGGTGCAACCTTTGATGAGATTTTTTCGGAGCATAAGAATACGCGTATCATCATTGCAACTTTTGCGTCGAATGTAGACCGTGTACAGCAGATCATCAACTCCGCAGAAAAATTTGGAAGAAAAGTAGGCGTCGAGGGACGAAGCATGGTCAATATCATTTCCACAGCTTCAGAACTCGGCTATTTGAAGATACCGGACAATACCTTAGTGGAGACAGACCAGTTAAAGAATTATCCGGATGAAAAAACGGTATTGATCACAACCGGAAGTCAGGGAGAGTCCATGGCGGCTTTATCCCGTATGGCAAACGGCACACATAAGAAAATTACGATCAAGCCGAAGGACACCATTATTTTCAGTTCCAATCCGATCCCGGGAAATGAAAAAGCAGTTTCCCATGTGATCAACGAGCTCTTCCAGAAGGGGGCAGATGTTATTTTCCAGGATGTCCATGTATCCGGTCATGCCTGTCAGGAAGAGATCAAGCTGATCTATTCTTTAGTAAAACCGAAGTACTCCATACCGGTACATGGTGAGTACAAGCATCTGATGGCGCAGGCAAAGGTAGTAGAAGACCTTGGCATGGATAAAGATAATATTTTCATCCTTTCTTCCGGAGATGTGTTAGAATTAGATGAAGAGGGCGCGGAAGTAACAGGAAGAGTCCAGACCGGAGATGTCATGGTAGACGGACTGGGTGTTGGAGACGTTGGAAATATCGTTCTGCGTGACCGCCAGCATTTAGCGGAAGACGGAATCATTATCGTCGTTATGACATTAGAAAACGGTTCCGGAAGAGTGCTTGCAGGTCCTGACATTGTTTCAAGAGGTTTTGTCTATGTCCGTGGCTCAGAGAGTCTGATGGATGAGGCAAAAGCAGTTTTAGATGAGACCATGGATTACTGCATGGATAAAAATATTACCGACTGGGGAAAGATCAAATCCGAGATCAAGGATTCCTTAGGAGACTTTGTCTGGAAAGAGACAAAACGCCGTCCGATGATCATGCCAATTATTATGGAAGTGTAAGATGAATACAGTAGACGAGAGCCTGAATCATTTAATAGAGGCAGTAAGAAACAGCAAAGAATTTCAGGATTATCAGATCGTGAAAGCAAAGGTCGAAGAATATCCTGAAAAAAAGAGAAGTCTTGACAAGTATCGTACCAGGATGTATAAGATACAGAACAATCATGGTGAGACAGATTTATATCATCATATTGATGAGATCGAGAGGGAATCGGAAAGATTCCGACAGGATGCGCTGATCGATGAATTTTTAACGGCAGAGCTTGCACTTTGCCGCATGGTGCAGCGGATCAACTGGACACTGATAGAAGAACTGCACTTTGATATGGAAATCGATATGGAATTAGTCAAAGAGGAGTAGTATCAGATGATCGTAGATGAGAGACTCGTAACTTATATCAATTCTTTAGATACGGGAAACACACCAATTTTAGACGAGATAGAGAGGGAGGCACTTGCCTCCTTTGTTCCGATTATCCGAAAAGAGATGCAGAGCTTTTTAAAGGTCCTGTTGTCCATAAAGCGTCCTAAGCGGATTTTAGAGGTTGGAACAGCGGTTGGATTTTCAGCGATCCTGATGGCAGAGTATGATCCTGTCGAATGTGAGATCATAACGATCGAAAATTATGAGAAGCGGATTCCGATTGCAAGGGAGAATTTTATCCGTGCAGAAAAAGAAGAGCAGATTACCCTGTTAGAAGGGGATGCGAAAGACGTATTAGAAACGCTCACAGAACCGTTTGATCTTATTTTTATGGATGCGGCAAAGGGACAGTATCTGAATTTTTTGCCCCGGGTATTAGAGCTGTTGCAGCCGGAAGGGATTTTGATCTCAGATAATGTGCTGCAGGATGGCGATATTATCGAATCACGGTTTGCAGTGACAAGAAGAAACCGCACGATACATAAGAGAATGAGGGAGTATCTCTATACATTAACACACAGCGAAGAACTGACTACGGCAGTCCTGCCGGTTGGTGATGGAATTACAATCAGTACAAAGAAGGGAAGAAAAGCATGAGACATCCGGAATTATTAGTGCCGGCGAGCAGCTTAGAAGTCTTGAAAATAGCCGTGATATTTGGAGCGGATGCTGTTTATATCGGTGGAGAGGCATTTGGACTTCGGGCAAAGGCAAAGAATTTTACAAATGAAGAAATCAAAGAAGGCATTGCATTTGCACATGAGCATGGTGTCAAAGTTTATGTTACGGCAAATATTTTAGCACATAATCAGGATTTAGACGGTGTGCGAAAATATTTTACGGAATTAAAGGAAATCAAACCGGATGCACTGATTATTTCCGATCCGGGAGTCTTTATGATTGCGAAGGAAATCTGCCCGGAGATAGAGATTCATATTTCCACGCAGGCAAATAATACCAATTACGGAACCTATCAGTTCTGGTATGCACAGGGAGCAAAACGTGTGGTGTCTGCGAGGGAACTTTCCTTAGCGGAAATCAAAGAGATTCGTGAAAAAATACCGGAGGATATGGAGATAGAGACATTTATCCATGGAGCAATGTGCATTTCTTATTCAGGAAGATGTCTGTTAAGTAATTATTTTACCGGACGAGATGCAAATCAGGGAGCCTGTACCCATCCATGCCGTTGGAAATATGCCGTTGTGGAAGAAAAACGTCCGGGAGAGTATCTGCCGGTTTATGAAAATGAGCGCGGAACCTATATTTTTAATTCCAAAGACCTTTGCATGATTGAACACATCCCGGAATTAATCGAAGCGGGAATTGATAGTTTTAAGATTGAGGGACGAATGAAAACAGCACTCTATGTTGCAACGGTTGCAAGAACCTATCGCAAGGCAATAGATGACTATTTAGAGTCCCCGGAGCTTTACCAAAAGAATATGGACTGGTACAAAGAGCAGATATCTAACTGCACTTACCGTCAGTTTACCACTGGATTTTTCTTTGGAAAACCGGATGAGACGACACAGATTTATGACAGCAATACTTATGTCAAAGAATATACTTATCTTGGTATTGTGGGAAGTGTGGATGAACATGGCAGATATCGTATTGAGCAACGCAATAAGTTCTCTGTTGGTGAAGAGATAGAAGTTATGAAATCAAACGGAGAGAACCGGACGGTTACCGTACAGGCAATCGTGGACGAAGAAGGCAATCCGATGGAGTCTGCACCGCATCCGCAGCAGGTATTGTTTATTGATTTAGGAGAACCGCTAGAGCGTTATGATATTCTTAGAAGGAAAGAGGAGGAACAGCCGTAATGGAAGGAAAATATGTTGCTTATGTAGGAACTTATACACATGAAAACAGTGTGGGAATCCATATTTATGATGTGGACGAGCTGCGGGGAACTTTAACAGAGCGAAAAGTTGTTCCGATCAATAATCCTTCGGATCTGATCGTTTCCCATAGTGGAAAATACCTCTATTCTATCGCAGATGAAGGAGTGGAAGCCTTTGCCATCCAGCCGGACGGAGATTTGATTCCGATTAACAAAAAGTGGATCGGCGGAATGCGTGGCTGTTATGTAGAACTCGATGACGAAGACCGTTATCTGTTTGTAGGCGGTTACCATGACGGAAGAGTCAGTATGATGCGTTTAAGCGAGGACGGTGGAGTTGCCGAGATCGCGGATGGCATTTTTCATAAGGGACTTGGACGTGGAGTTGCCGAAAGAGCCTCCAGACCCCATGTACACTGTGTAAAAGTAACACCGGATCAGAAATTTCTTTGCGCGGTAGACAGCGGACTTGACCATGTAAAGATTTACCGTATTAACTATGAAAGAGGTCGCATCAAGTTAGCAGATATTTTGCGCTGTGAGTTAGATTCCGGTCCGCGCATGATCCGTTTTAGCGTGGATGGACGTTTTGCCTATGTACTTTGCGAGCTGAAGAACACAGTAGATGTATATAAATATTATGTGGAGGATGACCAGCCGGTATTTGAGCGGGTGCAGAGCATTTCCACAGACTATGAGGACGAGGGTATTGCCTGCAATGCATCCGGGATTGAACATTCCGCCGATGGAAAATACCTCTTTGTCTCCAATGTGGGCATTAACGATGTGATCATCTATAAAATTGATAAAAATACCGGAATGCTGACCTTAGATATGGAGACCCGGATCAGTGGCGATTATCCGAAGGCACTTGCCGTATTCCCGGATGGACATCACTTTGTCAGCCTGAACCATGACTCTAATGAGATCCGTACCTTTAAGATCAATTATGAGAAAAAATACTGCCTGATGGATGCAAGACCGGTACAGGTGGAGACACCAAACTGTATCTATATCCATAAGTTGAAGTAGTGGGATGAGAATCTTCTTGTCATTTTCCTGCCTCCGGTTTATAATATCTGCATGACAGAGTCAGAAAATTAAAACAGTGGCGTGGACTGGAGGGAAGGTATATGACAATAGAAGAGATGCTTCGAATAAAAGAGAAAAAGTGGAAAGCAGAAGGAAAAGCTGACACCATGGAAGAGTTCCTTGCAAAAATGTAGGGGTTATTTGCTATAGGCAATTAGAACTAATCAGTCGAATTATGAAACCATGATAAGATGAAATGGTAATAATAATTCAAAAATTCAAAGTGCTATATGATTAGCAATCTAACGAAAGTATTCAAAAATTCAAAAATTTTCAAATCTTAAAAAATTTAAAACAATTCAATAATAACAATAGAAAAGCGGGATAGGAATCTGTCTAAAAATCATGCATAGCAGCTATTTACTTTTCCGCGAGCTGTATATTTTCAACTGAAGGGCTTTTTACTATATAGGAAACACAATGTCCATGCTTGAACGTAACACGGTATTTCTATAGAGATTAGGGTGTTAAAAGGCGGTTTCAAGTTTTTTGATTGGCAACTTGCACAAAGCCGAGTCTGTTTTGTTCCGTTGTACGAAAATAAGAAAATCTAAGTCTGCCTGAGTTCGGTTACGATGGAGTGACGTGTACGTCTTAAATACCCCATCCATGGGGCTTAAGACTTTTGCTGCCGTCCATGGCAGCAAAACACTATACATGAACAGCCAGACTAAGATTTACTAATTTTCTTCCAAAGTCACAAAAGCAGTCCCGGTTTTGTGCAAGTTGCCAGCCACTAAGTTGTGAGCTGTCTTTTAACACCCTAATCCTATAGAACAAAAAAGAGTGTTGCACCATTCTAGGTACAGCACTCTGGATGATCTTTTATTTATTTCTCATATTCGCACGTTTTCTCATCGTAGGGTCTAAGATCCTCTTTCGGATTCTGAGACTTTCCGGTGTTACCTCTAAGAGTTCATCGGTGTCAATGAAATCAAGTGCCTGCTCTAAACTTAAAATCTTTGGCGGTGTCAGTGTCAATGCCTCATCAGCAGAAGAGGAACGGGTATTAGTCAGATGTTTTTTCTTGCAGACATTTAACTCAATGTCCTCCGCTTTTGCACACTGACCGATCACCATACCGGAGTATACCTTTTCTCCAGGCCCGATGAAGAGAGTACCACGCTCCTGTGCGGAGAAGAGACCGTAAGTTACGGATTCACCGGATTCAAAGGCAATCAGAGATCCCTGTTTGCGGTACTGGATGTCGCCCTTGTATGGAGCATAGTCGTTAAAGATCGTATTAATGATACCATTTCCTTTGGTATCGGTTAAGAATTCGCCACGATAACCGATCAGACCTCTGGATGGGATATTGAACTCTAAACGAGTATATCCGCCGCTGATAGGTCCCATGTTTAAAAGATCACCTTTTCTCTGACTTAACTTGTCAATGACTGCTCCGGTAAATTCATCCGGTACATCGACATAGGCAAGCTCCATCGGCTCTAACTTCTTGCCTTTTTCATCGGTATGATAGAGTACCTCAGCCTTGCTGACTGCGAACTCATAACCCTCACGCCGCATATTTTCAATTAAGACAGATAAATGTAATTCACCACGTCCTGATACTTTGTAGCTGTCGGCGTTCTCTGTTTCCTCGACACGCAAAGAAACGTCCGTATTCAGCTCACGGAAAAGACGGTCACGGATATGGCGGGAGGTTACGAATTTACCTTCCTGTCCGGCAAGCGGACTGTCATTTACGATAAAGTTCATGGAGATGGTCGGCTCGGAAATTTTCTGGAAAGGAATCGCTACAGGATTTTCCGGGGCGCAGATCGTATCTCCAATGTGGATATCAGCAATACCTGAAATGGCGACGATCGAACCGATACCGGCTTCTTTGACATCAACCTTGTTCAGACCGTCAAATTCATAGAGTTTGCTGATACGGACTTTTTGCAGTTTGTCCGGTTCATGGTGATTAACAACAACGGCATCCTGATTGATCTTTAAGCAGCCGTTGTCCACTTTTCCAACACCGATACGTCCAACATATTCATTGTAATCGATCGTACTGATCAAAACCTGTGTATTCGCATCCGGGTCACCTTCCGGTGCAGGAATGTAATCTAAGATGGTTTCAAAAAGAGGAGTCATGTCCTTCTTTTCATCGTTCAGATCTTTTAATGCATATCCATCTCTTGCAGAAGCATAGATGAATGGGCAGTCAAGCTGTTCATCGGAAGCATCTAAATCCATAAAGAGTTCTAGCACTTCGTCGATGACTTCATCCGGTCTTGCCTCCGGACGGTCAATCTTATTGATACATACGATTACCGGGAGATCTAAGGCAAGTGCTTTCATCAGAACGAATTTGGTCTGTGGCATAGCTCCCTCAAAAGCATCTACAACGAGAACAACGCCATTTACCATTTTTAAGACACGTTCTACTTCACCGCCAAAATCCGCATGTCCCGGAGTGTCGATGATATTGATCTTTACATCTTTATAGAATACGGCTGTATTTTTAGAAAGGATAGTGATACCGCGTTCTCTTTCTATATCATTGGAATCCATCACACGTTCCTGCACTTCCTGGTTGGCACGGAATACACCACTTTGCTTTAAAAGCTCGTCTACTAACGTTGTTTTGCCGTGGTCAACATGGGCAATGATCGCAATGTTACGGATGTCCTCTCTTTTTGTTTTCATATTTTAATCCTTCTTTCTCTTGTTCACATATAAGTCTAACCAATTTATTTTATCACAAAAAAAAGATATGGCAATACTTTTTGAAAAAATACAGGAGTAAGAATCAGGAAAGTTATCGACAAAACATGTGGAGTTTTTTGTGGTGGGACAACTAAGATAGAGGGGCAAAAGATGTTCAAGAGAATGAAGGGAGAAGAAACATGGCAGATAAATTATTTGAAAATAACCAGGTAACGATGATAGGAGAGATTGTCTCAGAATTTGAATTCAGCCACGAGGTATATGGTGAGGGATTCTATTTAGTAGATATATCCGTCAGCCGCCTGAGTGATTCCGTAGATTACATACCATTGATGGTGTCGGAAAGACTGGTGGATGTGACACAGAGTTATATCGGAGAGACCATCTCAGTAAGCGGTCAGTTCCGCTCCTATAATAGACATGAGGAAAAGAAGAACCGCCTGATACTTTCCGTATTTGTACGCGAATTAGAGTTCGTGGATGAGATCGAGGATGATATCAAGAGCAATCAGATTTACCTCGACGGTTACATATGTAAAGAGCCGATCTACAGAAAAACACCACTTGGCAGAGAGATTGCGGATCTTTTGGTTGCAGTCAACCGTTCCTATGGAAAATCAGACTATATTCCATGCATCTGCTGGGGAAGAAATGCAAGATATGCCTCCTCATTTGAGGTGGGAAGCCATGTCGAAGTATATGGAAGGATCCAGAGCAGGGAATATATTAAAAAAATCGGTGAAGAGCAGACAGAGAAGCGTGTTGCCTATGAAGTATCTGTCAATAAAATAGAGTTTTTAGAATAAAATTTGCTTTTTTTGTCCGAATATGGTATTTTAATCAAATCCAGGGGGAGAAGATTGAAAGCCATATCGTATGGCAGAGGAGGAAAAAATGGAACGTGGAGTGATACAGATTTACTATGGTGAGGGCAGAGGAAAATCGACTGCCGCACTTGGAAATGCACTGCGTAAGGCAGATGCAGGAAAAAATGTCATTATTGTCCAGTTCTTGAAGGCAAAAAAAGAAGAACCGGGAGAACTGTTGCAGCGTTTAGAGCCGGAGATCAAGTTTTTCCGTTTTGAGAAACTAGCGGAATGTTTTGCAGATCTAAGTGAAGATGAGAAAAAAGAAGAATCTGCAAATATGAAAAATGGATTAAATTTTGCCAGAAAAGTGCTTGCAACCAGTGAGTGTGATCTGCTCGTACTTGATGAGATCTTAGGAGTCGTGGATGCAGGCGTGATATCGGTAGAAGAGCTGTGTGCGATCATCCGGGCAAAAACGGAGGAAACCGATGTGATCTTAACCGGACGGAGACTGCCGGAGGAATTGCGGGAAATTGCGGATGAAGTCTACAATATTATAGCGGAAAAATAATTGACAAGGTTCGTCCGTAGTGATATAGTTAGCACAGATATGAGTAGTAGAATATAATAGAATAAAAAGGTAGAGGTTGCGTGATTCATAAGTAGCATATCGGATGCGGCAGAGGCAGAAGAAGAGGTGTGAAAGGGGAGAACGCCGAAAGGATATGGTGATCTGCAGTCGTATCTTTGGGCATAGGATGAAGAATTCTATGACTCTCATCGGTATATCAGATGGAGGCGCTATCCGAAAAGACACAGTGATTTGGATTCTGTGAACGAAAATTTAAGCCGGCTTTTCTGAGTCGGCTTTTTCTGGCTATAGGAAAAGTTTTCCGTAGCTTTATCTACCTGAAATCAGAAAATGGAGGAAATAGATATGGCAATATTTAAAGGTGCAGGAGTGGCAATCGTAACCCCGATGAAAGAAAATCAGGAAGTGAACTATGAAAAGTTAGAAGAACTGATCGAATTTCAGATTGAGAATGGAACCGATTGTATTGTAATCGCAGGTACAACCGGAGAGAGTTCTACACTTTCCATGGAGGAACATAAAAAAGTCATTGAGGCGGCCATTGCATTTACAAAGGGCAGAATCCCGGTCGTAGCAGGTACGGGTTCTAATTGTACCGCAACAGCAGTCCAGCTTTCACAGGAAGCAGAGGATGCAGGTGCAGACGGACTTTTGATCGTAACACCATATTATAACAAGGCAACACAGGGTGGTCTGATCCAGCATTATACAACGATCGCAAGATCCGTAAAGACACCGATCGTCATGTACAATGTGCCAAGCAGAACCGGATGTAACATTTTGCCGGAGACAGCAGCAACACTGTTTAAAAACGAAACAAATATCGTGGGATTAAAAGAAGCAACCGGAAGTCTTGCACAGGCATCTAAGACGATGGATCTGACAGATGGAAAATTAGACCTTTATTCCGGCGAAGACGGACTGGTCGTCCCACTGATGTCCATTGGAGCCATCGGAGTGATCTCCGTATGGTCGAATGTTGCACCAAAGGATGTGCATGATATGTGCATGAGCTATCTGAATGGGGATACGAAAAAAGCATTAGAGATACAGATGAAGGGTCTGCCGTTAGTGGATGCACTTTTCTCAGAGGTCAATCCGATCCCGGTGAAAAAAGCATTGAACCTGATGGGAATGGAAGTCGGACCGCTTCGTCTTCCGCTGACCGAAATGGAAGAAAAAAATGCAAAAGTATTAGAAGAAGTAATGCGTACTTACGGACTGTTAAAGTAAGCAGTACAGTTTGTGATCAGAGAGAAGAGAACGAGAGGATAAAGAAATGACAAGAGCGATCATGCATGGCTGTAATGGAAAAATGGGTCAGGTGATTACCGGACTTTGTAAAGAGGATCCTGATATTGAGATCGTGGCAGGAATCGATGTATCAAACCACATTAAAAATGAATATCCGGTATATCAGAGCCTTTGGGACTGCAAGGAGGAAGCAGATGTGATCATTGATTTTGCTTCTGCACAGGCAGCAGATGTCCTGATTGATTACAGTGTACAAAAAGAGATACCGGTCGTCATCTGTACGACCGGATTGAGTGAAGAACAGATAGACAGAATCGGGGCGGCAGCGAAACAGACTGCCGTGCTGCGTTCTGCAAACATGTCCATGGGAATCAATATTTTGATGGATCTGTTAAAAAAAGCAGCAAAGGTGTTAGCACCGGCAGGCTTTGATATGGAGATAGTGGAAAAACACCATAATCAGAAAGTGGATGCACCGAGCGGAACGGCATTGGCATTAGCAGATGCAATGAACAATGCGTTAGAAGAGAACTACGAATATAAGTATGACCGCTCACAAGAACGGAAAAAGAGAGAGAAATACGAAATCGGTATCCAGGCTGTCCGTGGTGGAAATATTGTAGGTGAGCATGAAGTAATTTTTGCGGGAACGGATGAAGTGATCGAATTCAAACACACAGCATATTCCAAAGCGATTTTTGGAAAAGGAGCCATTGAAGCGGCTAAGTTTTTAACAGGAAAACCAGCAGGCTTTTATGATATGAGTGATGTGATTCAGTCAGCAGACCGCTAAGGGACAAAGGAGAGCGTATGGAAGAAAGAGACCTCAAATATTTAAAGACAATGGCAAGACAGTATCCGACCATTGCATCGGCAGCGACAGAGATTATCAACTTACAGGCAATCTTAAGTCTGCCAAAAGGAACGGAACATTTTATGACAGATATTCATGGAGAATATGAGCAGTTCCAGCATATCTTAAAAAACGGTTCGGGAGCCATTAAGAGGAAAATACAGGATGAGTTCGGCAATGCATTCAGCGAAGCAGAGAAGAAGTCGATCGCGACATTGATCTATTATCCGGAATTGAAATTAGAGCAGGTGCAGCAGAGCGAGGAAGATCTTGAGGACTGGTACAGCGTGATGCTCTATCGTTTGATCTGTGTCTGCAAGAATGCATCTTCAAAATATACACGTTCAAAAGTGCGTAAGGCACTTCCAAAGGATTTTGCATATGTGATCGAGGAACTTTTAAACGGAAGACCGGATGTGTCTGATCAGGAGGCATACTATAATGAGATCATCCATTCCGTGATCCGTACAGGACGTGCACCGGAGCTGATCATAGCACTTTGTAATCTGATCCGCCGTCTGGTCGTAGACCATCTTCATGTGGTAGGAGATATTTTTGACCGAGGTCCGTATCCGCATATGATCATGGATTCGCTGATGGAGCATCATTCCGTCGATATCCAGTGGGGAAATCACGATGTGCTCTGGATGGGAGCTGCAGCAGGAAATACGGCATGTATCGCAAACGTCCTTCGTATTTCAGCAAAATATGGAAATCTGAATATTTTAGAGGACGGCTATGGTATCAATTTAGTGCCGTTAGCACGCCTTGCCATGACCCAGTATGCAGATGATCCATGCAAGTGTTTCAGTCTGGATTTCCGTGAAGAAGAGTATGATGTCCGGGATGCCATGTTAGATGAAAAAATGCATAAAGCCATCAGTATTATCCAATTTAAGTTAGAAGGACAATTAATAGAAAAGCACCCGGAGTTCCATATGGAGGATCGAAGGCTGCTGCATCAGATGGATTTAGAAAAAGGAACCGTTGTCATCGAGGGTGTTACATATCCGTTGAAAGATAAATGTTTTCCAACGATCGACCCGAAGAATCCGTATCAGCTTACCGCAGAAGAAAATGATGTGGTGGAGCGCTTAAAGACAGCATTTGTCAACTGTGAACGTTTGCAGAAACATGTGCGTTTCCTGCTTACAAAGGGAAGCCTTTACAAAGTATACAATGGCAATCTGCTGTATCATGGCTGTGTGCCGCTGAACGAGGACGGAACCTTTACGGAAGTAGATATTTATGGAGAAAAATATTCCGGTAAAGAACTGTACGATGTATTAGAGCATTATGTCCGCAAGGGATATTATTCTCTGGATAAAGAAGAGAAGAAAAAGGGACTGGATATCTTCTGGTTTATTTGGGAAAATCAAAATTCACCGGTATTCGGAAAACAGAAGATGACAACCTTTGAACGTTACTTTGTCGCAGATAAAAAGACCCATGTGGAGCCAAAGAATCCATATTACCGGCTGTTAGAAAAAGAAGAGATCGTCAACCGCATTTTAGCGGAGTTTGGATTGCAGGGGGAAGAGTGCCATATTATTAACGGTCACATTCCGGTGGAATCGAAAAAGGGCGAATCCCCAATCAAATGTAACGGAAAACTTTTGATCATTGACGGTGGATTTTCTAAAGCGTACCAGGGAAAGACCGGAATTGCAGGTTATACATTGA
>ERZ772893.2269-NODE-2269-length-15992-cov-8.457363_pt1 | contig 15992 bp, 12 predicted proteins | sample MGYA00511482_ERZ772893 | MGnify/ENA primary metagenome ERZ772893 (study PRJEB29015, sample SAMEA2737687) | human gut metagenome | biome: human gut; feature: human-associated habitat; material: faeces | place: China | collected 2012 ... | reverse complement strand
CTTTGATGCAGGCGGCACGAAGCGGCGAAATTGGGCTGAACGGAAAGGAGGATTCGCATGGAAGAAAATACCCTGTCGGTGCTGAAAATTGCGCCGGGACAGCGTCCGCAGCAGGTTGAGATTGACAACGACCTGAAAGCCTTGCAGCAGGCAGTGGGCGGCTCGATTGATGCTGTTTACCCCTTTGCAGACCCGGTGGCTATCATCTGCCACGACGAGGGCAAACTCATGGGACTGCCCCTAAACCGTGCCCTACGGGACGAGAACGGGCAGATGTACGATGCCGTTGCCGGAACCTTTCTGGTGGTGGGGCTGGGAGAAGAAGATTTCGCATCGCTCTCCCCGGAGATGGCGCAGAAATACGAGCAGCTTTTCCATCAGCCGGAAGCCTTTCTGAAATTGGGCAACCGCCTGCTGGTGCTGCCGGTGCTCGATGAACCTCCGGCAGAAAAGCCTCGCACCAAGCCCACGGCAGAGCATGACCGCTAAAAGCATCCTGTTGCATGGGAGGTGACGGCAGTGCAGGAAGAAATCGAACAGAAATCCTTCAACCTGATGATCTCGACTACGAAATTGTCTGCCCGGACTGTCCTGCGGGCGATAAAAGCAGCACTTCGGCTGTACCAGTCCAAGGCATCCCAAGGCAAGCAGAGCGTCCGCACCCTTCTGCGGCAAAACCGGGGCGTTTCCAGCGTGGAGATCAGCAAGACCGGCATCCGTGGGTTGGAACGCTACGCCAAAAAGTACGGCATCGACTACGCCATCCGCAAGGACACCTCCGAGGTGCCGCCCCGGTATCTGGTCTTTTTCAAAGCCCCGGACGCAGAAGCATTTCAATCGGCGTTCAGGGAGTATTCGGCATCCCTGCTGAACAAAGATACGGTGAAAGAAGTCCGGCCCCGGTATAGCTGCTTTTATAAGATTCGACATCCGGGTGACTGCGATGGACAGTCCGGCTACGGTGTTTCCAAGCTGGATTCCATTGTAGAAGAAGTTGTCCGGCAGATCTTCGCACAGTTCCGCGAGGTTTCCCGGAAAAAGCTGCTGGAATCGGTCAAGACCAACGATGCCGCCCGCATCCAGAAGAAGGTCAAGAAAATCCAGAAAGACTTGGAAAGCAAGCAGAAAGAACTGGACGACCTGAAAGCCGAAACGATTCTGGTTATCCGGGGCGTGAGTGCCTTAGACAAAGAACTGCTCGGCACACTGGTGGCCGAAGCAAAAGATGCTCTGGAAACCCTTGAAAAGCAGCTTGTTCAGGCGCAGGAAGAATACGATGAAGCCACTAAGACGGCAAAGCGTAGCAACTACATCTGCAACGAGCTGTTTACATGGGCGGATGTGTACGACACCGCCAACCACGATGAACGCCGCGCCATTTTGCAGCAGTTCATTAAGGAGATTCGCGTCCGAAAGGACTATGAAATCTCGATCACCCTGAACGCCAGCTTCAACCAAGTGGAGCAGCTCAAGGCGGTATCAACCTACGATGGTGCGGAAATTTTTGAAGAAATTTCCGAAAAGGGGGCATAAAACCGATGCTCTTGCCCGCAGCACCATGCAAAATGCAAAGAAAGAAGCGTGAAACCGATGGATTTTCAAAAAGTACATTGATGACCCCGCCCGGTTCGCATCCGACTTCAGGGTTCGGAGCCCGGCACGGTCTGCCAAAGTTTTTTAGACATAAAAAACGCCGCATCGTACAAAACGATGCGGCAAATTGGTGGACCTAGAGGGATTCGAACCCTTGACCTCTCGGATGCGAACCGAACGCTCTCCCAGCTGAGCTATAGGCCCATATTTAGGGGCGTGACTCGGTTGGGCGACCAACCGACATACTCCCCATTTGAATGCCCACAACTCCGTGGGGCACAAAAGCGATACGCTTGCACTCCCAACTGAGCTATAGGCCCATGTGATGACCCTGTAAGTGTAACTCTGTTCGGGAAATTTGTCAAGTATTTTGGGCAGGGCCAAGAGCATCGCTCAGCGGTTGCCTAGCTGCCAGAAAGCAACAGCGCTGGCAGCGGCAACGTTCAGGGAATCCACGCCGTGGGACATAGGGATTTTTACGGTGTAGTCACAGGCGGCAATGGTGCTGTGGGCAAGGCCGTCACCCTCTGTGCCCAGCACGATGGCGAGCTTCGGCTCGGCGGAAAGAGCGCTGTCGTCAATGCTTACGGAGCGGTCGCTCAGAGCCATGGCAGCAGTCTTGAAGCCAAGGCCGTGCAGTTGAGCAATTCCGTTTTCCGGCCAGTCGGCAGGGCAGGTGCCGATCTGCGCCCAGGGTACCTGAAACACGGTGCCCATGCTCACACGCACGGCACGGCGGCACAGCGGGTCGCAGCAGGAAGGAGTAACGAGCACGGCATCCATGTTCAGTGCAGCGGCGCTGCGGAAGATCGCTCCCACATTGGTGGAGTCCACAATGCCCTCCAGAACGGCCACCCGGCGGGCATTGCGGCAGACCTCTTCCACGCTGCGCGGCAGCGGGCGGCGGAAGGCGCACAGCACGCCGCGGGTCAGTTCGTAGCCGGTCAGGCGGGCCAGCATCTCGCGGTCGGCCGTGTATACCGGGGCGTCCCCGCAGCGGGTCAGGATGTCCTGGGCCGGGCCGGTGATCTGTTTGCGTTCCATGAGCAGGGACAGCGGCTGGTAGCCGGCATCCAGCGCCCGCGCGATCACCTTGGGGCTCTCGGCAATAAAAACGCCCTTTTCCGGCTCCAGTCGATTGCGCAGCTGGGCCTGGGTCAGGCGGGCGTAGACGTCCAGCTCTGGCGCGGAAAAATCAGTGATCTCAATGATGTTGGGCATGGAAAAAGGCTCCTTTGTGTTTTTTCTTATTTTAGCACAAGATGCGCCGCAATGCAAAAAGCGGGCGGCTGCCCGACCGGGGAACCGTCCGCTTGTGTTTTGTCTGCCGGGAATCACTCCGAGCGCAGGGCCTTGACGGGGTCGCACTTGGAGGCGCTCTTGGCGGGGATCAGGCCGCCCAGAATGGTGAGCAGTGTGGCCAGTGCGATCAGCACCAGTGCAGCCTGCAGCGGCAGGGCTGCCGTGACCGAGGCACTGTCGGCAATGGAGTGGATGAGCATGTTGCCGGGGATCAGCAGAATCAGGCTCAGGCCCACGCCCATACAGCCGGAGCACAGACCGATGATGAAGGTCTCGGCGTTGAATACCTCCGAGATGTTGCGCTTGGACGCGCCGATGGCACGCAGGATGCCGATCTCCTTGCGGCGCTCCAGCACGCTGATATAGGTGATGACGCCGATCATGATGGAGGACACCACCAGCGAGATGGACACAAAGGCCACCAGCATGTTGCTGATCATGTTGATGATCTTGGTCACCGAGGTCATCAGGGTGCCCACCACATCGGTGTAGCGCACCACCTTGTCATCCTCGCCATTTGCCTCGGCGGAGGCATTGTAGGCGTCCAGTGCATCCACGATCAGGGCCTTGCAGTCAAAGTCCTTCGGGTAGATGGAAATGGTGCTGGGGTCATCGAGGTCGGCGTAGCCCAGGCTCTGCAGGTTGCCGTCGTAGGTGGAGGTGGAGGACAGCATGGAGGACTTCATCAGTTCAGCCAGCTCTTCCTGCGTCATGTTCATGTGGATGGCATTCTGGAAGGCGCTGGCGTCGATCTTCAGGGCGTTTTCCATCTGGCTGCCCAGCTGGGCAATGTTCTTCTGGATGGCGCTTTCCATCTGCTGGCTGATCCGGGTGCCCATCTGCTGTATGGCCGTATTCATGGCGGTGCTCAGCTGGCTCTGCAGGGCCTGGCTGATCTGGGCAGAGTAGCTCTCCATCACGGTCTGCATGGCGGCGGAGAACTGCTCCTGCAGGTTGGCACCGGCCAGCAGCTCACTCATGGAGCTGGCCAGCAGCTGCTGGAACTGCTCGGTCTGCATATAGGCGGAGAAGCTGATCTTGTCCAGATTCAGGATGCCGTTGCCCACCACATAGTCCTTGTAGCCGTTCAGGATCTTCTGCATCATATTCTGCAGGGCCTCCGGGGAGATGGACAGATCCATGTTCTCAAACACGCTGCTCATGTCCATGTCCAGCTGCGGCAGGTCGCCCAGGTCCAGTGAGAAGTTGTCCGGGTCCAGCAGGGAAGAGAGGTCGAAGGAACCGGCGCTCAGATCAAAGGCGCCGCTCAGGTCAAACTTCAGGGCGCTGGTGTCAAACTGGAAGGCGTTCTTCAGCGTATCGGTGTCCACCGAGAACATAGAGGACATATCGAAGGAAGTGCTGTTGTCGGCACCGAACTCCTCGCCGGTGAACACATTGATCTGGGGGTCGGCCATCTGCTGCTGCACGATGGCGCTGGATTTGGCCTGCTCGATGACGTGCAGGGTGAGGTCGTGGGTGTAGCCGATGCCGGAGGACAGCATGGCAGCAGAAGAATCCTCGGCGGGCTGCACCACGCCCACGATGGTCAGGTCGGTGCCGTTGGCCACCACCTGCTTCATATAGTCGGTGTCATCCGATTTATCGCGCCACAAGCTGTAGGTCTCGTCGTAGACATAGCGGTCGGAGCTGTTGATGAGCTTGAACTGCTTGCCTAGAAAATCGGAATAGGAATAGGTCTTGAAGTCATCCGGCACGTCTACGTTCTGGTTCTGGGCAAACTGCTGGATCATCTTGTCCAGCTCGGCGTTGTCCCGCATGCCCAGCGCGTACAGGGCGTAGTCGGTCACGCTGCCGGTGGCGTCCAGCACCAGCACGCATTCGTTGTAGGCTTCCGGCCAGCGGCCGGCCTTGACGTCGTACTGGGATGCATACAGCTCCGGGGTCTGGGGCAGTTCCGAGAACACACTGGTGTTCATCATGGAGGACATGATGTTGTTGGAAGAGGTCTCGGAGCTGATGCCCAGCGAGGACAGGGAGGAATCCGGGTTCACCTGCCGGATGCTGCCGTCGGGGTCCTGCCGGTAGATCTGGGGCGACACATTATAGGCATACTCCACGGCGGTGGCATTGTCGGCAACGGTGGTGTCGGTGGTCTCCAGATACTGCTTGAGGGACTTGAGGTCGTTGGTGGTGATGCCCGACACCATCTGCGAGAGCAGCTGGCGCACCGGCACCATGTCTTCTTCCTGAGTGGTGCTCTGGGAGCTGTCCGACGGAACGCGGGAAGAGAGCATGGAAGTAAAGTCCATGCCGCTGCTCATGATCTGCAGCGGGTACTCCGACAGGGTGGAGCGCTCCATGTCGTCAATGTAGTTGTTGACACCGGTGGACAGGGAGATGATCAGCGCAATGCCGATGATGCCGATGGAACCGGCAAAGGCAGTGAGCAGGGTGCGTGCTTTTTTGGTGCGCAGGTTGTTGAAGCTGAGGGTCAGCGAGGTGAGCACCGACATGGACGAGCGGCCCATGTTCTTGTGCACGGGGGCCGCAAGGGTCTGGGTGTCCGGCTCGTAGGGCATGGTGTCGGAGCGGATGACGCCGTCCTTCAGGGTCACGATGCGGGTGGCGTAGCGCTCGGCCAGCTCCGGGTTATGGGTGACCATGACCACCAGACGGTCCCGGGCCACCTCCTTGAGCAGCTCCATGACCTGGATGCTGGTTTCACTGTCCAGTGCACCGGTGGGCTCGTCGGCCAGCAGGATGTCGGGGTTGTTCACCAGTGCACGGGCAATGGCCACACGCTGCATCTGGCCGCCGGACATCTCGCTGGGGTGCTTGTGCAGCTGGTTGCCCAGACCCACTTCCTCCAGTGCCTTGGTGGCGCGGCGGCGGCGCTCGGCCCCGGAAATGCCGGAGATGGTAAGGGCCAGCTCCACGTTGGCCAGCACGGTCTGGTGGGGGATGAGGTTGTAGCTCTGGAACACAAAGCCGATGGTGTGGTTGCGGTAGGAGTCCCAGTCGCGGTCGGTGTACTTTTTGGTGGAGATGCCGTTGATGATCAAATCGCCGCTGTCATACCGGTCCAGACCGCCGATAATGTTCAGCAGGGTAGTTTTGCCGGAGCCGCTGGGGCCGAGGATGGCGACGAATTCGTTATCACGCAGGTTCAGGCTGACATTGTTCAGCGCATTCTGCACGAGATCGCCGGTCTTGTACTGTTTGCAGATCTGTTTGATTTGTAGCATGTGTGTGCCTTTCTGGGGAAAAGGTTCCGGCCGGAGCCGGAGAGGTGAGGAACGGACAGCTGTGCCGCTGCGGGCCAAAAGGCGCGCAGACTGCACAGAAGAATCGAGATGATTTTAGCAAATCTATATGAAAAAACTGTGTATGGAAAAGAAAATGTTTCCGGAAGCGGAAGCAGAAATTCTCTGTTCTGGCCGGGTCAGAGAGGAAAAATTTCCCAACCCGGCGGCAGGGGTTGCAATCCTGCGGCGTTCGTGTTATTGTAAGGGTACTGAAAAAAGCCGTGCAAACCATCCGGAACGATGAAAATACGGTGCGGCACAGGCAACATGATTTGCAAAAGCGTCGGAAAGCAAAACAACACGACGCAAAATCGAACAGAAAAACAGCCTGACACTTTTAGACACTTTTTCGGGGTTGAATGGTTCCTTCCTGCTCCATACAATAAAAAAGGAAAAACAAGGAAATGCACTAAAAACGTCGCAATGCCTTGTAGCAAGGAGGAATTTCTATGGAACGTACGTTTTCACCCATGGTCCGGCAGTTTTCTGCCATCGCCGGGTTGCAGCAGGCATATACGCTGGTTTACTCCCTTGACCCGGACGGCGAAACCGGCTGTCGCCTGACGCTTTGCCGTACCGGCAGCAGCCAGCGCATGGACAGCAAGTATATGGCCGTTGCACCGGAGTTTGGCTACCGTGTTTTGCAATATCTGTGTGAGAATGGCGTTCAGCCGGAGATCTGGCAGGACGTGGTGGCGGAGCTGGATGCGGCACAGCAGACCGAACAGGAAGGCGGCGCGTGGCGTGGACAATGAGCGGACGGCAGATGTGCTGCAGGTCGCCCTTGCAAGCTATGACCGCAAGGAGCTTCGGGTACAGAAAAACTATCTGGAAGAACAGAACCCAGTGCTGGCCTGTACCTGCTTTCTGAACGGACACAAACTGCTGCAGGAGCTGCAGCAGGGCCACAATTTTGACATCGTGGTGCTGTGCAGCCAGATGGAGGATATGAGCAGCATCGAGTTCATGATGGAACTGCGCAAGCTGGAGCACAAGCCGCTGCTGATGCTGTTCGACGAGGGCCGGCGCAAGAACAGCTCGGCACTGCGCATGGAGGACTCCGGCAGCTGTTGCTGCGTGGAGCGCATGGAGCTCAAGAACCTGCTGCGGGAGCTGTACCGGATGCCGGGCCAGCAGTGGCAGCGCACCGAGCAGCAGTGCCAGCAGCTGTACCACAGCTGGGGCATCCGCATCCCGGACATCAATTGCAGCTATCTGACCAGTGCGGTGGGCGTGGTCTACGGCACCTCGCAGAAGCTGGCCATCCGCAAGGAGATCCTGCAGGCGGTCAGTGAGCAGTACGGTGTTTCGGTCTCGGCCGTGGACAGCGGCATCCGGCGCATGATCGACCAGCTGGAAGCAAAACCGGCCGAGGGCTGGACGCAGTTCAAGGCTGAAAGCGGCTTTGAAGCGGAAAAGCCCACTACGGGCAAGCTGATCTATGCAATCAAACGGTATCTCATCCAGCAGAAGAGCAGGGAATAACGCACACAGTCTTGGAGGCGGTAGCAATGGAGCAGGCACAGCAGAATACAGCGCAGGAGCTGACGGCGCAGGCCATCCCGCAGCAGGCGGTGGAGGATGCCTGCTTCCATTCGCTGGGGCTGATCGGGCGCAACTGCGAGTATCTGGAGCAGCATCTGGCCCGCGTGGGGGCAGACGCCCAGTCCCTGCAGGCAGTCAGCGACATCAGCGCGGCCACGGCCAAGCTGGAACGGACCATCAACGAACTGCTGTCTGCGCTGGAATTTCTGCGTGCCGGGCAGCCGCCTAAGCTTTACCCGCTGGATCTGTGCGAGCTGCTGCAGCAGGTGGCGGCCCAGGCCGACATGGTGCGTGCGCAGCTGGGAGTCACCCTGGAGCTGGACTACGGCGGCTGGACGACCTGCCGTGTGCTGGCTGACCGGGATGATGTGGAGCTGCTGTGTCTGCATCTGCTGTCCAACGCCCTGCGTGCCTGCCGCGAAGGCGGCACGGTGAGGATCCTGCTGCGCCGCAGCGAGACCATGTGGCAGCTGACTGTGCGGGACAATGGCTGCGGTCTGCCGGAGGGCAGCCAGGAAGCCTGGCTGGAAAACCGGCGCAGCTTTCTGGGCGGGGCTCAGCTGGGGCTGCTGCTTTGCCGCGAGTGCTGCCGCCGCATGGGCTGGGGGCTGAGCGTGGAGTGTGCCCCGGAAAAGGGCACCCAGGCCGTGGTCACGGTGCCGCTGTACACGGACGATGGGCGGGCACCGGAGGTGGAGCTGCATGCCGGAGCCGACCTTGCGTCCGAGCAGCATCAGTACCAGCTGCGTGCCATGCTGGTGCGGGAGCTGCGCACCATGCCCGAGCGCGGCGACCCGGACGAATAAACCGAACAAAACCAAAAACCCGGAACTTCCTGTCGGACAGGAAGTTCCGGGTTTTGTTGTTTGTCTAGAGTTCCGGCACAGAGGCTCAGTAGTGCAGACGGTCAGCGGTCAGGGCTTCCAGAACCGGCAGCATGGCAGCAGCCTCGGCCTTGGCGGCAGGCAGATCCATGTCGCGGTAGTTGCCGCACTCCACTTCGCTGGCACCGGGCACGGCACCCTCAAAGGCGGCCATAAAGCGGAAGGACTCCACGGTCAGCTCCAAAGCCTGCGCAGAGGTCAGGCCGCGGGTCAGCAGGTAAAAGCCGGTGCGGCAGCCCATGGGGCCCACATAGATCACACCATCCTGGAAGGCACTATTGCGTGCGTAGGTGGCAAACAGGTGCTCCAGCGTGTGGGCAGCGGCCGTGGACAGGTAATCGCCCTGGTTGGGCTTCTTCATGCGGATGTCCCAAGTGAGCACGTCGCCGTCCTGACGGCTCAGGTACATGCCCCGGTCCAGCTTGGTATGGTCAACACAGAAGCTCGCAATGCGTTCCATTGTGTCGCCCTCTTTCTCAGGCCTGCAGGCGCTGCACGCTGCCGTGTGCGCAGTCCACAGCGATCATCAGGCCGTCACGGATGTGAGAGGTGGCACCCACGGCACCCACGACGGTGGGCTTGAGCAGAGCCTTGCCGGCAATGGCGGCATGGCTGTTCAGGCCGGGCTCCTCCACCACCAGAGCGGCGGCGTCGCGCACATAGTTCAGCATCTCGTTGCTGGTGGAAGGCACCACCAGCACCATGCCGGGCTTGAACTTGGCACGCACCTCGTCCAGGGTGCGGCACACGCAGGCCTTGCCGGTGGCGTTGGACACCTCGGCGTTCTCCGGGCCGACGCCCACACCGGTGGCCAGGCAGTTGCCCACCATGTGGATCTTGATCATGTTGGTGGTGCCGGAAATGCCCACGGGCACGCCGGCGGTCACCACGGCCAGCTCACCGTTGTGCAGGAAGCCGTTTTCCTTGGCCAGGGCGGTGGACATTTCGATCAGCTCGTCGGTGCTGTGCGCCAGAGGCATCATCAGGGAGGTGATGCCCCAGCTCAGGGACAGCTGACGCTGCACCTGCTCCTTCATGACGCAGGCGATGATGGGCTGCTGCGGGCGGTACTTGCTCAGCAGGCGGGCAGTGGTGCCGGACTCGGACACGGTGACGATGGCAGCGGCGTTCACGTCCTTGGCGGTCAGGCAGGCGGCGTGAGCGGTAGCGTCGGAAACGCTGATCTTGCCGGTGTTGGGCTCCATCAGACGGCCGCGCAGGTAGTGACCCTCTTGCTCGGTGCGCTCGGCGATGGCGGACATGGTCTTCAGTGCCTCCACGGGGTAAGCACCGGCAGCGGTCTCACCGGACAGCATAATAGCAGAGGTGCCGTCGTAGATGGCGTTTGCCACGTCCGAGATCTCAGCACGGGTGGGGCGGGGGTTCACCATCATGCTGTCCAGCATCTGGGTAGCGGTGACGATGGGCTTGCCGAAGGAGAAGGAGCGGTCGATGATGGTCTTCTGGATGCCGGGCAGCTCGGTAAAGTCGATCTCGACGCCCAGGTCGCCGCGGGCCACCATGACGGCGTCGGCGGCAGCCAGGATGCTGTCGATGTTGTTCACACCCTCACGGTTCTCGATCTTAGCGATGATGCGGATGTTGGAGTCGTACTCGTTCAGCAGGTTGCGGATCTCGTACACGTCCTGTGCGGTGCGCACAAAGGAAGCAGCGATGAAATCAAAGCCCTGCTCGATGCCGAAGATGATATCGTCCTTATCGCGCTGGCTCATATACGGCATGGACAGATGCACACCGGGCACGTTGACGCCCTTCTTGTTCTTGATCTTGCCGTTGTTCAGCACAGTGCAGACGATGTCGGTATCGTTCACGGTCTGGATCTGCAGTTTGATCAGGCCGTCATCCAGCATGATGGTGCCGCCGGGGGCCACGTCCTGAGGCAGATCCTTGTAGGTGATGGAGCAGATCTCCTTGGTGCCCTCCACATCGCGGGTGGTCAGGGTGAAGGTCTGGCCGGCTTCCAGCATCTCGGTGCCGTTCTTGAAGTCCTTCAGGCGGATCTCAGGGCCTTTGGTGTCCAGCAGAGCAGCCACGGGCTTGCCCAGCTCCTCGCGCAGGGACTTGAGCAGGTCCAGACGGCCCTTGTGCTCCTCGTGGGAGCCGTGGGAGAAGTTGAAGCGGGCAACATTCATGCCGTTGGCGATCAGTTCACGCAGGACGCCGTCCTTGTCGGTGGAAGGGCCCAGGGTGCAGATAATTTTCGTTTTTCTCATTCAAAATACCTCCGTCTACGTTCTCACTCTCTCATTTATTTTGCAGCAGGCTGTCTGCTGTCATGCAGAACGGCCCGCGCACACGACCAACAGGGAAAACTCCCCGTGCTGTGGGTTGGAATGTACGGTAAAGCGAAAATCCAAAACTTTACCAACTACTATTATAATCGCTTTCTGACAAGAGAGCAAGTGAAATTTCAGGATGAATACAACTTTTTTGCATACCGGGAGGTCTGAACAGATGCTTGACGCAGGGACGCGGTAATTTTGCGGATTTTGCACAGAGAAATCGTTAAAGAAATGGCTAAGATCCTGCCCGTCAGGACAGCTGTGCAGCATGGAAAGACAGCCCTTGCAAACGGGCCTGTTTTTGCTTATAATGGTGGTAGGTAAAAGTGTCACTTATCCGGGCTGACCCGGAAGAAATGGAGAAAACCAAGATGGAAAAACGTGTCTTTCTGATCGTGCTCGACAGCTTTGGCATCGGCGCCGAGCCGGATGCCGCCGCTTTTGGCGACGAGGGCACCAACACGCTGGGAGCCATTGCAAAGCATCCCAACTTCAACTGCCCCAACCTGCAAAAGCTGGGCCTGTTCAACATCGACGGCGTGACCGCCGGAGAAAAGACCGCCGCTCCCACCGGTTCCTTTGCCCGCCTGCAGGAGCAGAGCATGGGCAAGGACACCACCATCGGCCACTGGGAGATCGCCGGTGTGGTGAGCCCGAAGCCGCTGCCCACCTTCCCGGAGGGTTTCCCCGCAGAGCTCATCCACGAGTTTGAGGAAAAGACCGGCCACAAGGTGCTCTGCAATAAGCCCTATTCCGGCACCCAGGTGCTGAAGGACTACGGCGAGCAGGCCATGAAGGAAAACGCCCTCATCGTCTACACCAGTGCCGACAGCGTGTTCCAGGTGGCTGCCAACGAAGAGCTGGTGCCGGTGCACGAGCTGTACCGTTATTGCGAGATCGCCCGCGAGATGCTCAAGGGCGAGTATGGCGTGGGCCGCGTCATTGCCCGCCCCTTCCTGGGCCGCACCGCCGATACCTTCTACCGCACCACCAACCGCCACGACCTGAGCCTGAAGCCGCCCCGCGCCACCATGCTGGACCTGCTGAAGAACGCCGGCAAGGACGTCATCGCCGTGGGCAAGATCTTCGATATCTTTGATGGCGAGGGCGTGACCGAGAAGATCAAGACCACCGGCAACACCAACGGCATTGCCTTCACCAAGGCCCTGCAGACCCGCGACTTTGAGGGTCTGGCCTTTGTGAATCTGGTGGACTTTGACATGCTGTACGGCCACCGCCGCGACGTGGCAGGCTACGCGGCTGCCGCCGCTGAGTTCGACCGCTTCCTGGCCGACTTCATCCCCGGCATGCGGGAGGGCGACCTGCTGATGATCACCGCAGACCACGGCTGCGACCCCTCCTACACCAAGACCACCGACCATACCCGCGAGTATGTGCCGTACCTGGTCTGCGGCAAGGGCGTGAAGCCCGGTGTGGACCTGGGCACGAAGCTCTGCTTCGGCACCATTGCCCAGACCATCTGCGAGTATCTGGGCGTGGATGCCTCCAGCCTGGACGGCCACAGCGTGTGGAACGAGATCAAGGCATAAGATCCTGACAACGAAAAAACGAGGCCCCGGAGGTTCTGCCCTCCGGGGCCTCGTTGCAGTTATACAGTTGTGGGAACTCAGGCGGCGTCGTTCTGGGACGCTGCATTGTAGATGGCATCCAGAATGGTGGACGCTGCGTTGTACAGCGAGGATGCAGCCTGTTCCACCTCTTCCTGCGTGGGCAGGGAGATGGACGGAGCTTCAGTGCTGCCGTCACTGGTGCCGCTGTCGGCCGGAGTCTCCGGCTCCTGGGGCTGGGTGTCGGCAGGCTGTTCTGCAGGCTGCTCAGCAGGCGTTTCGGCCGGGGTCTCTTCCGGCACGCTCTCGGCGGGCTCCTCCACGATGACGCTTTCCGCCGGTTCTTCCGGAATGGAAGCAGCGGCGTTCGGGTCGGTGGTGGGGGTAAAGATGTCGGTCTTTTCCGGGGTCTGGGTGGTGTCGCTCACAGTGCCCTCACCGCCCAGCACGACCGCGATCATCTCTTTGGCCTTGCTGACGGAGGCTTCATCCGGCTTCATGACGTAGAGCTTCTGGCCCTTGGCGGAATAGCACTGGGTGCTGGTGCCGGACGAGCCGGTAACGGTGTAGCTCTGGATGTCCCAGTTGGCAAAATCGCTCAGCTGCATGCGCACCAGCGCACTGATCTGATCCTGCGAAAAGTCGGTGACAAAGCAGTCCGAAGCGGCGTCCATGATCTTGGAAAAGCCCATGAGCAGGGCAGGGGACTTGATCTTGTTCAGCATGGCGTCGATGACCTTCATCTGGTTGATGCCGCGCTGGATATCGCCGGAGGCAAAGGCGTGGCGCTCCCGGGCAAAGGCCAGGGCGGACGTACCGTCCAGATGGTTCCAGCCTTCGGCAAATGTGGTGGGGTCGTAGTAGCCGGGGCTGCCCACTGAGGTGAAGGCCTGGTCGGAATACACGTCCACGCCGCCCAGGGCGTCCACGATATTGATGAAGCCCGCAAAGTTGATGCGGATGTAGTGATCCACATTGATGCCGTAGAGGTTGCCCAATGTGGCCATGCTGGTCTCCACGCCGTACAGACCGGCGTGGGTCAGCTTGTCCTTGCTGTTGGTGCCGGCCAGATCCACATAGTAGTCGCGGGGCGTGTTGATCAGCGCCACCTGCTTGGTCTGGGGGTTCACCACAGCCAGAATGTTCACGTCGCTGCGGGCTTTTTCGGTCAGTTCACCACGGGTGTCCACGCCGCTGAGGTAGATGACGAAAGGCTCCTTGGTGATCTTGTTGGCCTCGGCACCGGTGAGCAGACCGTTGGTCATGTTGTCCAGCGCGGTCAGACCCTGCTGGGCCCAGACACAGCCCAGCGCCATGCAGGCGCACAGGAACACCGAGAACACCCGGGACACCTTTCCGGGCACATTGTACTCCTGACAGCGCTTGACCAGCAGCCAGAGCAGGAACAGCAGGGCGGCCAGAATGACCAGATACAGCACCGGCAGCATCTGGGTGCGCCACAGCTGTACCAGCGAGGCTGCACTGAGAATGCCCTGCACCGGCAGCAGGATCCTGCCGAAAGCGGAGGGCCGGGCGGCAGCCTGTGCCGGGGCACCGCTGCGGCGCGGGGCAGAAGAACCGGGCTTTTTCCGGGGCGGCGGCGTGGGGGACGGGTCCTCCGCAAAAAAAGCGGAGCTGTCCACTTCCACGGTGCGGTCTGCCGCACTGCGGCTCTTGCGGTTCACACGCCGCAGGGAACGGTTGGAATCATCCTTCATAGGAAATCTCCTTTTGAGCGCAAGGCTCAGTCGGCCGGCACGATGGTCAGCACCGCGCGGGCGGGCAGGCAGGTGGCGGTCTGGTCTTCGTTGGACAGCCAGCCGAAGCTCTCACAGATGTGGTCCGGGCAGGGGGAGTCCACAAAGCGGGCAGCACCGTCCTTGATCTCGATGTGCACCGTGTAGTACCCGGTGTCCACGTCGTAGGTGTCGTTCTTGTCCAGCGGAAGGTTCATGGTGGTGTTGTTGTCACCGTAGATCAGTTCGGCCCGCAGCTTGGAACCGCTGCTGTGTGCACTGCGCACCAGCAGCAGAACGGCGGCAATGGCCAGAACGACGGCGGCAAACAGAAGATTGGTCAGCAGTTTTTTGTGTTTCATGTGTCAGTCCTTGATCGAAAGCTGTTCCAGTTCGGCGAGCCAGAGGGCGGCACTGGCATCGCTGGGCATGCGCCAGTCGCCGCGGGGCGAAAGGGTCACGCTGCCCACCTTGGGACCGTCCGGCAGGCAGCTGCGCTTGAACTGCTGGGCGAAGAACCGCCAGTAGAAGTTGCGCAGCCACTTGTACAGCACGTTGTCGGGGTATTCGGGGCGGCCTGCAAAGGCGGCCTTTGCCAGCCGGAAGATCTTGGCCGGGCCAAAGCCGAAGCGCAGCACCTGATACAGGTAAAAGTCGTGCAGCTCATAGGGGCCCACCAGATCCTCGGTCTTTTGCGCGATCTCGCCGTCCTTGGCGGGCAGCAGCTCCGGGGAGACCGGAGTGTCCAGAATGTCCAGCAGCACGGTGCGCAGGGTGTCGGTGGCGGCAATGTCGGCTTCGTAATGCACCAGATGGCGCACCAGCGTTTTGGGCACCCCGGCGTTCACACCGTACATGCTCATGTGGTCGCCGTTGTAGGTGGCCCAGCCCAGTGCCAGCTCCGACAGGTCGCCGGTGCCCACCACAAGGCCGCCGGTGCGGTTGGCGGTGTCCATCAGCTCCAGCGTGCGCACACGGGCCTGCCCATTTTCAAAGGTCACGTCCAGCACGCTTTCGTCCTGACCAATGTCCCGGAAGTGGCTGTGCACCGTCTCGGCGATGTCGATCTCTTTGAAGGAGACCTGCAGCTCATCGCACAGGATCTCGGCATTGCTGCGGGTGCGGTGGGTGGTGCCGAAGCAGGGCATGGTCACGGCCAGCACATCGCTGGCGGGGCGGCCCAGCTGCTTCATGGCGCGCACTGCCACCAGCAGGGCCAGACAGCTGTCCAACCCGCCGGAAATGCCGATGACCGCCGTTTTGGCGTGGGCGTGCTCCAGCCGCTTGGCCAGACCGTCGGCCTGCATCTTCAGGATCAGTTCGCAGCGCTCGGCGCGGCGCTTGGGGTCGCCGGGCACGAAGGGTGCCGGGTCGATCCAGCGGGTGAGAGGGGTCTCGGTGAGTTCCAGATCAAACTCCACCGTGGTGTAACCATCGCGGCTCAGCTCAAAGCTGGTGTTGCGGGCACGCTCGGCCTCCATGCGCTGGCAGTCGATCTCGGTCTCGGCAATGCCGCCCGCAAAGGGAGCTGTCTCGGCCAGCAGGGTGCCGTTTTCGGCGATCAGGTCGTGCCCGGCGAACACCATGTCCTGGGTGCTCTCGCCGTGCCCGGCCGAGGCGTACAGGTAGCCGCACAGCAGGCGGGCCGACTGGTTGGACACCAGTGCCCGGCGGTACTCGGCCTTGCCGACGGTCTCGTCGCTGGCCGAAAGGTTGGCGATGACCGTGGCCCCGGCCAGCGCGTGGAAGGTGGAGGGCGGCAGGGCACTCCACAGGTCCTCGCACAGCTCTA
>ERZ772893.2260-NODE-2260-length-16048-cov-3.607578_pt1 | contig 16048 bp, 14 predicted proteins | sample MGYA00511482_ERZ772893 | MGnify/ENA primary metagenome ERZ772893 (study PRJEB29015, sample SAMEA2737687) | human gut metagenome | biome: human gut; feature: human-associated habitat; material: faeces | place: China | collected 2012 ... | reverse complement strand
CTTCAGATCCCGCAGCTGTATAAGAACCTGGATGAATTATGGGTAGTGGCAAGACGGACAGACCGTCTGAAAAGTCTGCAGGAACAGGTAAAGATCCCGGTCAGGATCTTCGACGGGGATATGCAGAGAGACTATATTTTCGAAAAACTGCAAAGAGAACTGGATCGCCGGCAGGCAGATGTAAGGATGCTTGTAAATGCGGCAGGATATGGAAAGATCGGTAACGTCAGTGACATTGATCTGAAAGAACAGTGCGGCATGGTTGATCTGAATTGTACAGCACTCACCAGAATGACAGGAATCTGCCTGCCATATCTGTCGAAAGGCAGCCGGATTGTCAATCTGGCTTCGGCAGCTTCGTTCTGTGCACAGCCGGGATTCTGTGTATATGCGGCTTCCAAAGCATATGTACTGCGTTTTTCACAGGGACTGGCAGCAGAATTGAAGAAACGGGGAATCCTGGTAACGGCAGTGTGTCCGGGACCGGTACGTACAGAATTCTTTGACCGGGCCGGTGCGCTTGCGGCAAGTGAAAAAGAAGCACTCTGTGCCGAACCGGAAGCGGTGGTGACACAGGCACTTACAGACAGCGTGCGTGGAAGACGCGTTTCGGTATATGGAGCAGCAATGAAAGGTTCCAGAATCCTTTCCAAGATCCTTCCGGATCGCCTGCTTGTATGGGGGATGATGAAGATCAACCATGCGGATATATAAAGGCATATACGGAATGTCTATGAGCTTGGGAAAATGTTTTTTCATGATAGAAAAAGACGATTACAGAAAAATTATAAATAGAAAACAAAAAGGACAGACAATATGAGAACAGAAAAAGGACAGCCGGGATATGTAAAGGCAAGAAAACAGAAATATCTTCTGGGAGCGGTCGTAGAATTTGCAATTGTGATCGCAATCTTTGTAACCGGATATATTCAGACCGGATCCAGACTGAATCTGCTTACCGTTGTAGCGGTAGTCGGATGCCTTCCGGCGGCAAAGATGTTGGTGGAATTTATCACAATGGCACCATATAAGAGTATTGAAGAAGCAAAATACCAGGAGCTGGAGGAAAAAGCACCTCTGATCCTGAAGGCATATGATATGATCATTACCAGTTCACAGAAGGTTATGCCTCTGGATGCAGTGGTTGTATCCGGGCACATTGTCTGCGGATATGCAAGTAATCCGAAGACCGATGAGGCGGCACTTGCCCGTCATATCAAAGACATTTTGAAAGACAATCATTATGATAAGATGACGGTGAAGATTTTCCATGACTATACTGCATTTTTATCGCGTGCGGAGGGCATGAATAATATGGCAGCGGTAGAACAGAAAGAATCATTACGAAGAGAAAAAAAGATCCGGAAGATCATCTTAAACATTTCTATGTAGAAAACAGCGGGAGTTAGAAGAGAATATGAAAGAACTGATCATTCATGACAATGAGGCGGGACAACGCCTGGATAAACTGCTGCGCAAATATCTGAGCGAAGCATCGGGAAGCTTTATTTATAAAATGTTGCGTAAAAAGAATATTGTGCTGAATGGAAAGAAAGCAACCGGGAACGAACATCTGAAAAAAGGAGACAGCGTGAAACTGTTTCTGGCAGATGATACCATTGCCAAATTTCAGGCAGCTGGAAAGACGGTGGAAGAAAGCATAAAGAATACGGTGAAGCTGGACGTGATCTATGAAGATCAGAATGTGATATTTATCAATAAACCGTCCGGAATGCTGTCGCAGAAGGCGAAGGAAACAGATGTATCGGTAGTTGAGAATGTGACAGCATATCTTCTGGAATCCGGGCAGCTCACCAGAGAGAATCTTAAGACCTTCCGCCCGTCGATCTGCAACCGTCTGGACCGGAATACCAGCGGTCTGATCGTTGCCGGGAAGAGTCTGGCAGGCTTACAGCAGATGGGAGAATTATTCAAGAAACGTACACTGAAAAAATATTATCTGTGTATTGTAAAGGGCAGGATTACGGAGCCGGCACACATCAGGGGGTATCTTGTGAAAGACGAGAAGACGAACCGTGTCAGCCTTTCAAATGGAGGCTTTTCCAAAGATGCAAAAGGCCTTCCTATAGAAACAGAATATGTCCCGATCGCGTGGAATGAAGAGATGACGCTTCTGAAGGTACATCTGATCACCGGACGTACCCATCAGATCCGTGCACATCTGGCGAGTACCGGACATCCGCTTCTCGGAGATTACAAATACGGCTCTAAGAAATGGAATGACCGCTATAAAAAAGAATGGAAGATCGAAGACCAGGTACTGCATGCTTATCAGCTTACAATGCCGGGGATGAAGAAAGAACTGGAGAATCTTTCCGGAAAGACATTTTATGCAAAGGTACCGGAGGTTTTCTGGAAACTGATAAAGGAGACAGCATGGGAACATGGAACTCGAGAGGCCTTAGAGGTTCTACATTAGAAGATATGGTCAACCGTACCAATGAGTGGTATCTGGAAAAGAATCTGGCACTGATGCAGAAGATTCCGACCCCGATCACACCGGTGCGGATGGATAAAGAACACAGACAGATCACGCTCGCTTATTTTGATCAGCGCAGTACGATCGACTATATTGGAGCGGTACAGGGAATTCCGGTGTGTTTTGATGCAAAAGAATGTGTGGCGGAGACATTTCCGCTTCAGAATATTCATGAACATCAGGTAGAGTTTATGAAGAATTTTGAAAAGCAGCAGGGGGTTGCATTTGTCCTGATTTATTATTCATCTAGAAATATCTTATATTATATGCGTTTTGAGGAACTGTACAGGTTCTGGATGCGTGCACAGAACGGAGGAAGAAAAAGCTTCCGTTTTGATGAACTGGACGAACGGTTTTTTATGAAATTCTTCCATGGATGTTATGTTCCATACCTGGATGCCTTGAATCTCGATCTGGAACTTCGTGATGAACTTGACAAAACGGATGAAACTGCGTATAATGCAAAGTGATTTTTTAACATGGTAGCACACTAAAGTGCTGGAAGAAAAATATTACTACCTGGAGGACATATGAAGAAAAAATTACACACTCCGGAAGGAGTACGGGATATATACAACGTAGAATGCGGAAAAAAACTTGCGTTGGAAGGCAGATTGAAAAAAGTATTTCATTTATATGGATATCATGATATCCAGACTCCGACGATTGAATATTTTGATGTGTTCCGCGAGGAGATTGGAACGACACCGGCCAACGATCTGTATAAATTTTTTGACAAAGATGGCAATACACTTGTCTTAAGACCCGATATTACCCCGTCTATTGCAAGAGCATCGGCAACTTTATTTAAAGATGAAAATCTTCCGATCCGTCTGTGTTATACAGGCAATACATTTGTGAACCATTCCAGTTATCAGGGACGCTTAAGAGAGACGACGCAGATGGGAGCAGAATTTGTCGGGGATGATTCGGTAGAGGCAGATGCAGAGATGCTTGCCCTGGTGATTGAATCTATGTTGACGATCGGGCTGAAAGAATTCCAGCTCTGTGTCGGTAATGTTGATTTCTTCCAGAGTCTGATCGAAGACGCAAGTCTGGATGAAGAGGCGGAAGAAAGGGTAAGAGAACTGATCGGTAACCGCAATTACTTCGGTGTAGAAGAATTTCTGGACAGTATTCAGGCAAAGAGAAGCTCCAAAGAAGCATTTTCAGCATTGAATGAACTGATCGGAGGAATTGATATCCTGGAAAAAGCGGAAAACCTTGCGCCGAACTCCAAAGGTGTGATGGCAATCAGACGTCTGGAGAAGATATACCACATCCTGCGCTATTACGGAGTGGAAAAATTTGTCACTTTTGACCTGAGCATGACAGGAACCTATGGATACTATACAGGAATCGTGTTCCGTGGTTATACTTACGGAACCGGGGATGCAGTTGTAAAGGGTGGACGTTATGACCATCTGATTGAAAAGTTCGGTAAGAAATCACCATCTATCGGTTTTGCGATTGTAATTGATGAACTGGTGAGTGCACTGACCCGTCAGAAGATCCGCATCGTATATCCAAGAAAGAATACGATCATCATATATGCGGAAGGAAGACAGCTTGAAGCAATCCGCCTTGCGAAGGATTTCCGTAGAAAAGCCAAGAATGCAGAACTTCTGAAGAAGGATGAAAACAGTGGATTGGAAGATTATATCCGTTACGGAAATGATTATTATGCCGGAAGTCTGGTATATATCGAGGAGACCGGAGAAGTAACGATGGTCAATCTCGTTACCGGAGAGCAGAAGATCGTGAATAGTACAGATAGGAGTTAGACATTATGAGATACCTGACATTTGCCCTGGGAAAAGGACGTCTGGCAAAACAGACATTAGAATTATTTGAGAAAATCGGGATTACCTGTGAAGAGATGAAAGATAAAGATTCCAGGAAGCTGATTTTCACCAATGAAGAATTGAAACTCCGTTTCTTTCTTGCAAAAGGACCGGATGTTCCGACATATGTAGAATATGGCGCAGCGGATATCGGAGTCGTTGGAAAAGATACAATCCTGGAAGAAGGACGTAAGGTACATGAAGTACTGGATCTTGGATATGGAAAATGTAAGATGTGTGTATGCGGATACAAAGATGCCGCACCACTTCTGCAGCATCATGAACTGATCCGGGTAGCAACAAAATATCCGAATATTGCAAAAGATTATTTCTATAACACGAAGCATCAGACTGTAGAGATCATTAAGTTAAATGGTTCCATTGAACTTGCACCGATCGTCGGACTGTCCGAAGTGATCGTGGATATTGTAGAGACAGGGTCAACCCTCCGTGAAAATGGTCTGGAAGTGTTGGAGGAAGTATGTCCGTTGTCTGCTAGGATGATCGTGAACCCGGTCAGTATGCGTATGGAAAGCGCAAGGATCAAAGACCTGCTGACAAGACTGCGGGAGCAGGTATAATACTGTACAGACAGAGAGAAAATAAAATGAGAGGATGGCGGTTAAGGCTATGAGAATACAGCGTTTGACAAAAGATGCAAAAGAGAACTTACTGGAGGATCTTCTGAAGAGAAGCCCGAATAATTACGGTCAGTACGAACAGGGAGTTCAGGAAATCCTCGCTCATGTAAAAGAAGAAAAGGATCAGGCAGTATTTGCATATACGAAGAAATTTGATCATGCAGATATCACTGCAGACAATATTAAGGTTACAGAAGAGGAGATCGAAGAGGCATATAAAGAAGTAGATCCAAAACTGGTGGAGATCATCCGCAAAGCTCTTCTGAACATCCGTACGTATCATGAAAAACAGAGACAGTACAGCTGGTTCGACAGCAAACCGGACGGAACAATCCTGGGACAGAAAGTCACACCACTTCACAGAGTCGGTGTATATGTGCCGGGCGGGAAAGCGGTATATCCATCTTCTGTATTGATGAACATTGTACCTGCAAAGGTAGCTGGAGTCGATGAGATCGTGATGGTCACACCGCCCGGAAAAGATGGAAAAGTGACACCAAACACACTGGTTGCAGCACATGAAGCCGGCGCGGATGTCATCTATAAAGTCGGCGGGGCACAGGCGATTGCTGCTCTGGCATATGGGACAGAGAGCATTCCAAAAGTCGACAAGATCGTAGGACCTGGAAATATATATGTTGCTCTGGCGAAAAAAGCAGTTTATGGTTATGTAAGCATTGATGCAATTGCCGGACCAAGCGAGATTCTTGTTATTGCAGATGAGACGGCAAATCCAAGATTTGTGGCAGCAGATCTTCTTTCACAGGCAGAGCATGATGAACTTGCATCTGCAATTCTGGTCACAACATCTGAAGAACTTGCCCGGAAAGTATCGGATGAAGTGGATGGTTTCTTAAAAGAACTTTCCAGAAGTGAGATCATCCGGAAATCACTGGACAACTACGGTTATATCCTGGTCGCAGATACGATGGATGATGTGATTGATATTGCAAATGAGATCGCATCCGAACATCTGGAGATCCAGACAAAGAATCCATATGATGTGATGACAAAAGTAAGGAATGCCGGTGCCATCTTTATCGGGGAATACGCAAGTGAACCACTGGGAGATTATTTTGCAGGACCGAACCATGTTCTTCCAACCAATGGTACAGCAAAATTTTTCTCACCGCTTTCTGTGGATGATTTCATTAAAAAATCAAGTATCATCGGATATTCGGAAGAAGCATTACGCGATATACATAAAGATATTGAAGCATTTGCCGAGGCAGAGCAGCTGACGGCACATGCCAATTCTATCAAAGTCCGTTTTGAGGGCGAAGAGTAGAAGACAGAAGAAAAATAAGGAGGCGAGGAGCTATGAACAGAACAGTCACCAGGACAAGAACGACAAAGGAGACGGATATTACGGTAACTCTGAACCTGGATGGAACCGGAAAGACGGAGATTGATACAGGAATCGGTTTTTTTGATCATATGTTGAATGGATTTGCAAGACACGGATTGTTCGATCTGACGGTACATGCGAAAGGGGATCTGGAAGTGGACAGTCATCATACCATCGAAGATACGGGAATCGTACTTGGACAGGCTATTCTGGAAGCAATAGGAGATAAAGCCGGAATCAAACGTTATGGCCACTTTATGCTTCCAATGGATGAGACACTCGCACTTTGTGCGGTGGATCTCTCCGGCAGACCATATCTGAATTATAATGCAGAGTTTGTGTCAGATAAGATGGGTGAGATGGATACTGAGATGGTAAGGGAATTCTTTTACGCAGTTTCTTACAGCGCAATGATGAATATCCACCTGAAGATTCTGGATGGTATCAACGATCATCACAAGGCGGAGGCGCTGTTTAAAGCGTTCGGAAAAGCACTTGATATGGCGACAATGGAAGAGCCAAGGATAAAAGAGGCATGGACCACAAAGGGAAGCCTCTAAAAGGAGACGGACAGACATGAGTTATAAAAGATTAATACCTTGCATTTTCATAAAAGACGGGAAAGCGGTCAGATGGATTGATGATCCGACTGTTGTATCCAAAGACGTAATTGAACTTGCAAAATATTACAGTGATCACGGTGCAGATGAACTGATCGTGCTGGATCTCTCAGATTCGGATGAAGAACATGATGAAACGATCACATTGATGAAACGGATCAATCGTGTGATCAGGATCCCGATGATCGCAGGCGGCAATATCAGACGCCAGGAAGATATTAAGAAGATTCTGTATACAGGTGCAAAACGGGCAATGCTGAATTTCTCTAAGCCGGATAGTGTCAAACTGATTGAGGATGCGGCAAAGAGATTCGGAAAAGAGAAGCTTGCGGTATCATTGAATGATTTTGATGCATTGTTCAAACATCAGCATCTGATCCAGGATTACAGCAGTGAAATTGTCTTTATGCACAGACTGGATCTGAATTCCATTATGAATGTAACAGATGTACCGTGTGTGATCATTACGGATACGGAAGAAGAGTCAGAGTTATTTAAAATTTTGAAATGCCCGGGTGTCCGGGGGCTTTCGGGAAGATATGTAAGCCGTACAGATATTGATTGTGTGGCATTCAAAGATAAGTGTACGGAAGAAGGAATTAAGATGACATCTTTTGAGAGTATGATGGAGTTCTCACAGTTTAAGACCAATGATCAGGGCCTGATCCCTGTCATCGTCCAGCATTATAAGACACAGGAGATCCTGATGCTGGCATATATGAATGAGGAATCTTTCTATGAGACGATCAAGACAGGAAAGATGACGTATTTTAGCAGAAGCCGGCAGAAACTCTGGGTAAAGGGGGAGACGAGCGGTCATTTCCAGTATGTAAAATCCCTGACGATTGACTGTGATCTGGATACATTGCTTGCAAAAGTAGATCAGATCGGAGCAGCATGCCATACCGGTAATCCGACCTGCTTCTTCCAGCCGCTTGTAGGAATTGACTATGATGAGACGAATCCGCTTCGGATCTTTGAATCGGTATATGACACGATCGCAGACCGTAAAGAGAATCCAAAGGAGGGGTCTTACACGAATTATCTGTTTGATAAGGGAATTGATAAGATCCTGAAAAAAATTGGAGAAGAAGCAACGGAAGTTGTGATCGCAGCAAAGAATCCGAATCCGGAAGAAGTCAAATATGAGATCGCGGATTTCCTGTATCATGCAATGGTTCTGATGGTAGAAAAAGGTCTGACATGGGAAGACATCGTAAAAGAACTGGCAGATCGTTAAGCAGAAACTCTTAGAAAACATGAAAAAGAGCCTGTAAGCAGTAAGTTTTGCACATGAGTGAAACAGATATCTCATATATTGTTTCAGAGGTGAGCGCATGTGAATGAAGTGGAAAAGCGAAGAAGAGAACTTCTGGAACAGACACGTTACAGCTATCAGGAATCCGGGATACCGGCAATACATCCCAGATACAGGGCATCTTATAGTGAACTGTATGGTGAGGAAGAGGCAGAACAGGGAAGCCTGGGAATCCGTACATTTATTTGTATGATTCTGTTTGCGGTGTTTGTATTTATGCAGAATGAAGGGAAAGATATTCTACATATAAGCAGCACAAAAGTGGTGCAGGAGGTCAGTAAAAACGCTGACATTACCGATGTGTGGAAGAAAATACCATAGAGGAGTAGATTTGAGACCGTTGGTTAAGAATTGAAACTGACGGTTTTTTTGTGTATACTAGCTATATTAAAAGGAAAGCAGAGAGACTGGCGTCAGCCGGTCCCTGCAGATGAGGAGGAAGCAGATATGTTAAAATTATGGATTGTTGGTGCATCCGGACAGATCGGATCGGCCATCAATGAAGTGTTGGATCCATTAGAAATGGAAGTGTTTAACACAGATAAGGAAGAATTAGACATTACGGACACCGATGAGGTGCTGAATTTCGGAGTGATCAACCGTCCGGATGTGATCATCAACTGTGCGGCAGTCACAGATACAGATTTCTGTGAAAAAGAACCGGAGCTTGCATACCGTGTGAATGCGCTGGGAGCAAGAAATTTAAGTATTGTGGCAAGAAAGACAGGGGCCAAGATGGTACAGATATCCACGGATGATGTATTTGACGGAATCCGGCATACCCCATATACGGAGTTCGACGACACAAATCCGAAGACCGTTTACGGACGTTCCAAGAGAGCAGGGGAGAATTATGTAAAGGAATTTACACACAAGCATTTCATCCTGCGCAGTAACTGGGTGTATGGAAATGGCAATAATTTTGTAAACCGCGTACTTCATGCAGCAGATACAAAGGATGAACTTCTGATTGCATCAGATCAATTTGGTTCTCCGACCAGTGCAAAAGACCTGGCACGTATTATTCTTTATCTGATCAAAACGAATGAATACGGAACGTACCATGCAACCTGTCAGGGTGTATGTAATCGTTATGAATTTGCGCAGGAAGTTTTGAAACTTGCAGGAAAGAGGATCACTCTGCGCCCGGTAGTGACCAGCGAATCGGATCTTTCTTCTGCAAGACCAGCATATGCGGTCCTGGATAATTTTATCCTTCGTATCATCAATGTATACGAGATGCCGGACTGGAGAGCTTCACTGAAAGAATATATGGATGAGAGAATGGAGGACTAATATGGGAGAGACACAGAAGAAGGAAAAGAAGAAAATAGGACTTACAACGAAGATTTTTATTGCATTGCTTGCAGGAGCGGTATTTGGAATTATTTTATGTTATGCGGTTCCAAGTGGACATATCAAAGACGACATTATCGTAGAAGGTGTACTGTACGTGGTCGGACAAGGCTTTATCAAACTGATGAAGATGTTGGTTGTACCACTGGTATTCTGTTCGCTTGTGTGCGGAAGTATGTCGATCGGGGATACGAAGAAGCTTGGTACAGTCGGTGCAAGAACATTGATCTTTTATCTGGCAACAACAGCACTTGCGGTTACCGTAGCATTGTCTGTCGGAAACCTGATCAATCCGGGTGTGGGACTGGACATGAGCACGATCAAGACCAATGCAGCATCTGTAGAAACTATGAAGGCTACTTCATTGACAGACACGCTGTTAAATATTATCCCGGATAACCCGATTAATTCTCTTGCAAGCGGAGAGATGCTGCAGATCATCGTATTTGCATTGATCATTGGTGTGATCCTTGCAAAATTAGGAGAACGCGCAGAGACAGTTGCGAACTTCTTCAGCCAGTTTAATGATATCATGATGGAAATGACGATGATGATCATGGCACTTGCCCCAATTGGTGTCTTCTGCCTGATCAGCCGCACATTTGCAAACATCGGATTCAGTGCATTTGTACCGCTGGCAAAATATATGATCGGTGTATTGATCGCACTGGCAATCCAGTGTTTCGGTGTATACCAGATCTTACTGAAGATATTTACCGGACTGAATCCTCTGAAATTTATCAAGAAGTTCTTCCCGGTTATGGCCTTCGCATTCTCAACAGCAACATCAAATGCAACGATTCCGCTGTCAATCGATACCCTGACCAAGAAGGTGGGTGTATCTAAGAAGATATCATCTTTCACCATTCCTCTTGGAGCGACCATCAATATGGATGGTACTTCGATCATGCAGGGGGTAGCCGTTGTATTTGCCGCACAGGCATTCGGAATCCACTTAAGTATGACAGATTATATTATTGTAATCGGAACTGCAACACTTGCATCCATCGGTACGGCCGGTGTGCCAAGTGTAGGTCTGGTAACACTGACAATGGTATTCAATTCTGTCGGACTTCCGGTTGAGGCAATTGGTCTGATCATGGGTATCGACCGTATCCTGGATATGACAAGAACTGCCGTTAATATCACAGGTGATGCTGTATGTACAACAATCGTTGCACACCAGAACAAGGCACTGGATAAGAATGTGTTCTATGCGGAAGAGAATTAGGATCGAAGATATTAATTTTTAAAAGATGTTTTAATAAATAAAAAACGTATCTCTGAGATGCTTCCTTTTCAGACAGTGGGGAAACATTGCAGAGATACGTTTTTTATATTGTCATACATTTGAAAGAGATTGTCTTACAGGTAATGATACTTGTCTTTCTGACGGACGAAAAATGTAGTGGTCATGATAAGTGTCAGCGCCTCCGCAACGCTGATCGCACTCCAGATACCGTTGATCCCGAACCAGAGTGGAAGTGTCAGGACCATGATGACCTGGAACATTAACGTTCTCAGAAATGAGATGACAGCCGATATCAGGCCGTTATTCAGTGCAGTAAAGAACGAGGATCCGAAGATATTGATACCGATGATCAGGAATGCAATGGCATATACACGGAAGCCGTGCAGTGTCATAGCGTACAGGCCGGTATTGTAACCGACAAATATCTTAGACAGAACAGGTGCCAGTAACTGTGCGGCACCGAACAGGATCACGCCCCAGACCAGTATGATAGACATACTTTTTTTATACAGATTTTTAAGCTCTGCGTGATTTCCAGCACCATAATGGTAGCTGATAACCGGGGCACAGCCAATTGCATAGCCTAAAAAGGTGGCAACAAAGATAAAATTGACGTACATAACTGCACCATAAGCAGCAACACCATTTTCTCCGGCAATCTTCATGAGCTGGAGATTGTATAATGCATTGACTAAGGACATGGACAGGTTAGTCATGAGTTCCGAGGAACCATTGGTGCAGGTCTTAAGAAATACACGTCTGTCGAATACCGGTTTTACAAAGTGAAGGAGGCTGTCGTTCTTACGGAAGAAATATACCACCGGGAGCAGACCGCCGATAAATTCACTGGTCATGGTTGCTAACGCGGCGCCTGCAATTCCAAAGTGTAATACACCGATGAACAGGGCATCGAGAACAATGTTTGTACAACCGGCAGCCACAATGACTTTCAGTCCAAGCTGGGGTTTTCCAGCAGCCACAAAGAAACTCTGGAAGACATTCTGCAGCATAAAGGCGGTCAGGGATATGCAGGAGATCCGTCCGTAAAGGGTACAATAATCAATCAGATCACCGGCGGCACCAAATGCCATGACAATCCGCCTCATAAATATAAAACTGAGAACAGATAACACAAATCCTCCGATAGCAGCAATCGTAACCAGCATCGAAAAATACTGATTTGCCAGTTTTTTCTTTCCTTCACCAAGGGTTTTTGATACAAAAGCACTTCCTCCGGTACCGATCATAAATCCAAGTGCACTGATTCCCATCAGGTAAGGCATAATGAGATTCACGGAAGCAAATGCTGATTTTCCCACAAAGTTCGATACAAAGATGCCGTCCACCACACTGTAGATGGAAGTGAATACCATCATAATAATGGAGGGCAGGATAAAACGAAGTAATTTTTTATAGGTAAAATGCTCTGAGAGCTGAATATTCATACGTATTCTCCTTTTTTATATTTACTGATATGGATGTTTACAATGAATGTAAATGAAAACATATAAGCTAAGTGATTATAGGTTGTTTTTGATGTTCTGTCAAGGAAAATATCTTTACACATGTAAAACGAATTAATAATTAAATGTTCACAAACGGTAAATCTATGCTACAATAAAAATTACGGCTTTATGCTTTGATTGAAGATATTACTATAAAAGGAGAGAGTTGTTTTGAAGAAAAATAAATATGAGATTGATATGTGCAATGGAACCATCATGGACAAATTGATTTCATTTTCCATACCACTGATGCTGTCAGGAATCTTACAGCTGATGTTCAATGCGGTGGATATCGTGGTAGTGGGACGTTTCAGCGGAAGTCAGGCGCTCGCAGCGGTGGGTTCGACAACGGCACTGATCAATGTGTTTACCAATCTTTTCATCGGAATCTCATTGGGAGCAAATGTACTTGCAGCGAGATATTATGCGGCCGGAAAAACAAAAGAAATGTCGGAGACGGTACATACGGCTATTGCACTTGCTCTGGTAAGCGGAGTGGCGATGGCGGTGATCGGAGTGGTCTTTGCCAGAGGTGCGCTGGAAATTATGGGGACACCGGATGATGTAATTGCCAAATCCACACTTTATATGCGGATTTATTTCTGCGGTATGCCATTTTTTATGATGTATAACTATGGAGCAGCCATATTAAGGGCAGTGGGGGATACCAAACGTCCGTTGATCTTCCTGATCGTATCCGGAGTGATTAATGCAGTATTGAATCTGTTCCTGGTCATCGGTTTTCATCTGGATGTAGCAGGCGTCGGGATTGCGACCGTTATATCCCAGCTGGTATCCTGTATCCTGGTACTCCGGTGCCTGCATCACACAGAGAGCAGCTATCAGCTTCACCTTGCAAAGCTTCGGATCAGATCCGTGTATCTGAAGCAGATTTTTGAAGTCGGGGTTCCGGCGGGAATCCAGAGCACGGTAATCAATATTTCAAATGCGATGCTGCAGTCATCGGTCAATTCTTTTGGATCGATCGCAATGGCAGGATATACGGCATCGAATAATATTTTCGGATTCTTATATGTGTCGGTGAACTCCTTCACACAGGCCTGTATGAGCTTCACAAGCCAGAACTACGGAGTGAAGAAATTAAAACGTATGGACAGGGTTCTGATCGACTGTATGATCCTTTCAGTTGTGGTAACTTTGATCCTCGGAAGCAGTGTGTACATATTCGGACCGGAACTTCTGCATATTTACAGTAATCAGGCAGATGTTATCAAATACGGTATGGAGATCTTTTCTTATACAACCGTTACCTATTTCCTGTGCGGTCTGATGGATCTGTTCCCGGGAGCACTGAGAGGAATGGGATATTCCACGGTACCGATGATCCTTTCTATCATCGGTACGGTCGGAGTCCGGATTATCTGGATCTATGGACTGTTCCCTTCACACAGATCACTGACTTTTTTGTTTCTGTCTTATCCGGTATCCTGGATTGCAACAATCATCATGCAGGTGATCTGCTTCTGGTTTGTAAGGAAGAAGATCCACAGGACGATGGCGGTTACGGCAGAGTGAGCTTTTTCGAACATATAAAGATATAAAACTCCCGGAGTCTTTGGGGCTCAGGGAGTTTTTTATATCAAAGGGTGCAAGACATATTTTGCAGATTATTCTAAAATAAATGTAAAAGGCTGTAACAAAAATGGAATTCATGCGTCTAATAGATAACAGAAGGGAGGTGACAGGTACTTGAAGCTTGAGTTGGAAGAGATTTATAAAATCTATTTTCAGGATGTGTATTATTTCGTTCTCGCAATGGGTAAAGATCCGCACATTGCAGAAGAGATCACACAGGAGACATTTTTCAAAGCACTAAAAGGAGTAAAGCATTTTCAGGGAAAATGCAGCATCAAATCCTGGCTGTGTCAGATTGCCAGGAATGAATACATTTCTTATACTAGAAAAAAACACCGTACAGATCAGGAACTGACAGAACAGGCATACAGTGACGGAAAAACGGATGGACCCGAACAACGTATGCTTCGGAAGGACGAAGCCATGACGGTTTATCAGATCCTTCATTATTTGGACGAACCTTATAAAGAGGTATTTACACTAAAGGTACTTGGCGAATTAAATTATAAAGAGATTGCACAGATATTTGGAAAACAGGAGACATGGGCGAGAGTTACCTATCACAGGGCCCGGGTGAAGATACAGGACATTCTGGAAAGGAGGAGTACATAATGGCAAAGATTCCATGTGAGATCATAAGAGACCTGCTGCCGTTATATCAGGATGATATATGCAGTGAAAAGAGCAGAAATGCAATAGAAGAACATATAAAAGAATGTGAATCGTGCAGAACATATCTGAAAAAAATGGAAGGTGAGATTCCGATAGAAACAGATAAAATAGAAGGCACAGACGAGGAGTGGAAAGGGTTCCGGGAGTTTTCTGAAAAAGTATCAAGAAAATTAAACAGAAGAATCGTTATGGCGTGCGGAGTTGTTTTCCTGATCTGTATAATGCTGACCGTGGCTCTATATTCGGATGCCTTTCAGTCTTATCATTTATCAAGGATTGCGGCAGAAGATATAAAGGTAGAAGAGGTGTATCAGTTAAAGAATGGCAGACTGTATGTACATGTAAAGAGCAAACGCAGAACCACAGGACTGTCTTATCCTCAGACAGATATAGACACAGATACAAATACGGTAGCAGGTAAAGATGCAGTTGGCGCTGTACGCGAACCAAAGAACTCTGTCACATATGGAATATCTATGAATTCGAGTATAAATCCATTTGCAAGAGTGATGTATATTACGTCCAAAGAGGTTGCATATGTCATTCCGTTTGAAGATGGACAGATTATCACAGATAACGGAACAAAGGCATCGGAATTTGACTATGTCGGAAGATCCGGTGAGAAAAAGATCCTGTGGCAGGAAAATGATGAAGTTAAAAAGGCTCCGGCGAGGGTCGAAAAATTTGTGAAGGAATCATTGGAGAAAGAAGAGGATGATCCGGCAGATGAAAATGCGGTGAAAGTATTATGGGTGAATCCGCAGATGCCGCTTCAGTGATATCTGATTCCATTTTCATAAGAATTAGTGAGAATTAGCGGCATTTAGAGGCGTTCAACCATAAGTGGAGTGCTTTTCTGGGAGAAATATGGCATAATAAAGCCGACAGGAGGTGACGCATATGGTTGAACCATTAGAACTTGGAAGGTTCATATCAACATGCAGAAAGGAAAAGAATCTGACACAGAAACAGCTTGGAGAAGAGCTGGGTGTGACAGACAGGGCAGTATCAAAGTGGGAGAATGGTGTTTCCCAAACAAAAAGATATTAAGAAACAGCCCATGTTTACCTGCTTGCAAACAAAAGAATATTGCTACTAGACTAAGAGATACTACATAAGTGTGTTGGTATCTCTTTTTTGTTGCCGTGAAACAGCAGACTATTTCATTTCTGCTTGATTACCTTAAAACTTATTAGTCTATGGTTTGTCAAGGGCTTGTTGCGTGAGAAATGCTGAATATCACCCTTTACAAAACATAGGCTGATAAGTAACTTTTCAAAAGCAGAAAAGAAATGGCAATGCTTATAACAATATGATATAATGCAGATGAAGACAAAAAAGGAATTTGTCGAGCTGGTTAGTTCGAGATAATTTTGAGTTTGTTAAGATGTGGTGC
>ERZ772893.2258-NODE-2258-length-16069-cov-13.599101_pt1 | contig 16069 bp, 9 predicted proteins | sample MGYA00511482_ERZ772893 | MGnify/ENA primary metagenome ERZ772893 (study PRJEB29015, sample SAMEA2737687) | human gut metagenome | biome: human gut; feature: human-associated habitat; material: faeces | place: China | collected 2012 ... | reverse complement strand
GTTTCGCTCAGCACGCAATCGCTTGCGTCCTGTGTGAATTACTTTGTTTGGAATTGTTTAACGTGTTTTTCCAACACGAAAATAGGTTCCGTTACAAGTTTTTCGATATTGTTCAATTTTCAAGGTCCTGTACGCCTCATCCTTGCGGCTGACGACTTGATTATTTTACCACAGAAGTGATTTTTTGTCAAGCACTTTTTCAAAAGCTTTTCAATCTTTTCGAACTTGTGGCTCGTTTTTCAACGTATCCATATTGGTTCTTTCGCTTTGCTTCTGCCGCTTTCAGAAGTCATTCTTTCCGGCGGCCCTTGGCGCTCAAGTATAATACCATATCCCGACACGTTTGGCAACCCCTTTTTTCATTTTTTTCGTTTCTTTTTGCGTCTTTGACTTTTTGACTAGTTTTTCAACTGCAATTTACACGTTCCTTGACGCAGAGGCTGCGGCGACCTCAGAGGTCATTTTTCTCTATATAATAAGGTATTGTTCTATCCAAACTTCCAGAGAAGTATACACCGCCGTGGATATTACGCCCCGGAATGCAAACACTTTCCTTGCACAGTTTGTCAAGAGCTTTGGCCCCAAATTTTGCTCCAAGATTCTCGGCTCAATTTTGGCGAAACCGCCAAAACACAAAATGTAGTGGTTTCTCCATTGACATATCACTAAATAGTGATATCATAGAATCACATCAATCGAACGCATCCCAAGACTGCTTTGCGGGTGCCTCTTGCGAAAGAGGCACCCGTTTGAACTGCACACAGATAGAACGACGGAGGAACACTATGAAGATCATCAAGCGCAACGGTTCGGAAGTTCCATTTGATATCACCAAGATCATCACTGCGGTCACCAAGGCCAGCGATTCGGTCAGCCGCAAGAGCAGCCTGACCCAGGAGCAGATCCTGTCCATCGCCAACGATGTCACGGAGCAGTGCCAGGCGCTGAACCGTGCCGTGAGCGTGGAGGAGATCCAGGACATGGTGGAGAACAAGCTGATGGACATTCAGGCCCACGATGTAGCCCGCCATTATATCACCTACCGTTATGTGCAGAGCCTGAAGCGCCAGACCAACACCACCGACGAGCGCATTCTCAGCCTGATCGAGTGCCAGAACGAGGAAGTCAAGCAGGAGAACGCCAACAAGAACCCCACCGTGAACAGCGTCCAGCGTGACTATATGGCTGGTGAGATCTCCAAAGACCTGACCGCCCGCCTGCTGCTGGACCCGGAGATCGTCAAGGCACACAATGAGGGCCTGATTCACTTCCACGATTCCGACTACTTTGCGCAGCACATGCACAACTGCGATCTGGTCAACCTGGAGGATATGCTGCAGAACGGCACCGTGATCTCCGGCACCTATATTGAAAAGCCCCACAGCTTTTCCACCGCCTGCAACATTGCCACCCAGATCATTGCGCAGGTGGCATCCAACCAGTACGGCGGCCAGAGCATCAGCCTGACCCATCTGGCTCCCTTTGTGGATGTCTCCCGCAAGAAGATCGCCGCTGAAGTCGAAGCGGAGATGGAAGGGCTGGACGTTACCCCGGAGCGCAAGAAGGAGATCGTGGAGCGCCGCCTGCGCAACGAGATCAACCGCGGTGTCCAGACCATCCAGTATCAGGTCGTGACCCTGATGACCACCAACGGTCAGGCCCCCTTCATCACCGTGTTCATGTATCTGGGAGAAGCCCGCAACGCACAGGAAAAGGCCGACCTTGCCATCATCATCGAGGAGACCATCCGTCAGCGCTATCAGGGCGTGAAGAACGAGGCTGGTGTCTGGATCACCCCCGCCTTCCCCAAACTGATCTATGTGCTGGAAGAGGACAACATCCGCCCCGGCACTCCTTATTATTATCTGACCGAATTGGCTGCCAAGTGCACTGCCAAGCGGATGGTGCCCGACTACATCTCTGAGAAGAAGATGCTCGAGCTCAAGGTGGACAAAAACGGCGAGGGCCACTGCTACACCTGCATGGGCTGCCGCAGCTTCCTGACTCCCTATGTGGACCCCGAGACCGGCAAGCCCAAATACTACGGCCGCTTCAATCAGGGTGTTGTCACCATCAATCTGGTGGATGTAGCCCTTTCCTCCGGCGGCAACTTCGAGAAGTTCTGGAAGATCTTTGACGAGCGTCTGGCTCTCTGCCACAAGGCACTGCAGGCCCGCCATCAGCGCCTGATGGGCACCCCCAGCGATGCCGCCCCCATTCTGTGGCAGTACGGCGCACTGGCCCGCCTGAAGAAGGGCGAGAAAATCGACAAGCTGCTCTTTGGCGGCTACTCCACCATCAGCCTGGGCTACGCTGGTCTGTATGAGTGCGTGAAGTATATGACCGGCAAGAGCCACACCGATGCCGGTGCCAAACCTTTTGCCCTGAGCGTGATGCAGCACATGAACGACAAGTGCACCGAGTGGAAGAAGGCCGAGAACATGGATTACTCTCTCTACGGCACCCCGCTGGAATCCACCACCTACAAGTTTGCCAAGTGCCTGCAGAAGCGGTTCGGCATCGTGCCCGGTATCACCGATAAGAACTATATCACCAACAGCTACCACGTCCATGTTTCGGAGCCCATTGATGCCTTCACCAAGCTCAAGTTTGAGAGCGAGTTCCAGGAGCTGTCCCCGGGCGGTGCCATCAGCTATGTGGAAGTGCCCAACATGCAGGACAATCTGGAGGCCGTGATAAGCGTGCTGCAGTTCATCTATGATAACATCATGTATGCCGAGTTGAACACCAAGTCCGATTACTGCCAGTGCTGCGGCTACGACGGCGAGATCAAGATCGTTGAGGATGACGGCAAGCTGGTGTGGGAGTGCCCCAAGTGCGGCAACCGTGACCAGAACAAGCTGAACGTTGCCCGCCGCACCTGCGGTTATATCGGCACCCAGTTCTGGAACCAGGGCCGGACACAGGAGATCAAGGATCGGGTGCTGCATCTGTGATGAATTACGCAACAATTAAGTATTACGACATTGCCAATGGGCCGGGGGTACGCACCAGCATCTTTGTTTCGGGCTGCAGGCACCACTGCCCGGGCTGCTTCAACGAGGTGGCATGGGATTTCGGGTACGGTCAGCCCTTCGGCAAGGCCGTGCGCAACGAGATCTTTGCATCCTGCCAGCCCGACTATATTGCAGGCATCTCCCTGCTGGGCGGTGAACCTTTTGAGCCGGAGAATCAGCGGGAGTTGCTGCCCTTTGTCCGCAACTTCAGGGCGCTGTACCCGGATAAGAGCGTCTGGTGCTATTCCGGTTACACCTGGGAGCAGCTGACCGGCAGTGTTCCCTGCCCGGCCCGCTGTGAGGTCACCGATGAGCTGCTGAGCCTGCTGGATGTTCTGGTGGATGGCCGCTTTGTGGAAGCCCAGCACGATATCTCCCTGCGCTTCCGGGGCAGCTCCAACCAGCGGCTTCTGGATGTTCCCAAGAGCCTTGCCGCAAAGTCCCCCGTCTGGTGGGAGGATGAAAAAGTCTTTGCGACACACACTATGTAAAGAAAACCGCAAATAACCAGAAATGCCGCCCTGAGCTTTTTACGGCTCAGGGCGGCATTTCCGGTTTTGGGAATATAATCAGTGAATGGCTTGATTGGTCAGCATCCTCACCCTCTCCGTCATTGCTTGCGCAATGCCACCTCTCCCGAAGGGAGAGGCAAAACATCACAGAGGGCAGATGTTGCTCTATATAACCTCTCCGTCATCATCGCTTTGCTCAATGCCACCTCCCCTAGTAGGGCAACGACGACGACCGCCGCCAGTGGCGGAAGCAGGGAGGAGTTGTTGGGGCAGCGGCCAGCAGGACGCAAGTGCAAAACCTTGCACGAAGCGGACGCTGGGAGCCGCAACCCGTACGCTATCGCCGCAGGCGACTGAGAGGTTGCCCGAAGGATATCTTACCCCTTCATCTCCTGCGCCTTATTCCAAGTCTGGATAACTTCCCAGCGGCTCACAGAAGCGTCTGCGGCCTTGTCGGCGGAGATGAGCTGGTTCTCGATGGCCCAAGTCAGAGCCTTCTGTTCATCGGTGGCATCGGGAGCCATCACAGCGGCAGGGGCAGGCTTTCCGGCTTCAGTCCAGACCAGCTTTGCCAGTTCGGCGGTGTTCTGCGGGATGGCCACACCATCGGGCAGGACAGTGTTCAGATACAGCTCAGTGCCGATCATGTAGCCCTGATAGCCGACCACAGCAGCGCCGGCACCTGCAACACCGATCAGGGCAGCGGTGCCCAGCACGCCGGGGCCTTCGCTTTCGATCGTAGCATCCCGGGTCATGGCCTCAATGGTCACCTTTTCAGCGGGCATCGTAAAGCGGATGGTCTCGGTATGAGGATCAACGGCGTTCAGCACACTGTCGGGCGTGATGCTCCACAGATCGAACACCTGTGCATCGGAGAGGGTGCTCTTATCAAAGGTCACTTCAACCGTTGCATCCTTTTCCACTGCGATCACACCATCGTTGGCAACGGCATCCTTGTCGTTCACCTTCACCGTGCCGCCCTTGACGGTCAGCGCATAGGTGGTAACAGGGTTTTCGGGCTTGGTGTCATCCGGCTTGGTTTCTTCCGGCTTCTTTTCCTCTTCTACGGCAACAACAGTATTGCTCTCGCAAAGCAAGTTATCATCACTGTCCAGAAGCTGAATCTTAACGGTCTGATTGCCCTTCTTGTTAAAGACAATGCTCAGTTTTGCAGACGGATATGCGGTGGTTGCGGCATAAGTTGCAGCGCCGGAACCGGCATCCGAACCCGGCATCAGGTCGGACACATTCAGTGTGTAATTTGCATCGGCCAGCTCTTTGCCGGTATAGGTCTTGCCGTTGCAGCTCAGGCTCTCCACAGCGGTGGGGTCGGTAAACGTGATTCTGGCCTTGCCATTCAGAATGGCCAGCATATTATCGCCGGGGTTCACCGTAACGGTAACTTCAATCGGTTTGCCAACCGTCACCGTTGCCGTCTGGCTGTCGCCCTTCTGGTCTGTTTCCGCATCCATCGAGGCGTTCTGGCTCCACTTTGCATAGTAGGTTTTGCCAACCTGCGGGGTGGCATCTTTCGTTTTCTGCGTGCAGGCTGCATCCTCATACCATGTTGCAGTATAGCCAGCCCGGATAACGCTATCAAAGCCGGTGGCGTTCATGTCCACAATACCGCCATTGGTTACCATAACAATGCCATGGCTGTTAGAAAGGCCTGTATCAACGCCAGATATTCTCGGATTGTTACTCTCGCTGTCCACATAAATAATAGCGCTATTGTTCATAGGACTACAGGGATAGTTGCTAGCAGGCATCGATCCGAAGCAGCCACTCTCATAAGTAATATTATCGCATCCAGTAAGGTCAATCATTTCAATCTTCGGGCATTCAACAAATGTTCTGTTGCCAAAATGCACTGTTTGCGCTTTCAAAACAAATGTCTGCAACTCCTGAGCATTCCGGAAGGATGCAATCGGGCCATTTGCATCCCTTTCTGCATAGCTGTCAACATCAATATTAATATGTTTCAGTGCAGTATTTCCACTATACAGATATCCTTCCGTAATAGTAGCTGCACCGCCTTTTACGTTCAATGTTTCCATTCCCGGGAACACCTGTGTGGAAACATATTGGAGGTTTTCACCGCTGATATTTATTTCTTTCAAATCAGTGTTCGGTGCAAACATATTCCTCCACAGCGTATAAGTAGCACCGTTTCTGCTTTCTAATTTTCCGCTCAGATTCAGTTCCTTCAAGGAAGATACTGTGGGTCTGGTGCTATTATTACTTGCGCGGAACGGATTATCTTCGACAGAAACCTCCGCTCCCTCAGCAACAGTAAATTTTTCAATTCCATCTCCACTAAAAGTGGCATCTTTTAATGTTGCTTTACTATTACTGCCAAATGTAACCTCTTTCAGGTTCTTGCAATCAGCAAACGCACTTTCATTAATCTCAACTTCTGTTCCAGAAGGTACATTCAATGATGTCAGCCCCGTGCCGACAAATGCATTTGAAGCAATTTCAACTTTAGAATTTTCTAAAGTGACTTTTGTTAATTCCTTGCAACTTGTTGCAAAGTACTGTGGCACCTTTTCTGCCTTTATCGTCATCTGCTTCAATCCAGAGCCAATAAATGCGTTAGAATCTCCACCTCTCAGACCCACCTGAATTCCATCCGTCAATGTGAAGCCGGAAAGTTTCGGCATACCTTCAAATGCTCGAGCACCAATGTAAGTTAGATTGTTCCATTTATCGAAGTCAATCTTGAACTGTGTACCACGGAATGCCGCACAACTAACACCGGTAAAGCTCTTAGGAAGCCATTCGGTCAGTTCCTTACCCTGACCCAGCTTTTCACAAAAGTCAAACATACTTACCGGGACGTATGTTCCTGTATAAGTTGCTGTATTAGAATCCGTATCTGTTGTCTCAGGCGCTACAAACCCATCTGCCCAAGTTACAGTGATTAATTCCTTATCACCACGGAAAATATAGTTACCAAGACTTGTAACGCTGGCAGGAATATTTGCAGAAATCAGCTTATTCATTCCACGAAAAACGCTATTGCCAATTCTGGTAATACCCTCTGCGATTTTTACCTCTGTAATATCGCCAGCAAAAGATTTCCACGGACGGTCATCCTCTGTTCTATCATCGGACACAACATAATCCGCCATCGGGCCGTTTCCGGTAATGCTCAGCACACCAGTAGCACCGTTAAACGACCACTTAACTTCGCTTTCGTGCCCCTCTGCACCGCAATCGCCATGTGTTTCTGCATTTTGCGCCAGCACAGCCAAAGCAGGCGCATTCCCCACCGTTTCCGCAAACGCTGTGACCGCCGAAGCGGGCACCATGGAGACGGCCATACAGCCCGCCAACAATAGACTTATCGCACGTTTTGGTTTCATAAACCTTTTCCTCCCTTATGAAGTATCCCAAACTCTTTGCCCTGCACCCACCGCAAACGTAAAAAAGCGCCGCACCTGCCCCGAAAGGCTGGTGTGGCGCTGTGGATGTACTTCTTGGGAAGTGCAGCTGGCTGCCCGGTCTGGGCCCTTTAGCTTTGCGTCGCAGCCTTCCGGCTGGTTTGCCGATTCTTCTGTTTTGTGGGGGTGCTCTTGTACATCCTATTATACCCCCCCCCCTACATATAAATCAAGTGTTTTTGTCATGTTCGGAATATGTTACAAATATAGTCTATTTTTTAGTGTAGTTTGACTGGAATGGGGGGTGGCCCTCTCCGTCATTGCTGCGCAATGCCACCTCTCCCTTCGGGAGAGCTGTCGAGCGATAGCGAGACTGAGAGGGTGAGACCGTCAAAGAGTGACGAAACCAGAAATGCCGCCCGAGCTTTTCAGCCCAGAGCGGCATTTCCGGTTTTTCCTTTCTGTTTTATGTTACCTTGAACTTACCATATCCTCAATGACACTCAGGAACTCCTGCCCGTAGCGGGCAGCCTTTTTCTCGCCCACACCCGGGATATTGAGCAATTCCTCCACGCTCAGGGGCTTTTTCAGCGCCATCTGGCGAAGGGTGGAATCGTTGAACACCATATAGGCAGGGAGCTTCTGCTTTGCGGCCAGCCGCTTGCGCAGGGCATAGAGGGCAGCCAGCAGCTTCTCGTCTGCTTCGCTGAGGGCATCTTCGTCGGCACGGCGGCGGGAGGCCGCGGCCAGCCGCTTTGCACTGGCCGCGGCGCGCTGGCGGGCTTGTGCCGCCTGCTCCTCTACCTGTTCGGCGGCCTGTGCTGCCAGCAGACAGTTGGAACAGTTCTCGCACTTCTGGGGTGCGGCCTCGCCGAAGTAGCTCAGCAGATATCCCCGCAGGCAGCGCGGCGTGGTGGAGTAGAAGGTCATGTACTTGAGCCGTTCCTCTGCCTTGCGTGCCGCTTCGGCCTTGACATCCGCAGGCAGGCCGTTGTCAGCCTCCATCTCCTTGTCGATGAAGAACCGGATGGTGCGCACATCGGTGCCGGAATAGAGCAGGGTGCAGCGGGCTGGCTCCCCGTCACGGCCCGCGCGGCCCGCCTCCTGATAATAGCTCTCCAGATCCTTGGGCATATTATAATGGATGACGAACCGGACGTTTGGCTTATCGATGCCCATGCCGAAGGCATTGGTCGCCACCATGATCTGCACCCGGTCATAGAGGAAATCGTCCTGATTCTGCCGCCGGGTATCCGCATCCAGTTTGGCGTGGTAGGCTGCCGCACGGATCCCCCGGCTCTGCAGCAGGCGGGTGGTCTCGTCCACCTGCCGGGTGGTACTGCAATAGATGATGCCCGCATTGTCCCGCTCTCTGAGCACAAGGTCGAGAAGAACTTTAGGCTTCTCGCTGGGCAGGGCCCTGCGGGTGGCAAAATAGAGGTTGGGCCGGTCGAAGCTGGTGGTCACCTCGTAGGGGGTGTGGAGTTCCAGATGGGTGCGGATGTCCTCCCGCACATGGGCCGTGGCGGTGGCCGTAAAGGCTCCCACCACCGGGCGCTTGGGCAGGCTGTCCACAAACGCCTTGATGCGCAGGTAGCTGGGGCGGAAGTCCTGCCCCCACTGACTGATGCAGTGGGCCTCGTCCACCGTGACCATGCTGATCTCCCGCTCCTGCGCAAACCGCTGGAAGCCCGGCATCTCCAGCCGCTCCGGAGCCACATAGATGATCTTATACCACCCCTCCCGGGCGCGGCGGAGCATCAGAGCCTTCTGGTTATCCGTCAGGCTGTTGTTCAGGAAAGCTGCCGCCACACCGGCCTGTACCAGCGCCCCCACCTGATCCTTCATCAGGCTCACCAGCGGCGAGACCACGATGGTGATGCCCGGCAGCAGCAGGGCCGGCACCTGATAGCAGATGGACTTGCCCGCACCCGTGGGCATCACAGCCAGCACATCCTGCCCGGCCAGCAGGCGGGAGACGATCTCCTCCTGCCCCGGGCGGAAGCTGTCGTAGCCAAAGACTTTTTTCAGAATACTATGCGGACTTTCCATGGTTCCTCCTATCCGTACAAAACCGCTCCGTCATTGCTTCGCAATGCCACCTCTCCCAGTAGGAGAGGCAAGTCTTGGCTCTCCTACCAGGGGAGTTGGACGCAAAGCGGCCTGAGAGGTTTATAACCCAATCAGTATACCACAACTCCCCGGATAATTGTAAAACATCTCTGACATTTCCCACGTTCGATAGCATTTCCTGCACAAAAATGCTATAATATGGGTACATATCTCCATCCCGGCCCCTGCCTTGTGCATTTGCCGGAAAAGAGCAAAGGAGTATTTTGTATGGCTCAGAAATTGATCACCTTCGCCGTCCCGTGCTACAACTCGGCGGCATATATGCGCCACTGCATCGAGACCCTGCTCTCCGCCGGGGAGCAGGCCGAGATCATCCTGGTGGACGATGGTTCCACCAAGGATGACACCCCCGCCATCTGCGACGAGTACGCTGCCAGATATCCCACCATCGTCAAGACCATCCATCAGGAGAATGGCGGCCATGGCGAGGGCGTGAATCAGGGCATCCGCAACGCCACCGGCCTGTATTATAAGGTGGTAGACAGCGACGACTGGCTGGACGAAGCCGCCCTCAGGACCGTGCTGGCCAAGCTGAACACGCTGATTGCCCGGGGCACCGCGCCTGACCTGATGATCTGCAACTATGTCTACGAGCATGTGGAGGACAACACCAGCCACACCGTGCGCTACACCAACGTGTTCCCCCAGAACCGGCTGTTCAGCTGGACGCATGTCGGCCACTTCCGGCCCGACCAGAACCTGCTGATGCACTCGGTGATGTACCGCACACAGGTGCTGCGGGACTGCGGCATGGTGCTGCCCAAGCACACCTTCTATGTGGACAACATCTTTGTCTACCAGCCCCTGCCCTTTGTTAAGAGCATGTATTATATGGATCTGGACCTGTACCGCTACTTCATCGGCCGGGCCGACCAGAGCGTGAACGAGAGTGTGATGGTCAAGCGGGTGGATCAGCAGCTGCGGGTGACCCGCCACATGATCGACTGCCAGGACCTGGATGCCCTCAAGGGCCAGAAGAAGCTGCGCAGCTATATGCTGCACTACCTCTCCATGATGATGGCCATCAGCGACATCTTCCTTCTGCTGGACGGCAGCGCCGCCGCCAAGCAGAAGAAAAACGAATTGTGGGCCTACCTCAAGGCACACACCAGCGCCGGGGTCTACCGCTCCATCCGCTACGGCTTTGGCGGCGTGACCAACCTGAAGATCCCCAAGGGCGACAAGCTCGTGCTGGGCGGCTACCGCATTGCACAGAAGATTTTTAAATTCAATTAACAAATGTTGCTTTTCCTCCTCAGATAAGATATACTTTTTAACGTATCTTAATTTCTGAGGAGGATCTCATTTTATGGAGCAATTGCTCATCTGCATGTCTCTTTCGCTCATTGCGGGCCTGTTGGCATCCCGTGCTGCGAAAGCGATCCGCCTGCCGGCTGTCACCTCTTATCTGGTGGCAGGACTTCTGCTGGGTCCCTTCTTTCTGGGTCGGCTGGGCCTGAGCGGCTGGGGCTTCGGTTTCGGAAGCCTTGCACAGGTCGAAAGCTACGGCATCATCACACAGGTGGCACTGGGCTTCATCGCCTTTGTCATCGGCAACGAGTTCCGGCTCAGCGCGTTGGAGAGCATGGGCAGGCAGGCGGTCACTGTGGGCATCCTGCAGGCCGTTATCACCACCGTGCTGGTGGATATCGCTCTGGTGGCCCTCCACTTTGCCCGGCCGGATGTCATCTCAATGGCATCCGCCATCACGCTGGGTGCCATCGCCTCTGCCACAGCCCCTGCCGCCACCCTGATGGTGGTCAAGCAGTACAAGGCCAGCGGCCCCCTGACCCGCCTGCTGCTGATGGTGGTCGCCATTGACGATGCCGTGGGTCTGGTGCTCTTCTCAGCCTCTTTCGGCATCGCAAACGCGCTGGAGCAGGGCCGCATCGACCCCATCAGCATCCTTCTGGAGCCTCTGGTGGAGATCGTGCTCAGCCTGGGTCTGGGCGCACTGGCAGGTCTGCTGCTCAACCAGCTGGAGGTCTACTTCCACTCCCGCTCCAAGCGCATGAGCCTTTCGGTGGCCTTTGTGCTGCTGACGGTGGGCCTTTCCATGGTCAGCTTTAAGGTCGGCCCCATCCACTGCAGCTTCTCGCTGCTGCTGGTCTGCATGATGACCGGCACCGTGTTCTGCAACATCTGTCCCACTTCCGATGAGCTGATGGACCGCCTGGACCGCTGGGTAAGCCCGGTGAACATCCTGTTCTTCGTGCTCTCCGGCGCGGAGCTGGACCTGAACATCCTTGCAAACCCCATGGTCCTGCTCATTGGTGCCGTCTATATCGCTTCCCGCTCTCTGGGCAAGATCTCCGGCTCCTATGTCAGCTGCAAGGCCACCCGCTGCAACGAGAAGATCCAGAAGTATCTGGGCATCACCCTGCTGCCGCAGGCCGGTGTGGCGCTGGGCATGGCCGCCGAAGCTACGGAGCTTTCCGATGGCCACATGGTGCGCAACGTGGTGCTCTTCTCGGTGCTGGTGTACGAGCTGGTCGGCCCGACCCTGGCCAAGATCAGCCTGACCGCCGCAGGCGAGATCATCCCCGAGGGCCGCACGAGCGCCCGTACCACCAACAAGCCGGAGGAACCGGTCAGCGTGGACTGATCTTCCCCATCAATCTCACCGCAGGTGACGGAGCGATCCTGCACTACAAAAGCCGCTGCACAGTTGTTACGCTGTGCAGCGGCTTTCTGTTTGCTCTTTATTTCAGCACGATCTCATCGTTCTCAGCATCCACGGTCAGGGTGGAGCCGGAAACAAGGGTACCGTCGATGATCTTTTCAGCGGCGGGGTCCTCCACAGCCTTGCGGATGGTCCGGCGCAGGTCGCGGGCACCAAACTTGCCGCCCTGGCTCTTGTGAACCAGCGCTGCCAGTGCCGCCGGGGTATAGCTGTAGGCAATGCCCTTGGCCTCCATGCTGGGCTTGTACTCGTCCAGCATCAGGGCGGCAATGCCCTGCAGGGTCTCCTCGCTCAGCGGCTTGAAGGTGATGACCTCATCCACGCGGCCCAAAAACTCAGGGCGGAGGAACTGGCTCAGCGCCTTGCGGCTCTTTTCCTCGTTCCGCTCCTCCTCGCTGCGGTTGAAGCCCAGACTTGCGGTAGTCTGGTCGCTGCTGCCCGCATTGGAGGTCATGCAGATGACGGTGTTGGAGAAATCCACGGTGCGGCCCTGGGCATCGTTGATCTTGCCCTCGTCCAGGATCTGCAGCAGAATATTCATCACATCGGGGTGGGCCTTTTCGATCTCATCGAACAGCACCACGCTGTACGGGCGGCGGCGGACCTTTTCGGTCAGCTGACCCGCCTCCTCGTAGCCCACATAGCCCGGAGGGGAACCAATCATGCGGGACACGGCGTACTTCTCCATATACTCGCTCATATCCAGCCGGATCAGGGGGTCGGGGCCGTCAAAGAGCTGGTTTGCCAGCTGCTTCACCAGCTCCGTCTTGCCCACGCCGGTGGGGCCCACAAAGATAAAGCTGGCCGGACGGCGGCGGCCCGAGAGGTCGGCGCGGCTGCGCTTGACCGCCTGTGCCACCAGATGCACGGCATCGTCCTGACCGATGATCTTCTTTTTCAGCTCGGTCTCAAGGCTGGCGAGCTTTGCATACTCGGTCTCCCGGATCTTCACCGCCGGGATGCCCGTCCACAGCTCAATGACCTTGGCCACATCGTCCATGGTCACCTGGATCTCCCCGGCTGCAGCCTGCTTGGCGGGCAATTCCCGCTCCAGCTGTGCCATCCGGGTCTTGCGCTCTGCCACACGCTCGTAATCGATGGGCTCGTTCACATCGGCATTTTCCATGTCGGCCTCTTCCTGCTTGAGGGCCTCCAGTTCCTTCTGCATGGTCAGGTACTCGGAGATGACCGGGTGGGCCAGATTGCAGCAGGCACAGGCCTCGTCCAGCAGGTCGATGGCTTTATCGGGCAGGTAGCGGTCGGTGATATACCGCTCGCTCAGAGTCACGGTGGCGTTCAGCACATCGGCGGGCACCTGCACATGGTGGTGCTCCTCGTAGTAATGCTTGATGCCGCCCATCACGGCCAGCGTATCAGCAACGCTGGGTTCCTCCACCCGCACGGGCTGGAACCGGCGCTCCAGCGCCTGGTCCTTCTCGATATACTTGCGGTACTCGTTGAAGGTGGTAGCACCGATGACCTGGATCTCGCCGCGGGAGAGGGCGGGCTTCAGGATGTTGCCCGCATTCATGGCACCCTCGCTCTCACCAGCAGAGGTAATGGTGTGGATCTCGTCAATGAACAGGATGACATTGCCCGCCGCCTTGACCTCGCTCAGCAGACCCTTGACCCGCTGCTCGAACTGGCCGCGGAACTGGGTGCCTGCCACAAGGCTGGTCAGGTCAAGCAGGAAGATCTCCTTATCCTGCAGCCCTGCCGGGACCTGCCCCTTGGCGATGCGCTCGGCAATGCCCTCGGCAATGGCGGTCTTGCCAACGCCCGCCTCACCAATGAGGCAGGGGTTGTTCTTCTGGCGGCGGCTCAGGATCTGGATGGTGCGGTAGATCTCCCGGTCGCGGCCGATGATATCATCCAGCTTCCCCTCCCGGGCTTTGCGGGTCAGGTTCTCGCAGTAGGTATCCAGAAACTTGCGGCGGGGCGGCTTTTTGTCGTTTTTGCCCGCCTTCTTTTCGTTTTTGCCGTTCTGTGCACCGCCGTTCACCCCCAGCGGGAAGGTGGCGCTGGAGCCGGGCACAAGGTCGCCGTCCTCTTCGCTCTGGTCCGGCTGGCCCATGCCCATCATCATGGAGAAGGGGTTCATACTGCTCATGTCCCCCATCTCCTGCATCATGTTTTCCATCCGGTCTTCCATGGCATCCATGTCCTCATCAGACATGCCAAACTGCTTCATCAGATCATCGACCGGCTTGATGTGCATCTCCCGGGCACAGTGCAGGCAGTACCCCTCGTTTTTCATCTGGCCATTTTCCATCCGCTGGACAAAAATAATGGCAGGCCGCTTCTGGCATCGAATGCAGACCATTGTTCCTCCTTTTCCCTCCCCGCTCAGACAAACGGGTTGAACACATTGAATACTTTATAGTAAAGGCTGCCGCTCATCACCGTGTCATTGAGCATGGTGAGGTTGCCGCCGGTGATCACAATGAGCGCCCAGACCACGCAGAGCACCAGATAGATGTCCACAAGGCTGGCAATGCCGCCCACGCCCCAGCCCAGCCAGTGGTTCACTGCACCGATCACGGGCAGCTTGTTCACCAGCCCCAGCACCGTGACCAGCAGGCTGACCAGCATCCGCAGCAGGGCGAACGCCACAAAGAACAGCACCAGCGAGATCACCGGGGTCAGCAGCGGAGCCAGCACCTTCTGGACGATGGTATCCGCCAGCACAACGGCGTTGTCATTGAGGACGGCAGAGATGGAGCGCTCGCAGGCATCCACGATGGATGCCCGAAACGCCTCGGGCAGAAAGCCCGCGTACCGCTGGGCAATGCCATCCAGACTGACGGCTCCCCCGGCGGCGATATTGGCAGCGATCTGGTCCCGGAAGCTTCCGGCGAGGAAGCGCTCGAACACCTGCCCGGCTGCCCAGCCTGAAAAGGCTCTGGCACCGAACAGGCTGATGAGGCTGCCCGTCAGCTGCACCACCGAGGCCAGAAAGCCTTTGCGGGCATACCGGACGGCCAGCACCAGCCAGACCACCGTACATAGGATATCAAAAATAAATGACGGATTCTTGAACATAGAATGGTTTCCTTGTTACTTTCTGTGCAAGAGTGCTAATAAAACTTACCCATTATGCCAAGGGCTCCCCTACTAGGGGAGCTGGCGAGCGAATGCGAGCCTGAGAGGTTGAACAAAGAATCAGCTTCCCTGCGCAGGAATTTCCAACTTCTGCACCGTGTTGCCGCTGAACAGCAGCAGATCCTTGCTGTTGGCCAGCAATGCCTGCGGGCTGGTGTCAAGGTTCTGGCTCCACTGCTGGGTGCCGGACGCATCAAAGCACTCCACGGCGTTATCGGCCAGCAGATAGAACAGGTTCCCCGCCCGGACAATGGAATTTGCCGCCGAGACAGCAGCGCTGAACTGGACATTCAGGTTTTTGTCCAGCGTCACAGCCTGAGAGACCTGCCCCGATGCCAGCAGCAGAGCCACATTGCCTGCCGCGTCCACCGAAACATCTTTCAGCTCCGTGCCCGCAAAATCATAGACCGCACGCTCGCCGCCGCCCGCATTGTAGAGCACGGCCCTGGTATCGTAGACAGCCAGGATCGTGGAAGCGGAGGTCCACCCCAGCCACTGGGGCACGCCGCCCTGATTCACCAGACTGACGGGATCGCCCGATGCCAGATTGATGAGGTAGAGGTTGGTCATCACCTGTCCCCCGCTGACGGTGACGGCTGCCGCCGCCAGCTTCCGGCTGTCGGGGGAAAAGGCCATCCGCAGGGGGGTGCCGTCGTTGGAGGTCATGCTCCAGCTGAGCTGCTGCTCCATGGAGGGGCTGTATACCAGCAGCTTTGCCATGCTGGTCTGGTCTTCCGTGACCACAGCCAGCGTGCCGTTGTCCGACATGGCGCAGAGGAAAATGCTGTTTTCCAGCTGCTTGGTGTAAAGGTTCTGGGTGCGGCTCTCCACCCGCAGCTCGTTTCCGGAGCGGTTGTAGAGGACAAAGCGGGTCTTGCCCGCGGCCAGCGCCGGGCGGGCATAGCCGCTCTGGATGCTGTTCAGCTTTTTGCCGGTGCGCGACCAGACCACACAGCCCTCGTCCCCCAGCTCCACAAAGCTGCCGGTCAGGGGGGCCATCTGTTCCAGCTCGGCCACACCGGTCTGCTGGGGCCAGCCGGAGCCGGGCAGCAGGGCAATGCGGGCCGTATCGGTCAGGTCCTTCAGGGCCGCCACCGAGCTGCCCGCGATGCCGGTGGCAAACAGCACCACCGCCGTCAGCAGCACCAGCAGCACCGCCGTGCGGCGGATGCGCCGGTTCCGCACACGCTGGCGGGCAGCTTCCAGATATTCGACCCGCCCTTCCGAAAGCGGCTC
>ERZ772893.2254-NODE-2254-length-16102-cov-5.727613_pt1 | contig 16102 bp, 10 predicted proteins | sample MGYA00511482_ERZ772893 | MGnify/ENA primary metagenome ERZ772893 (study PRJEB29015, sample SAMEA2737687) | human gut metagenome | biome: human gut; feature: human-associated habitat; material: faeces | place: China | collected 2012 ... | reverse complement strand
CGAATCCCTGGGTCGCACGACCGGTCCAGCGTAGCCTGCTCGCGAATGCTCACGATGGAATACATCATCATGGCACCCGCCGACGGCGCGCGACTCGCCGCATGCAAGATCGCCGCCCGCTGCTCGTCGGTCACCGCCACGGGACGGTCGTTGTCATCGCGCGCAAAGGCACGCGTAGACGAGCGATGCTCCAAAATGTCCAGCGCCGCATTGCCCGTAGTCTCGACCGGATAGCCGTACGTATCCACGACCGCAGCTCCGTCGCCGCCCATGTCCGCTTTGCAAACCTGCTCGCTCATCGCCCTACCCTCGCCATTTCTTTAAGAAGCCTTTACGTTTCCGTGTAATTCCCGTCCATTATCGCGCAGGTCGCCACTACATTGCGCCGTAACGCCACACATGCGCGTTAATATGGCTGATTGTTGTGCGCAGCCCGCAAATGCAGCGCATATTTAGGTAACAATCGGGTAAACCCCCGCTTTCGTAGGTTTTAGTTTGTGAGGAGCCTCAGCATGTTCGCTGCCGCCATCTCGCTCGTCGGTCTTGCGGTGACCGTCTACCTTGTCTTGCGCGAGGCCAAGGCCATTCGCGCAAAGTCGGGCACCGTTGCCAAAAGCGCTCTTGGGTGGAGCGTCGCCTTCGGCCTGTTCCAGCTCTTTTTGACCATTTGGGGCGCCATTGGCCTCGTCGCTCAAAACGAGCCGCTCGCCTTTGTGATGCTCATCCTGACCAACGCCATTCTCACCGGATGCGCTTGGGCCAGCATCGCCCGCGACCGCATCGCACCGCGCGTCTTTGCGTTCGCTGCCACCGATGCGCCCGCCCCCACTGGCAAGCTCGCCCGCCTGCGCGGCGCCTTTGTGGGTAAACCGCTCGTCGCCGCCGTCCTGTGCCTGCTGCTCGCCGGCGTCTTTGCGCTGCTGGGCATGGAGGTCTCATCCAACCACGACTTTACCTGGGTCTACCCCCTGTGCATCCTGCTCGAGTGGGCCATCATCACCGTGCTCATGGTCGGCCTATTCTTCCTATTCCAGCGCCACGGCGCAGCTCCCGCGGTCCTGACCTTTGCCCTCTTTGTCCTGGGCATTGCCGAGTTCTTCGTCATCACGTTTAAATCCATGCCCATCCAGCCGGGCGACCTTTCGGCCATCTCCACCGCCGCCGCGGTCGCCGGCACCGGCTACACCTTCTCCATCTCGCTGTTCTGCGTGCTGTCCATGGGCTTTACCGCCATCGCCATGCTGCTATGCGAGTACGCCGGCCTGGTGGCACCGCACCGTCAGAAGGGTGCCGCCAACGCCAAGCGCATGCTGCTCACCAACCTGCTCGTGGCGGTGCTGTGCCTGGGTGGCGTGACCGCGCATGTCACGCTCATCGACTACTACAACACCCTCGGCATCACCGTCTACACCTGGCGCCCGCTCGAGAGCTACTGGCGCGAGGGCTACCTGCCCGCCTTTATTAGTGCAGCGCAATCCATTAAGCCGCCCAAACCCGCCGACTACTCCGTCGATGACGCCAAGGCCACGCTCAAAAAGTACGCCAAGGCCTATGACAAGTCCGACGCCGCCAAGAGTGACGAGCGCACCGCCGCAAAGGAGCAGTTCGACAGCGAGAAGCCGACGGTCATCGCCATCATGAACGAGACCTTCTCGGACCTGTCCATCTACCAGAACATGCGCGCCGGCTACGAGGGCCCGCAGTACTTTAAGAACCTGTCCAACTGCCTCAGCCGCGGCAAGCTCTACGTGAGCGCCTACGGCGGCGGCACGGCCAATACCGAGTTTGAGTTTATGACCGGCAACTCCATGGCCAACCTGGGCGCAGGCGTGTACCCCTACACCATCTACAACATGGAGACGACCGGGAACCTGGCAGAGCAGTTCAAATCGCTCGGCTATTCCACCACGGCCATGCACCCCAACCACGCCACCAACTGGAACCGCGAGAACGTCTATAAGGACTTTGGCTTTGACCAGTTCCTGTCCATCAACGATTTCCAGGGCGCCGACACCCTGCGCGGCATGGTGACCGACCAGGCTACCTACGACAAGATTCTTGAGCTGCTCGACCAGAACGCCGATCCGCAGTTTATCTTCGACGTAACCATGCAGAACCACTCGGGCTACGACACGGGCCTGCTGCCGGCAGATAAGCAGATGCACCTCAATATCGACACGACCGATCTGGACGCCAAGACCGTCGAGGACGGCACGCTCTCCGATGTCGACGAGTATGTCTCGTGCATCGAGCAGTCCGACCAGGCGCTTCGCTACTTCCTCAACGCTCTGAGCAAACTTGACCGCAAGGTGGTCGTGGTGTTCTGGGGCGACCACCAGCCGTTCTTCCCGTCCAAGTTCAACGACAAGTGGTTTACCGACGAGGACGACGCCACCCACCAGGAGCGCTTGTGGCAGACCGACTACATCATCTGGGCCAACTACGACGTTGCCGGCTGCGACCAGACGAGCGAGGTCGACGACCTGTCCACCAACTACCTGTCTACCCAGCTCATGCAGCTGATCGGCGCACCGCTGACCGACTACCAGAAAGCGCACATGACGCTGCGCGAGTCGCTGCCCGCCATCAACTCCGTGGGCTACGAGGACGCCAGCCTGCGCTGGGCGCTCTCCTCCAACGTCACCGGTGACGACGCCGCCGCAGCAGCCGCCACCAAGGCGCGCGAGGATTACGCCAAGATGCAGTACTACGAGATGTTCCGCGACGGCAAGAACGTCTATACGGAGCACTTCCAGACCGAGGCCAACGAGACCGACCCCAACCTGGCACCGGGCACGACGAAGATCAAATAGCGGCTAGCTGCGAGTTCATAACTGAAACGTCTGTCCGGGCGGAGGCATATAAGGTTCCCTGCTCGGACAGTCCTGCGCAAGACGAAGGCCACATTAAGTGGCCTTCTTTGTATTCGGAAAGTGTGTCCCGGAATCTGCCTTCGGAATGGGACGCAGTTTCCGCTTGAGGGCCTGTTGGGAAAGCGCATCCCACTTCAAGAGTAAATTCCGGGTCGCACTTTCCGCTAAGGCTCTCAACCGGAAAGTGCATCCCATTCCAAGCCTTAATTCCGGGACATAGTTTCCGGACAAGACATCAACCGGAAAGTGGGGACCACTCTGAGCGCCGATTCTGGGACACACTTTCCGAAACACCGCCCATCCGGAAAGCCCGTCCCACTCCGAATACATCCAGGCATAAAATCATCAGCTTATTAGGCCTTCTATCAATAAAGAGACACCCTCCCGAGCGGCGGGCTCGAAGTTCATCGCGAGTTCCGCACGCAAAGAAGGCCACTTAATGTGGCCTTCGTCTTGCGCAGGACTGTAGAGCAGGGAACTTCGTGCCAGCCGCCCGGGAGGGCGTTGCGTTTAGAAGATGGACCTAGTACTTATCCCTCCGGGACAAAAGTAGCGCGGCTATAAAAGCGATGCTGGCAAGAGTTAGCAAAACTAAAAGCAACGTGAGCGTGTTGTCGCCCGTTGCCGCCAGACCAAGCAAGCCGGGCTTCTTGCTGTCAGCAGACTGCACGGGAATCTTCTCGCCATCGTCCTCGGCGGTAATCTCCCAGCGAATGGTCTTGTTTGCGTCGGCAAGCTCGTTGCCCACCGACGTCGGAACGCTTAGCTGCAGATTAAGCACCGTGCTGTCATCGCTCGTAAACGTGGCGATTTGCGTGGGATAGGCGAACACGCTGCCCGGTGTTCCTGTCTGGAGCCAACCTGCAGAGGCATCGCCCACAGTCGCCGTTAAGGTGATGGGCGATAGCAGATGTGCCGTCTCGTGATCGACAACAGCCCGCACAAACACACGTACCTGGGACTTTACACCCGTGGTACGAACCCCAATCTGTTGCTCGCGTACATCGCCGGGCATTAGATCTTTAAAGGCTGGAAACAGATCGGGCTCCCCCGAGGAGTCCGTCGCTCCCGATACCGTTAGCTGGCGTGCATTTCCGTCATAGGCAATCGTGGGAACGTCAGCAAACGCACGTGCAGGAACGGCAAGCGCGATAAGGCAGACGATTGCCGCCATCACGCAGCGCAAGGAACACACAACGTCTTTACGAATCGGAGAAGCCATACCTACGCACCTCCATGCGGCGGCACCAGCACGCCATCCTTGACTGTACAGCCCCATGCCTCTGCAACTGCATCGTCGGGCGTGGATTGAATTGCTTGGGTCGAAATGTCAACGACCAGGTTCTTCCCATCTGCCTTCTGCTCAGTCACGCTCTTGATGAGCACATCGGTTTTGCCCATCGGAGCAACGGGAGACGTCCAGTAGTAGTACCCGTCGGACGCGACAACCCAAGACGAGGCGGTGTTGGAAGCAGATGCCTTGGACACACTGCCCCAGTCAATGACGTAGTCGGTGCCGGCAACTGGCTCATCCCACAGGCGTGCGCCATCCTGGTCCTGCCAGTAGATATCCACTGCAGCACGAATATAGGCGGGCGCAGTACCCGTGTTCTTCGCCTTGACATCGCTTTTCACTTTGCCGTTGAGCGTTTCCTGAACCGATGGCGTCACCGATCCGATGCCGAACTGGTTGACCAGCACGCCCGTAACCGAAAGCCAGGCCAACGTGCCTGCCGTACCGGCCAGGAGGATAACCCCCACCAGCAAGGCGATGATGCGCTTGCGCTTGGACATGCTAATCCTCCTTCTTTGCTACGTTGCCGTTGCTCCAAACGTTATGGGCACGATCGCTGCCGTCGATCCATTTGTCGTTCACACGCGTGTTCGTGCAGGTGAACGTGGCATCGTTCGCGCTCGATGCAGACGAAATCGTCAGCTCGGCAGTTTTACCGGGCGCCTTGCCCGGCGTGCTCAGCTCACCCTGGTAGCGCCATGCCCAAGCCGTATCTTCCTCGACGGTATAGATGCCAGCCGGAGCGGCGAACTGCACGCTGCCGACATAGCAAGTTTCACCGTTTTCGTCGCGCTGCTCGCTAACTTTCACCTCGACCATGCGCGTCTCGGCAGGAGAATCCTGCGACATCTTTCGCGTTACCTTAAAGCGGAACGTTTGCCCCATAGCGCTGGCATCGGTCGTCTTTTTAACGATCGTCAGCGCATGAGTCTGGGCAAAGTTGAACACGGCTTTGCCGGGGCCCTGATCGCCCTCGCCCGTCTTCTTGGACTCCAGACGGTTGGCCAGGTCGAACGAGCCGTCACCCGAACCAAGGCTGTAGAGCGAGACAAACTTGCCGTTTACGGGCTCTTCCGCCACAGAAACACCCTCTGTACCAGGCCCGTAGCTTGCCCGCATTACCGTAACGGTCAGCCGCGTTCCCATAAACGGCTTGGCAAAGCAGACCTTAAACGGCGCCTTGTCGGCACTGTCATCGACGGTGTTGGCGGCGGCGGGATCGAGCAGCCACTTAAGCTGGGCGGTCATGGTTTCGGACTTCGCGGGATCAGACGTATCTTTGGCAACCACGCGATATGTAACGGGATACAGGTCCATGTCGCCCTTAATTGGCTCGTCCTTAAACACATCCCAAGGCTTCGTATCACCATCGGCGCCCACATATCGCCACTCCAAGAAGAGCTCACGCATATCGCCATTGGCGGCCGCACGCTCATCGAGCAGCGCGACGATCTTGGAATGGGCGTCCGGGTCGTATGCCACGGACTTTTGCTCCATCATGGGATTCCCGCTGTTGTCATAGACGGGGCGGCCGTTCTCATCCATTTTGGGAACATCAACCGTATAGACGAAGCCGGACTTGCCGTCCTGCGCACGCTCGTCGCCCGAGTCGACCGTCGCCGTAAAGAGAACCGACCCGTCGACACCGTGATAGCGCACCTTATGCGGCGCAATCTTGTACACCGCAGTGTACATCGCGCTCTTAAAGGGCTCATTGCCCTCGAGGGGATACTTGTCGTCACCGGTCATCAGGGTGTACTTGTTATCGGATTCATAGTCACGCGACCAGCAGACAAAGTCGTACTTGGTGCCATCCTTGCCGACAACCTCAGTTGCAGCTTTTACCTCCAGCGAAATTTGATCACCAGAGTCGGTCCGCGAAAGATAACGCACAGAACCGGGGTCATCCAGATTGGCATCGATATTCGATTGAACACGCACCGCGCTGGCGCGGTAGACCGGATACAACTCCATGGGGGCCTTGACCACGGTGCTTTTATTCACCATGGAAACGTCGTCCGACCAAACGACATAACCGTTGCCAGCTACCGGCTTAGTTTCCGTCCAGCCCACGAAGGCATTGTATGCGTTTGTTGCAGCATCGATATCGCCGACGTTATACGTTGGCAGCGGGATGCCGTCCTTAAGGCTGCCGAGAGAATCGCCCTGCTGGGCTACCTTACCGTCCACATCCCTGGCATTGAGATGGTACACAACCGCCAACGGCGAATAGTACGCCACGAATGTATAGGCTCCGCCAGGTTCCACCGGATAAGAGCAAGTACCATGCTCCACATCGTAGGGAAGCGTCTTGATCTCGCCGTTCGGAAGCTCGATCTCAACCTTCTGCAACTTATACAGCTCACCGCCTGCTTTATAAACCGGCGTCGTAACGTCAGGGGTCACCGTTGCCGTAGCAGGATTGGTGTCCGCGTTGATAACGGGAGCGATGTTGTAGCTAGGCACATTGACCTTGTCCGTACCCTCAAAACCTGCGCGATGCAGGTTGGTGGTGTAGCTGACGTCGTACTTTGCGTAGACGGGATAGGCATCCTGCCACTGGGTGACCTTGGACTCGTCGGTCGCCAGATACGGCTCTGCCTTATCCGGATCACTCGTCACATAGGAGTCGCCGGCGACGTCGTAGATATACTTCCAGACGTCAGAATCCTTCTGAACCTCGGCGGTCGAAATCCAGCCCAGGAACTTATAGCCCGGCACGGCCATGTCGGCATCGGTCGGGGAAGCTTCGAGGGTCAGGGGGCTCTCATACGATCCCTTCTCACCATCTTCTGGCTTTTCGGCCACTTTAACCGACTTATTAACATGCGGGTAGTAATACGTGAACGTCGGATCCGCCCCGTTCACCTTGGTCTGCAGCAAGTTACTCTCATAGCGCCGCGTGGCAGTCCTCACGACATTATCGCCCTTGTTGTAGAAATTAACGTCCGTGGTAATCATCGCGCGAACGTAGTACTTCTTATCTGTACGCACCATGCTCTCGATGGGATTTTTCACATATGTCCAATATTCACCATCGCGCTCAAGCGTCCAGAAATTCAGGCGATAGCGATCATTCACCGGTTTGACCGTTACGTTCAGCGAAGCCGAAGTCCAAGTATCGCTTAGCGTTGCAGCGCCTGGAAAATCGGTATCGGCATAGAGGTTTTTTAGAGTATCGGCTCCCGTATCGTTTTTAACGTTGTGCGAGTACGCGTTAAGGGGACTCACGACAAGGGTTTCCTTCGTGAAGCGCGTGCCACACGTTTCATAACTATCCTTTATACCGTGGTCAACATGCTCCGGGCCCCAGTGGACGACGTTTTCACGCACGAAGGTACTACCGACGTTTTCCTCAAAGGGCGTTTGATAGCGATTCCAAACGGAACAAAGTAGCTTGCTGTCCGTAAACTCATGGTTGGTATAAGCCCGAACGTAATAATCCACTCGGTACTCAAAGCGGGCGATGTAGGTATGCGGCGCGGTTAAATCGACATCGGCGGGGAGCGTATAGCTGGGGTCGCGGCTTACGCGCACCTCGAGCGGGGCATCCTCGGTTCCCTTGTTTTCATACCAACCCAGGAAACGATAGCCGTCGGGCAGCTGGCCCTCCTCGGATATAGCTTTACCGGATACGTCGAGCACCCGTACGGTATACGCGCTTGTGCCATCCTCGGCAGTCTCAACCTTAACGTCAGTTTTGCCCACACCGTCGCGCCGAGTCTGATCGTCGGTTGCATCCTGCTCATTGCCCTCAAACACCGTCATGATGTTCGACACATAGTCGGTGTACACCGGATAAAAATCGGTAGGACCAAGCACAGTGATCTCGGTGCCGGCAGGATAGAACGCACCGGCGTTTTTTAGCTCGGCAAGCTTAGGCGAGGTGATGGCCGCGTAACCGCCATGCATCCCGGCCTCGCCACTCGGCTGCGTCGTCCAACCGATAAAGGTGGCGCTGGCGGAAAGAGTGCCGCGGTCCGCAGGGGCAGCCGGCGTTAAACCGACGCCATAGCGGTACCAGTCCGTCGACTTGTCGTGCTCCTCGCCGCTCTGCCACGCGAGCGTCTCGCCCTTGACGTTATAGAACAGTACCTGCGCCTCGTACGAAGCAATAAACAGGTCGTTGCCCTTAAAGGCCTCGGCCCCCTTCGCGTTATCGGCGGTATAGGTCGACGTTATCTCGTGCGCTTCGTTCTTCTGGACCTGCTTGCCAGCCTTAACGGCATCGGCATCGGTCTTGCCGTTAAACCAGGCGTTATCGGCATCGATACGGTTCACATTGACTCCGGACTCGCGGAACCAGCCCATGAAGCGATAACCGCCGTTGGCATCGGTCAAGCCCTTGGGCTTTGCGGAGGTATCCTGCCTAAACGTCACCGATGTATCGCCCTGGGCCAAGCCCTGGGCCGTTCCCGCCAGCACGGCGCTCACGGCAAAGGCGTACGGATCCGAGGTCGCTTGATCAATACCGAGTTTGGTTGCCGTAATTGTCGCGGTACCCGCACCGGGAAAATCGATCGTCGCCTTAACGCTCTGGCCATGCACAGGAATATTCAGCTTGTAATCCATCGCCCACTCATTGGGGTGCGGGCCATCCAGGGTCCCGTCGTTAGCAGTCGAGCGCATGGTGCCGGCACAGAAGTCGTAGTCGTGCTCTTCCCACAGCTCGCGCGTGGTGTAGCGTTCGTCATCCCACGGACCATAGCCATCGCCCTTGATGATGCCGTCGCCGCCAAACGAGGGGATTTTCTTTTTGGCAGGGTTGCCCTGGCTGCTGCCGTTTAGGCTCACGCTCGGCTTAAAGTAGCATTCGGTAACCGTGGCGTCACCCTTGTTGGCGCGCGCAGCAATACCGCCCAGGTTCACATCGTTTTGAATGATGGGGATCACGGCGATGGGATTATACTGACGCGAGCTCAAGTCACCCGCAAAATGGCTTCGGACGAGCTCGTTGCCCTTTTCGGTTAGAATACGACCCGCCAAGCCACCCGTCCACGCGCGCGTCACGGCGACGACGCCCACGTACGACGCGGCATAGCTGTAGCACTGCGCCGTCGAGAAGCAGTCGATAATCTTGGCGTCACCCGCCATACAGCCCACAAAACCCGAGGCATACACGTTGTTGCCGCCCAGGGCGCCAATGGCCACGTCGTACTTATTGGTGACGTCGGTCATGCCAATCGAGCCATCGTCTTTGCGCGTAGGCGTAACGCGGCAGTACTCAATCGTCGAATTTGTAACGTAGCCGGCAAACGCCGCCATATACAGACCCTCACCGCCGAGCGCCTGCACGCCCGAGGTCGTGTTGTTAACGGCGCGGCCACCACGTACCTCGCAGTTATAGAGGGTACAGCCGTCGAGCTCGCCGGCGATGAGACCGCCCTCAAAGCCTGCGTTGGTAATGAGGTTGAGAGCATTGTTGGCGCAGGTCACGTGCAGCGTGCTCTCCATGACCATAACGTTTTCGAAACGCGTTTTGACGGCCTTGCCCACGATAATGCCACCGCGGAAGTCCGCCCACACGTTGGCGTCCTTGACCAGGAAGTTTTTGATGGTGGCGCCGTTGGTCTCGGCAAAAAATCCCGTATCGCGCTCGGGGTCAAAAGCGTCTTTATCGTAGTTCAGGCCCTCAACGGCGTGGTTTTGACCATCGAACACGCCCTTAAACGGATGCTCCTTGTTGCCAAACGACAGATGCTTAACGGTGTCTGCAACGATGGTTTTCATGTCGTCGCTGTCGAGCTCAATGTCGTTATCGAGATAAACGTGCCAGCCGGACGTATCGCGCTCGCGCGACAGCGCCACACACGACAAAAAGTCAGCCTCGTTTTTGATGTGGAATTCGATTTTGGCCTCGGGCACATCCTCGGCATGCACCACCGTTGGCAGCGCCATAACGCAGCAAAGGGCAATCGCTGCGACGGCAACCAGCCTGCTAAGCATACCCCGGTTCATATTCTTGATCTTCATAGGCTAGTTCGCCTCCGGCCAGCCCGCGACGTCAAGCACGTCGAGGACGGTATCGCTTGCCTGCTGGTTTTTGGCCTGCACGGCCTGAACATCGATATCGAGCCTGAATGAGCCGCCGCGCGCGGCATCGTGGTAGTCGCCCACAAAGCGCAGCGAGTCCATGAGGCTTTCCGTCATGGCGCCGGGGTCGAGCATGCCGCCACGCCCGGCCAATCCACGGTAGTAGTACCACCCATCGCCGCCGTCGATCCACGGGGACCCCTCGTCCGCGTTCACATGAAACGCAACGCTGCCCGAGGCATCCGCACTCGAACCGTCGGGTGCCATTGACGTCATGCGTAGACGAGCGCGAACGTACTCAGGCTGCGCGCCGGCGTTCTCCACGCGCACAATGCGGCTGATGTCAGAGCCACTGGCCTTGGTGTCGGGATAGTCCCCGTGCTCGTCGGCCTCAAACGGAATCTCTTCGCCTTGCTCGTTGAGGGTGTATTCGCAGACTCGTACCTTCACGCTGCCAAACGATAGGACGTTGTTCGCCGGAACCATATCAACGGTAAAAGCCAGCGTGCCGCACAGGCACGCCAGGGCCAACAGCGCCATCGCGGCAAGCGCCAAGGTGCGTTTCTGATTGTCGGAAAGATTGTTGAGCATTACGTTCGCCAATCGTCGATAAAAGGGGGACCGAGATCCCGGCCCGAATATAGGGGTGGGGGCGGGCCGAGATCTCAGTGGGGGGATTTTAAGCCTGAGCCTGAGTCTTAGCCCATTCCTTGGCCTGCTTAAGGGCATTCTGCGCGTCAGCATTTTCACCCTGCTCGGTGCCATTCTGGCCCGCGCCAAAGATGTAGGCAGAGACCGTCATCGTGGGAGCCTGTTTCGGGTCAGTAGTAGTCTCGACAACATCGGTGTTGTTCATGGCAGAGGGAATCGTCACGGCAGTGAAAAGCTCATCGGTATAAACGTCCTGCGCTGCTTTGTTGGCTTCGAGCTTTGCAGGCAGGTTCTCTGCGGCAGAGTTCTTGGAGTACATAAACAGACCGCTCACGTACTGGTTGCCAGAGTTGTCAGATTGGTTGGTCTTGACTTGACCCTCAACGGGCTTCCAATTCGTATTTTTGAGCGTAAAGTACGGGGTCTTTTCAAGGCTGGTGCCAGGCTTGACGATGGCATTCTTTACGTAAATGAATACGTATGCATCATCAGAGCCAGTCTTGATGCCGACATTGGGGTTCTTGGCCACAGTGGCGCCAGGTACCATCTTGGAGTTGGCAACCCACTGGGTCTCGAACAGGTAGGCCTTTTCAGTGTTCGGATTATCGGGGTCCGGTTTCTCGGGATCGGTCGGATCAGGCTTGTTTTCCGGGTGGCCAAAGCTACCCACCGTGAACACGTTGTCAATGTGCTCCTGCGCCGTCAGCCATGCATAGGTACCCACGCCGGCGGCCAGCACCAGCAGCAGCAAGGCGGCAATGATGCCGTAGCGTTTTTTCTTCTTGTTTTCCATCGTCCTCTTCCTTTCGAAAATCGACTTCCCCGGCAACGGGCCTTGCCGTTGCCGACACCTCTCCCCTGCCGCTATGAACGCCGCTCCCTCGCATGCGCGCGGGCATGCTTGCCCGCAGGCTCGTCGGGAACCATCCGATCGAGCACAATCGACGCCGCGACCAACAGCGCCAGAACGGCCACCACAACAAGCAAACCGGGCATCGTCGTGCAATATGCGTTAACGAAGCCCAGGTAAGGGACACAAAAAGAAACGACGCCGATCACGCGTGAAAAAGGCGTCTGCTCGGCGTCGTGCATGATGGTTCCATCTGCATTTTTGTTTGCGATTCCCTGCGTGCTGATCGTCTGCGCCACAGGGTCGACCTCGTACACCTGGTGAGTCACCACGGCGCCGTCCGATCGGTAAAAAGTTGCATTGTCGCCCATGGCAATATCCGTTGGATCAACCTGGTAAACAAACACCATGGAGCCGACGGGAAGCTCGGGTTCCATAGAGCCCGAAAGCACTGCATAGGGCGTGTATCCAAATGCGCGGGGAGCAAAAGAAACAACGGCAAGGGCTATGACAAGCGCGAACGCCAAGCTACTCAAAAGCGTAATAAATCGTTTGAGTCTACGCGCCGTCAAAGTGATAATTCATCCCCCTTGAGGACCTATTCGACCCATCCAAAGGTCAGCAAGTTTCAACAGGAACCGCAAGGCGCTTGAAAAGTGAGTCCGAAATAAGCCAATTTGGAATCTTTTCGTAATAAAAACATAGCGATGTGCTACACATTTTTCAATGTTTTGTCGCTAAATGCTACTTATTTTGGCGTAAGTGGTCATTTATCCCCAAATTAGTCTGTTTTATCCAATATCTGTGACTAACCCCCTACGCAACTTCCCCATAGAGGGATCATTTTTTTGCGAAACTAAAATAATGGTACCCCCCCCCCACATTAAAACAAACTGCTGGAAGCGCCATTTATTTCCGACCCCTTTTACTGGAGTTTTATGACAACCTCATGTAGTTCGCAGCCCATAACCCTCTGAAAACCGTGTCCCAGAATTCGCTTGCGAAATGGGATGCGGTTTCCGCTTGCGGCCCCGTTGGGAAGCCGCATCCCACTCCGATCACAAATCCCGGGTCGTACTTTCCGCCAAGACCCTCAACCGGAAAGCACATCCCGTTTCTCAGCCGAATACTGGGATGCATTTTCCACAGAGCCCCTCAACCGGAAACCACATCCCATTCCAAAGGCAAATTCCGGGACACGGCTTCCGCAACCCCGCCCATCCGGAAAGCCCATCCCACTCTGGATACATTTGGGTATGGAATTATCAGCCACCTGCTAGGCCTAGGTTCTGCAACGTGGCGCCCGCCCGGCGGTGTCTTACTACATGAATCCCATCGGATGGTGCGTAAAGAAGCCCGGGCACGTTTTGTAGCCGTACTCCATCTGCCTATACATCCAGCTGATACAGGAGACCGTATCTTCCAAAACCGACTCATCGTCCGGATGATGGAAAATGTCGCCCCAGACGCTTGCTACGGCGCACCCCCGTGTTAAGAAAAAAGCCTCGAGAATTTCGAGGCTTTCACGTTTGTACGATTGAACGCGCGGCACCGCGAGCGGCGGCCTACTCGCCCAGCACGGCCTTCTTGGCCGCCGCCGCCATGTTGTCCAGATCCTCCTTGGTGGGATGGTCCTTCGCGGCAACCCAGTTGTCGAGCAGCATCTTAAATCGGGCGTTATCGGGATCTTGCTCGAGCATGGCCTCGTAGCGCTGCTTGACCGCGGGGCCCATCTTGCCCTGGCACATCGCCCAGCCCGCAAGCTCGGCATCCCCAGCCAAATTGGAAGTTACGCGGTCGATAATCTGCTGATAGTAGCTCTGGTCGGCGCCAAAACCGCAGGTGCCAAACAGGAAGACGCGCTTGCCGTGCAAGGCAGAGAGCAACGCCGCGACCGAAGGCGTGCACGCGCCCTTGTCGCACCAAAAACCGACGAGCACCGTGTCGGCCGCGCAGGCGCCCTGCGCCTCGAGCGCAACCTGATCTGCGTCCGCATCGTCGCTCAACGCCGCGGCGTGGACAAACTCAACGCCCGCAGCCTGCAGAGTGCGTTTGATCGCACCCGAAACCATCCTGGTATTACCGCTCTTGCTGTTAACCACCAAAGAGCACGTCATAGTCACGTTGCCTCGTTTCCCCCAAAACTAAAGCCACTAATGCAATTTATTAGATGAATATCTTAGTACTAACGTGACAGATGTAAACCACCGTCTGTCGATTGGCGACGCAGCCGACATCTTTGGACAGATTTCGAACAGCATGTACTTCAGATTGAAACCGCCGCAGAACGTTTCACGAATGGCCGAAAAACTGTTTCACAAAACGCCGTCAAATTGTGTCACGGAGTATCGTCAAAATGTTTCACGCGCTGGTAGAACGCTATATAACAAGATCGCTCTATGGGACAAACAAACCTGATTAATTTGCCCCACGGGCTTGCTCACTGGGCAAACTGGCTACGATAAAGTTCGGCGTAGAAGCCACCTGCCGCCAGCAGCTCGTCATGCGTGCCGCGCTCGATAATCTCGCCGTCGCGCATGACCAGGATGCAATCGGCGTTGCGGATCGTCGACAGGCGGTGCGCCACGACAAAGCTTGTGCGACCTGCCATGAGCTCGTCGAATGCCGCCTGAACCTGCAGCTCGGTGCGGGTATCGATGCTCGACGTTGCCTCGTCCAGCAGCAGAATCGCCGGGTCGGTGAGCATGACGCGCGCGATGCACAGCAGCTGTTTTTGACCCTGGCTAAACGTGCCGCCGTCCTCGCCGATGACCGTATCGTAGCCGCCCGGCAGCTGCACGATAAACTTGTGCGCATGCGCGCGCTTGGCAGCTTCGATAACCTGCTCGCGCGTGGCGTCAGGACAGCCGTAGGCGATGTTTTCCGCCACCGTGCCCTCGAACAGCCAAGTGTCCTGCAGCACCATGCCAAAGGCACGGCGCAGGCTTGCGCGCGTGTAGTCACGCGAGGAACGGCCATCGACCGCAATGCGACCGGCATCGATATCGTAAAACCGCAGCAGCAAGTTGATGAGCGTCGTCTTGCCGCAGCCCGTGGGGCCGACCAGGGCAAAGCGCATGCCGGGTTTGGCCTCGATGCAGATATCCTGCAGCAGCTTGCGGTCGGGCACATAGCTAAAGTCCACGTGTTCAAAGGTCACCTCGCCCTGCGGGGCGACAAGCTCCGCGGCATCCGCCGCGTCGGGCTCCTGCTCGCGCGCATCAAGCAACGCAAACATGCGGCGCGCCGAGGCGTACGCGGTCTGGATCTGCGTGCTGACGTTCGTGACCTCGTTGAACGGCTTGGTGTACTGGTTGGCGTAGGACAGGAAGATCTGCACGCCGCCCACCGTGAGCGCCGCCGGCACGCCCGTGATCACGCCCGCGCAGCCGATCACGGCGACCACAGCGTAGATGATGTTATTGATAAAGCGCGTGCCGGGGTTAGAAAGCGAGCCCATAAACTGCGCGCGCTCGCCCGCGGTGTAAAGCTCGGCATTGAGGGCATCGAAGCGCTGCTGGGCGTTGGGACCATAGGCAAAGGCGTCGACAAGCTTCTGCTCGCCTACGTACTCCTCGATATGACCACCGAGCTGCCCTTGAATCCGCTGCTGCGCCGTAAAGCTTTTGTTGGAGAGCTTGGCAATGGCGCCGGCGGCAAAAATGGAAAGCGGCGTGACGAGCACCACTACGAGCGTCATGGTCAGGTTAATGGAGAGCATAAACGCGAGCGTGCCCACAATGGTGATGACGCCGGTAAAGAGCTGCGTAAAGCCCTGCAGCAGGCCGTCACCCACCTGATCGACGTCGTTGACCACGCGGCTCATAAGGTCACCATGGGCATGGCTGTCGATAAAGCTGAGCGGCATGCGGCTGAGCTTGTCGCTCGCCTCCACGCGCATGTCGCGCACTGTCTCGTAGGACAGGCGGTTGACGCAGTAGCCCTGCAGCCACTGGAAGGCCGCCGCGCCCACCACGACAATCGCGAGCTTGGTGACGAGCGGCAGCAGCGCGTCAAAGTCCACCTGCCCGGCGGCAACGATGAGGTCGATGCCCTCGCCGATGAGGATGGGCGTATAGAGTTGTAAGATCACCGAGATGGCAGCGCTCACAAACGACGCCGTAAACGAAATGCGATGCGGACGGACGTAGCCCAGCAGGCGGCGAGTTACCGCGCCCACGGGGTAGCGCTCGGGGTCGCCGGGCTGACGCGGGCCGTCACCCAAGTCGTTGAGGTTATCGTTGCCGGACACGTTGGCCGTCATCGTGGCGACCGAACCGGAAGAAGTATACGGATTCATTTAGCAGCCCTCCTTTGCGCGGGCGAAGGCAGTCGGGGCGGGAGCGTTGCTTGGCGTGGGCGCGGGCGCCCCACTCCCCTGCTAGCCCTCGAGTTCCTCGC
>ERZ772893.2250-NODE-2250-length-16112-cov-4.001744_pt1 | contig 16112 bp, 13 predicted proteins | sample MGYA00511482_ERZ772893 | MGnify/ENA primary metagenome ERZ772893 (study PRJEB29015, sample SAMEA2737687) | human gut metagenome | biome: human gut; feature: human-associated habitat; material: faeces | place: China | collected 2012 ... | reverse complement strand
TGACCCTCTGCTTGTAAGGCAGATGCTCTCCCAGCTGAGCTAAGACCCCATATACCTGTATCTCTTGCGGTTCTGATTACTCTTTCCCGCAACCGACTTGCTTATTATACTATCATCTCATCGCAAATGTCAACACTTTTTTCAATTTTTTTAATTATCATCTCCGACTTTTGCCGTCCTTGCCTGACTTTTACGATCCTCAACTGCAGAATTTACAGAAAGACGGTTCTAAAAGCAGAAAAGTCCAGCAATCGCTGAACTTTTCTACAATCTGCAATATTTTACCGCAATTTTTATTTAAAATATTTTACACCTGATTCAAAAATCTTCAGATCCTGTTCTCCATAAATATTGATCGCAACATGATCCCCACGACGTTCTGAATGAGCCATCTTACCAAGTACACGTCCGTCCGGGCTTGTGATACCTTCAATCGCACGATAGGAACCATTAACATTCCACTCTTCATTCATGCTGATCTTACCTTCAGGATCACAGTACTGCGTTGCAACCTGTCCGTTAGCGAAAAGCCGGTCCAGCCATTCCTCACTTGCAACGAATCTTCCTTCTCCATGGGAAGCCGGATTCGTATAGACTCCGCCAAGCTCTGCTCCCTGCAGCCATGGGGACTTATTGGTTACAACTTTCGTATAAACCATCTTAGAAATATGACGGCCGATGGTATTGTATGTCAGGGTCGGTGAATCTTCCGTCTGACCTATGATCTTACCGTATGGTACAAGCCCCAGCTTGATCAGTGCCTGGAATCCATTACAAATTCCCAGTGCCAGTCCGTCACTTTCATTCAACAATTTCTCTACCGCTTCTTTAATCTTTGCATTCTGGAATGCTGTTGCAAAGAATTTGGCAGAACCATCCGGTTCATCTCCTGCACTGAATCCACCCGGGAACATGATCATCTGTGCCTGTCCGATGGCTTTTTCAAATTCACCAACAGATCCTCTGATATCCTCTGCGTCCAGATTACGGAATACTTTCGTAATCACCTTTGCTCCTGCCCGCTCAAATGCACGTTTACTGTCGTACTCACAGTTCGTTCCCGGGAAAACAGGAATAAAGACAGTCGGTTGTCCGATCTTATGGCTGCAGATATGGATATCTGCTGTATTAAACAACTTTTCTTCTACTTTTTTATCAGAATCTGCTGCAGACTTTGTTGCAAATACTTTTTCAAGAGTACCTGTCCATGCCTGTTCTGCCTCTTTCAGACTGATCGTTACATCCCCATATGCCAGCACTGCTTCCTCAGTTACTGCTCCGATCTCTGTATAGTCAGCCACAAGGTTCTCCACTTCTCCCGCAGGTACCTCTGCAATGAGATCACCAAATGCCGGTGCGAACAGATCCTTTTTATCCACCGTTGTCTCAAGCTGAACTCCCAGTCTGTTACCAAATGCCATCTTACTTACAGCACTGGCAATTCCATGACGATCAAGTGCATAAGCGGAAACGATTCTTCCTTTCTGAATATCTTCATGGATCTTTCCATACTGCTCCATCACTTTCTCATAAACCGGAAGATCATTTTCATCTCTCTCAATCTTAAGCCATACAAGCTTATTTCCCGCTTTTTTCAGTTCCGGTGTGATGATATCCTGCTCCAGTGCCATATCGACCGCAAAAGATACCAGTGTCGGAGGAACATCAATATCCTGGAATGTACCGGACATACTGTCCTTACCTCCGATTGACGGAAGGCCAAATCCGATCTGTGCCGCATACGCTCCGAGCAATGCAGCAAAAGGCTGGCTCCATCTCTTCGGATCTTCGGTCATTCTGCGGAAATACTCCTGGAATGTAAAACGGATCTTACTATAATCTCCACCGGCTGCCACGATCTTTGCAACTGATTCTGTCACCGCATAAACTGCTCCGTGATACGGACTCCAGCTTGACAGATACGGATCAAATCCATAACTCATCATGGATACGCTGTCCGTTGTACCATTCTGTACCGGAACTTTTGCCACCATCGCCTGCGTCTCTGTCATCTGATATTTTCCGCCATGAGGCATGAACACTGATCCGGCTCCGATGGAACCGTCAAACATTTCCACAAGACCCTTCTGAGAGCATACATTTAAATCAGAAAGAGTATTCAGCCAGGTCTCTTTTACATCTTCTACTTCTTTTTTGATAAAAAGGCTGTCTTTTCTGGACGGCATCTCTACTTCTACGTCTGTCTCCTGATGTGCCCCGTTGGTATCAAGGAATGCACGGGAAAGGTTTACAATCTCTTTTCCTCTCCATACAAGAACCAGTCTCGGATCTTCCGTAACGACTGCTACAACCGTTGCCTCAAGATTTTCCTCTTTCGCATATGCCATAAACTCATCTACATCTTTCGGATCGACAACGACTGCCATTCTTTCCTGGGATTCGGAAATCGCGATCTCTGTTCCGTCCAGTCCTGCATATTTCTTTGGCACTTTATCCAGCTCTACCCGCAGTCCGTCTGCCAGTTCTCCGATGGCAACTGAAACTCCTCCGGCACCAAAGTCATTACACTTTTTAATCAGATGGCTGACTTCTTCTCTGCGGAACAGACGCTGGATCTTACGCTCTGTCGGTGCATTTCCCTTCTGCACTTCAGCTCCGCATGTCTCGATGGACTCCTCTGTATGAACCTTGGAAGAACCTGTTGCTCCTCCGCATCCGTCACGACCGGTACGACCACCCAGCAGGATAATGATATCGCCCGGATCAGAATTTTCACGGATCACTGCACGTCTCGGTGCTGCACCAAGCACTGCTCCGATCTCCATACGCTTTGCGACATAATCCGGATGGTAAATCTCTTTTACCAGTCCGGTTGCAAGACCGATCTGGTTTCCGTAAGAACTGTATCCATGTGCAGCCTCACGCACCAGCTTTTTCTGTGGAAGCTTTCCTTTCAGTGTCTCGTTCGCTGAAACCGTCGGGTCAGCCGCTCCCGTCACACGCATCGCCTGATATACATAATTACGTCCTGACAGCGGATCACGGATTGCACCGCCAAGGCAGGTAGCTGCTCCACCAAACGGCTCAATCTCTGTCGGATGGTTGTGCGTCTCATTTTTAAAATTGATCAGCCATTCTTCCTCGACACCGTCTACCTTGATCGGTACAACGATACTGCACGCATTGATCTCATCGGACTCTTCCTGATCTGCAAGCTTTCCTTCTTTTTTTAGACGACGCATTGCCATCAGTGCCAGATCCATCAGGCATACAAACTTATCTTCTCTTCCTTTAAAGATCTCACTGTGATCTTTCAGATACTCTTTATATGTATCCTCGATGGCATCTCTGTAATCTCCGTCATCAAATTTTACATCTTTTAATTCTGTAGAAAATGTCGTATGACGGCAGTGATCTGACCAGTAAGTATCCAGTACACGGATCTCTGTCATCGTCGGATTCCGGTCTTCCTCTCCATGATAATACTTCTGGATATGCTGGAAATCTTTAAACGTCATCGCAAGACCAAGTGAATCATACAACTCTTTCAGTTCTGCCTCCGGCATATCTTTAAATCCGTCAAATACCTTTACATCTGCCGGTTCTTCAAATACCGTTACCAGTGTCTTCGGCTTCTCTGCAGCAGCTTCTCTTGAATCTACCGGATTGATGCAGTGATTCTTGATTGCTTCAAACTCTTCCTCTGATATATTTCCCTCGATCACATAAGTTACCGCTGTACGGATCACCGGTGTCTCATCTTCTTTGATAAATCTGATACACTGTTCTGCTGAATCTGCTCTCTGGTCAAACTGTCCCGGAAGAAATTCAACTGAAAAGCACCGATCTGTCTCATTCTTTGTAAAACTTTCTCTGTAAAGGATATCGACCGGAGGCTCTGCAAACACTCCGCCACATGCTTTTTCAAATGTCTCATCTGATATATTTTCTGCGTCATACCGGATCAGAACCCGTACCCCGGTCACATCTTTAATTCCGAGATAATGACGGATCTCATGTCCAAGCCCTTTCGCTGTTACGGCAAATTCCGGCTTTTTTTCCACATACACACGCTTTACATTACTCATATACAATCTCCTTTTCCTCTTATGTGCTTATTCCTTCACACCAAATTAGAATGAACCTGTTATGCTTATCGTATCATATAATTGCACATCCGTATAATTAATAAATTTAAACTTTATCATAAGCATTTCTAATCAGTTATCCATCCGGAAAGTTTCCACGGAACTTCTCATTGTTTCTTTTCTGCTTTTCACCCATAAAAATCCTCCTGTGATAACTGCACCTGCACCGAAAATCCACATGGACCACATTGCCATATCTGAAAAAAAGCCCTCCGGCAACATTCGGATCATATAGTCTTTTTCTGCATCAAACATCCACAGCCGGTTCGTAAAAACTTTTTCATGAAACCATGTAAACCAGTAATCAAAGTTCCGGCTGACCACAAATCCGGCCACAACGCCTGCCAGTAAAATCAGCCCCGCAATATTCCGGTACACTTTCCATAAGACCTTCCACAAAATTGTTTTTTCAGCACCTGTTTTTTCACAGAAGAAGCAGATCAGCAGAAATACAAAAGAAAAACTTGCGGTCACTCCTGCCATAAACCGGACTCTCTTGCTCCAGTCAAAAATCTGCTTTACATCCTTCATATGCAGCCGATCCTGCTCATTAAAAAAATCTCTCCATATTCCATCCACCGTAGTCTCTGCTTTCAGTTCTTCACGCTCTCCATTTAAATATGCCATCATCTCACGGGTTACATAAATTGTATCTCCCATTGTCATGTTCAATTCATCTAATACCCCGTATTTTTCATATTCCGCCCGGTACAGATCAACATCCGAATAAAGTACGAGTCGGACACTCGTGACCAGCCACACCGCTAAAAAAGAAACCGTCAGGATCAGTCCCAGGATCCGGCTTAAAATCAGACTTATTTTGCTTTTCACTTTTTCAGAAGATAAGACCCGTTTTTTCACAAATTTACTCCTTTTTGTTGTATTCTTTATGTATTTATCTTATAATACTATTATTACTTATTAGGAGGTCTAATAATATGATGGATATAAATTATGAACTATATAAGGTATTTTACCATGTTGCAACTACGCTGAATTTTTCAGAGGCGTCCAAGCAGCTTTTTATTTCTCAGTCTGCTGTAAGCCAGTCGATCAAGACACTGGAGCGGAAACTGGATCAGACACTCTTTATCAGAAGCACCAAAAAAGTCCAGCTTACCCCGGAAGGTGAGATCCTGCTCCGCCATATTGAACCGGCTATGAATCTGATCCAAAAAGGAGAGGCACAGCTTCTTGATGCAGCTTCTACCGGAGGTCAGATCCGTATTGGTGCGAGTGATACAATTTGCAGATACTTTCTTGTACCATACCTTGAAAAGTTTCACAAAATGTTCCCCAATGTACATATCAAAGTGATCAATCAGACTTCTCTGCATTGTACGGAACTGCTCAAGAACGGGCTGGTAGATCTCATTGTGGTCAATTATCCCAATGCCAGCCTGAATAATATTTCCGCATCCATGAAGATCAAGAATTTCCGTGATGTATTTATCGCAGGGAATAATTACGAAGAATTAAAAGAAAAAAAGATCTCTCTTTCAGACCTTCTTGCTTATCCGATCCTCATGCTGGATAAGAACAGTACCACCAATGAATTTCTCCACCGCCTGTTCCAGCAGCATCAGTTAGACCTTGTTCCTGAGATTGAGCTGACAAGCAACGATCTTCTGATCGACCTTGCACGCATCGGACTCGGAATTGCATTTATTCCTGATTACTGTATCTCCAAAGAATCTGACGGTATCTTCACCCTGGATATGAACGAAGAGATGCCGGAGCGTTCGCTGGTCATCGCATACAATGAGCAGCTCCCGCTTTCCAAGGCAACGCAGGAATTTCTGAGTTGCTTCCATCCGGTGGAAGAGTAATCCATTGGAAGAAGAATCCGGTGAAAGAATAAGTCTCATCCCCTCCTGCATCCGGTCTGCCCGGTTTCCCGGACACATTTTCCGGATCAGGTGGGATCTTTTTTCCAAAATTCTGTCAGCAGCTCTGTCACATTTTCCATCGTACATCTTCTACAGTCCGACCATTCTCGCGGAAACATTCTCCTATAATGCGGGCTTTGGAATCTTTCATCCATCAGAAGAATTACCCCTTTATCTTTTTCCGTACGGATCACACGCCCCGCTGACTGAAGTACTTTGTTCATTCCGGGATAGAGATAGGCATAGTCAAATCCCTCTGCTCCAAAATACTGCTTCAGGATCTCCCTTTCGTTGCATACCTGCGGGATTCCTGTTCCAACGATCATGGCTCCGATCAGACGATCCTGCGTCAGGTCGATTCCTTCTGAAAAAATACCGCCCATCACGCAGAATGCTACCAATGTCCCGCCCTGCTCTTTTTCAAATTTTTTCAGAAATTCTTCCCGTTCTTCCTCATCCATATACTGCGACTGAAGCAAAACTTCACTTTTCTTCCCAAGCTCCAGGAATTTTTCATACACTGCCTCCATCAGGCGGTAAGACGGGGAAAAAGCCATATAATTTCCCGTCTTACTGTCAATCGTTTTCCCTATATATTCTGCGATCCTGCTATACATTTCTTCTCCACGGCTCGTGTACTTTGTACTGATCCCTTCTGCCAGAAGTACACTCCGGTTCGTTTCCGGGAAAGTCGATTCTGCATAGACTGCATAATCATCCTGAACTACCGATAACAGAGACTTATAATACTGTATCGGCAGCAATGTTGCGGAAAAAAAGATCGTACTGTTGCCCTGTTCCAGACATTTTTGAAGATTCTCTGCCGGGTTAACACAGAAAAGCTTTACCATAAATCTTCCATCAGACTGCATTTCGCTGTATATCACATAATTTTTATCCAGCAGATCATGGATGTTCAGAAAACTTCGTAATCCAAAGAACAATGGAAGTATCTCTTCTTCCGTTCCATCCTGCCTTCCCTGCTCTCTCTGTTCTTCTAAATAACGTTCCATTTCGGTCAGAAGATTCATCGCCTTCAGTGCAAGGACAGATACGCTGTCCAGAATCTGATAATTTTCACACTCTCTTTTCAGTTCCAGAAATGCCTTATTCATGCTCTCCAGACTTCTCGTCAGCTTTTTATCTTTTCCCTTTACAATTCTTTTCACTTCAAGAACATCTTCCTTATACAGGCTCGCACTGTACATCTCACGTCCACGTTCCACAAGGTTGTGAGCTTCGTCAACCAGAAACAGATAGTGGTTATTTCCTCCGTCTGCGAAAAACCTTTTCAGATGTGCATTTGGATCAAATACGTAATTATAATCACAGATAATCCCATCTGCCCAGACCGAAAGCTCCAATGCAAATTCAAAAGGACAGATCTGGAACTTTTGTGCCTGCTCCTCAATCTCCTTTCTTCCCATTCCGCCGCCATTTTTCAAAAGGTCATAGACCGCATCATTAACCCGGTCAAAATGTCCTTTTGCATAGGGGCAGGCCTGTGGATTACACTCTGCTTTTTCACAAAAACAAATTTTTTCTTTCGCTGTCAGGGTCACTGAACGGAACTTCAGCCCTTTTTCCTTTAAAATAAAAAAAGCCTGCTCGGCAACCGTCCTTGTGATCGTTCTTGCAGTCAGATAGAAGATCTTCTCGCCCAGACCCTCTCCCATTGCCCTGACAGCAGGATAGAGAACTGCCATCGTCTTTCCTGTCCCCGTCGGTGCCTGGATAAAAAGCTTTTTCTTTCTTGCGATCGTGCGATATACAGATGCGGCAAGATTGAACTGCCCCTCCCTGTATGGAAATGGAAATTTCAGATTGCGGATCGTCTCATCCCGCATCCGCTCCCATTCAATCTGAAGCCTGGCCCATTTTTCATATCTATGCACCAGTTCTTTAAACCAGCTTTTCAGATCTTCCAGTGTATACTCTTCTTTAAACCGTCTTATTTCTTCAGTATCCAGATGACAATATGTCATCTGGATACTGATCTTTTCCAGTTCTTTTTCTTTTCCGTAAATATATGCATAGCATTTTGCCTGTGCCAGATGTACTCCTGCCGGTTTCTGAATCTGTTCCAGATTTCTCAGGACTCCCTTAATCTCGTCCACCGTCACCTGATGCAGCTTTCCATCTGAAGTTTCATCTGCAATGATCCCATCTGCCCTGCCTTCTATCCTCAGAGTAAATTCCTGACAAGGAACAGAAATTTTCAGCGGTACTTCTGCCTGATATCCCGATCCCATACTTTTCTGGATCTTCCGGTGAAGCCGGCTTCCCATCAACATCGCATCCTTTTCCGCAGTTCCTGCCGTAATACGATTATCAATATCGCCTTCTTTTAAAATAAATTCCACGAGATTTCTGACTGAGATCCTGATGACTTTTTCTCCCGATTCCAATTAATCCACCTTTTCTGTCACATCCGGGCGTGCTACTTCTGCGATGGTCTTCGTAAGCCCTGCAATGCCTTGCAGATCAGAAGGAATAATGATCTTTGTTGCCTTGCCGTCAGCTGCTTTCGCAAATGCATCCAGACTCTTCAGTGTCAGCACTGCCTCATCCGCACCGGCTTCCTTGATGTACTCAATCCCTTCCGCAGTCGCTTTCTGTACAGTACGGATGGCTTCTGCCTGACCTTCTGCTTCTTTGATCCGCTTCTGCTTCTCAGCTTCCGCTTTCAGGATTGCTGCCTGCTTGGATGCTTCTGCTTCCAGGATCACCGACTCCTTCTCACCTTCTGCTACAAGGATCGTAGATTTCTTTTCACCTTCCGCACGGAGAATTGCCTCTCTTCGTTCACGCTCCGCCTTCATCTGCTTTTCCATGGCATCCTGAATTGCTTTCGGCGGCATAATATTTTTCAATTCTACACGGTTTACTTTAATTCCCCATTCATCTGTCGCAATATCCAGGATCGTACGCATCTTGGAGTTGATCGTCTCACGGGAAGTCAGTGTCTCATCCAGTTCCAGATCACCGATAATATTACGCAGCGTTGTTGCTGTCAGATTTTCGATCGCCGCAATCGGGCTTTCTACCCCGTATGCATACTTCTTCGGGTCAGTGATCTGATAGAATACGACGGTATCAATCTGCATCGTAACATTATCTTTTGTAATTACTGCCTGCGGTTCAAAGTCAACGACCTGTTCTTTCAGTGAGACTCTTCTCGCGACACGATCCAGGATCGGCATCTTAAAATGAAGTCCTACCCCCCAGGTTTCTTTATATCCTCCAAGTCTTTCAACTACATACGCATGTGCCTGTGGAACAATCTTGATATTGCTCACGATCAGTAAGATCGCAATTCCAAGTATGATCACCCAGACAATTAAAATAGCTAATCCCATGATTTCTTTTCCTCCTTAACCGGTCTTAAGATTAATTTTACACCGGAGATTGCCGTCACCGTTGCAAGACTGCCTGCTTTGATCTTCTGATCGTCTTTTTCTGATCTGGCAGTCCATTCCAGCCCGTTGGCAAATGCCGCACCGGTCTGTTCATAATTATCCACCTGCTCCGTTACCCTGACCGTCCTGCCGATCAGTTCATCACAATTTGTCTTTTCATGATGCCTGTTGATATATCTCGTTGCAAAAGGCCTCGTAAAAATCAGGAGCAGAACTGATACCACGATAAACGCAATACACTGCCATGCAACTGTTGCTCCGGCAAGAGCAACAAATAATGCGATCAACGCACCTCCGGCAAGCCAGATACTGGTCAGTCCGACTGTGGCAAGTTCTACAACAAGAAATAGGATCATCAGTCCAAGCCACAGAAAAACTTCTTTTTCCATATAACTCCTTTCCCTGCTTCTCTTTTGTATTCATAATATGAGCAGTCATGTTATTATTATCATAATCGTATTTTCTCTTTTATACAACTTATTTTTCTTTTAAGTTTCTAAAAAAAGTCGCGAAAAAAAAAAAAGAAGAAAACCGCCCCGGAAAGACATCTCAATCCCCCGGTTCGGTAATCTTCTTTCTGCAAAATCAATAACTTATTCGCACTCTCTGATCCTCTTTCTCAGTGGCAATACAAGTGCCGGAGATACAGACAGCTCGTCCAGTCCCATCTTAAGAAATTCTTCCGTAAGTTCAAGATCTGCACCAAGCTCTCCACAGATACCGATCCATTTTCCCTCTGCATGTGCATTGTCTGCCGCCATTTTGATCATGGCAAGCACTGCCGGATGATGCGGATCATAAAATGTATCCAGCTTCTGGTTCTGACGGTCGATCGCCAGTGTATACTGCGTCAGGTCATTCGTTCCCACACTGAAGAAATCCACTTCCTTCGCAAGTTCACGGCTTATCATCACTGCTGCCGGTGTCTCGATCATGACACCAAGCTCTACATCCTCTTTATAAGGGATGCCCTCTGCCTTCAGTTCTGCCTGCACTTGTGCAATGATCTCTTTGATCTTCTTTACTTCACTTACAGAAATGATCATCGGGAACATAATAGACAGATTTCCATATACTGCTGCACGATAAAGGGCACGTAACTGAGTCTTGAAGATTTCCGGTCTTGTCAGACAGATACGAATTGCTCTGTATCCCAGTGCCGGGTTCTCTTCTTTGTCAAGATTAAAATAATCTACCTGCTTATCTGCTCCAATATCAAGTGTACGGATGATAACTTTCTTTCCTGCCATGCTTTCCGCAACCTGCTTGTATACTGCAAACTGCTGCTCCTCTGTAGGAAATGTGCTGTTCTCAAGATAAAGGAACTCACTTCTGAACAGACCGATTCCACCTGCATCATTTTTAAGTACTGCTCCAAGGTCGGAAACATTTCCAATGTTCGCATAAACATTGATCTTCTGACCGCTCCTGGTCACATTTTCCTTTCCCTTTAACTGATTCAGAAGCTCTTTCTGCTCCAGATCCTTTGCACGCTTCTCCTGCATTCTGGCAAGTGTCTCTTCATCTGGATCTACATAGAGGATTCCCGTAAATCCGTCAATCACTGCCATCTTTCCGTCATACTGAGATGAAAGAGTTTCTCCCAGACCGATCACTGCAGGGATATTCATGGTTCTCGCAAGGATGGCTGTATGGGAATTAGCTGAACCGTACATCGTCGCAAATCCAAGTACCTTACTCTTATCCAGCTGAACTGTCTCACTTGGAGCAAGATCATCTGCTGCAATGATACACGGCTCAGTCATCTCTTTTACTCCTGCACTGACTCCACAGAGAATATCCAGCACACGCTCCGATACATCTTTTACATCGGCTGCTCTTCCCTGCATATAAGCATCATCCATTGATGCGAACATCTGTGCAAAGTTATCCGCTGTCGTCGCAACGGCATACTCCGCATTTACTTCCTGAGAACGGATAATATTTTCAATTGATTCAAGATAATCCAGATCTTCAAGCATCATCTGATGGATCTCAAAGATCATGGCATTTGCTTCTCCCACATCTTCCAGAGCTTTCTCATAAAGCTCTTTTAACTGGTCAACTGCCTGACCTTTTGCGGCTTCAAAGCGTTTCCATTCTGCATCTGCATCACTGATATGCTCTCTTTTGATGACTTTTTCATTTCTCTTATAGAACATCAGTTTTCCAATGGAAACACCGCCAAACACGCTTTTCCCCTGAATTGTTATCATAATTATAAGTTCTCCTTGAAGAATGCCTCTAATTCTGCTGTTGCTGTCTCTTCGTCCTCTCCGTCTACCTTAATCGTAACTTCTTCGCCTGTCTTAACACCAAGCCCCATAACTCCGAAGATTCTCTTCGCATCAGCACTCTTCTCACCTTTTACGATCGTAACTGCTGACTTATATCCTGCTGCCTGCTTTACAAGGATTCCTGCAGGTCTTGCATGGATTCCTTCCGGGTCTGTTACCACATATTTAAATTCTTTCATAGTTATATCCTCCTTTTATTAAGACGTTGCGTTCATTATATAACACATCCCATCATTTTTCAATCAGCTTTCAGTGGTTTTTTCAACAAAACGATTCCTGCCATTCCCACAACTGCTCCGATCAGGATTGCTAAAAGGAACATCGGACCATGATCGATAATACCGATTACGAAAATTCCTCCGTGAGGTGCTCTTGAACCGCAGCCAAATGCCATGGAAAGGGCTCCTGCAATTGCTGAACCAACCACACATGGTGGGATGATTCTCAGCGGATCCGATGCAGCAAACGGAATCGCTCCTTCTGTGATAAAGGAAAGTCCCATAATGTAATTTGTCACGGTTGTCTGCTGTTCACTCTTTGTAAAACGGTTCTTAAAGAAAGTCGTTGCCAGAGCAATCGCGAGCGGAGGAACCATACCACCTGCCATAACTGCCGCCATCATATCGAACTGTCCGCTGGCAATTGACGCTGTGCCAAATACATAGGCTGCTTTATTGAATGGTCCTCCGAAATCGATTGCCATCATACCGCCAAGAACTGCTCCCAGTGTGATCTTACTGCCCTCTCCCATGTTCGTCAGGACATTATTAAGCCATGTATTGAATGCTCCCATCGGTGGATTTACAATAAAGATCATGATTGCTCCCATTGCTACGATCCCCAAAAACGGATACAGCAGAACCGGTTTTGTCCCCTCAAGTGCATGAGGAAGTTTTTCTAACAGTTTCTTGATCAGGACCATCAGATAACCTGCTACAAAACCCGCGATCAATGCTCCGAAAAATCCTGAAGAAACCCACTGATCTTCCGGCAGGAAAATACTTGTTCCTGCTTTTGCAAGCAGACCGCCTACAATACCGGGCATCAGTGCCGGTCTTTCCCCGATCGCCATTGCAATATATCCTGCAAGGATCGGGAACATCATTCCAAACGCTGTATTTCCGACTGTATTAAAAAACTTTGCAAGTGCAGTTCCATTTCCGAATACATCTGTTCCCGCATTTGCCCCGTCACAGATAAATGAAAGGGCGATCAGGATACCGCCACCGATAACGAACGGAAGCATATGGGATACTCCATTCATCAGTGCTTTATAAAGCTTTCTTCCAAGGCTCTCATCGCCTATGCCGGCGTTCTCTTCTCCTTTGCCATCATTATGATATACCTTTGCCCTGCCATTGATGATGTCTTCGATCAGTTCCTGTGGTTTATGGATTCCGTCTGCTACTTTCGTGACAATGACCGGCTTTCCGTCGAATCGTGCCATTCTGACTTCCTTGTCCGCTGCCACGATGATTCCGTCACAGGCAGCAATTTCTTCCGCTGTCAGGACATTTTTATCGCCACCCGAACCATTTGTCTCAACTTTGATCGTATAACCCAGCTCTTTTGCTGTATTTTCCAGACTCTCTGCCGCCATATATGTGTGGGCGATCCCGGTCGGGCATGCAGTCACTGCCAGAACACGATATCCACTGTCCGGTACATTCACTGCCTTCTCTTCCTCTGCTTCATTTTTCGCATTTTCTGCCCGATCCACAACTGCAAGGAATTCTTCTACTGTCTTTGCTTTCAGAAGATTCTGCTTAAAGGATTCATCCATTAAAAGCATGGAAAGTCTGCTCAGTACTTCAAGATGTACATTGTCTTCTGTATTCGGTGCAGCAATCAGAAATACCAGATCCACCGGCTGTCCGTCCAGTGCATCATAATCTACACCGGCAGGAATCACCATTGCTGCAAGCCCCGGTGCATTAACTGCATCGGTCTTTGCATGAGGGATTGCAATTCCTTCCCCGATTCCCGTCGTTCCTTCTTCCTCACGGGCAAAGACCCCTGCTTTATATTTTTCAACATCTGTCACATTACCGCCCTTTTCCATCAGGGCTACCATCTGTTTGATGGTCTCTTCTTTCGTCTGCGGTGTACCATTTAGTTCCACACTGCACGCCTTGAGCAAATCTGTAATCCTCATACTCATTTCCTCCTATATACCATACTCTTTTTCCGTACGTTCCAGTTTCTCTGTAATTTCTTCTCTGGTTGCAAGCCAGGATACAAAGGCTGTCGCACTTCCTGCTGCTGTCCCCAGTTCCAGTGCCTTTTCATAATCACCGGTATTCAGCCATCCTGCAAGGAATCCTGCTACCATGGAATCCCCTGCTCCAACAGAGTTGACCACCGTTCCTTTTGGTGGTTTTTTACTGCTTACAGTTCCGTCTTCCGTTACCAGGATCGCACCGTCCCCTGCCATCGATATGAGAACATTGACTGCTCCCATCTCCTGAAGTTTTTTTGCATACTCCACGATATCTGCTTCACTTTCCAGTACCTTGCCGAAGATCTCACCCAGTTCATGATTATTCGGCTTGATCAGGAACGGGTGATATTTCAGAACATTCACCAGCAGATCCTTTGTCGCATCCACCGCAATCCTGATCTCTTTTCCCTGAAGTCTTTCCATGATCCGTTCATACATATCCCCCGGAAGTGTATTCGGGATACTTCCGGCAAGTACAAGTACATCTCCTGCCGTCAGCTTATCCAGTTTCTGATAGAGTGCCTCAATCGCTGTATCTGTAATAACCGGTCCCTGTCCGTTGATCTCACTTTCCTCATTTGATTTCACTTTCACATTGATTCTGGTCAGCCCTTCTTCCAGCGGGATAAAATCCGTATAGCATCCGAATTCTTCCAGCATGGTTTCCATCTGCTCTCCGGTAAAACCGGCCTTGAATCCAAGAGCTTTGCTCTTGTGTCCCAGATTAGAAAGGATTACGGATACATTATTGCCCTTTCCACCCGGATAAATTTTTTCTGATGTTGTCCTGTTCACTTCCCCAAGTGTCAGGTCATCGACCTGAATTACATAATCAAGAGAAGGATTAAATGTTACTGTATAAATCATGCTTTCACCTCTACAATATTTTTTTCCTTTTTCAGATCCTTATCCGTAAGTTCTGTAGTGATTAATTTTGCCTGATCGAATTTTGCAAACGTAACCGGAGCGATTTGACCGATTTTACTTGAATCTGCTAGAATATAGCATGTTCTGCACCGTTCCATGGCAGCTTTTTTTATCATCGCTTCCGCAGGATCGGGCGTCGTAAACCCATGCTTTTTATCTACACCATTCGTTCCAAAAAATCCTTTTGTAAAATTATACTTTTTCAGATCCTCCACAGCCTGACTTCCGATCACCGCATCCGTTGCTCCTTTAAACATCCCTCCAACCAGATAGACAGTAATCCCTTTCTTTGTCAGGCTCTGTGCATGGGCAATCCCATTCGTCACAAATACCGCCCCACTGCCGGTCATGTATTTTAGCATCTGTGCAATACTGCTTCCCGAATCCAGATAAACAAAATCTTCTTTCTCGATCAAGGATGCCGCATACTTTCCGATCAGGGATTTTTCATCTACATTCTGTGTCATCCGCGATGTGATTTCTACATCTTTGGTTGTATAATCCATCCGTCGCCCCACCATGAACTTTCACCAGTAATCCCTTTTCCGCAAGTGCTGTCAGGTCTCTTCGGATCGTCGATTCTGAAGTTGCCAGTCTCTCCGTAAGTTCCTGCACTGTGACCGATTTTTCCTCTCCGAGCATTCTCAGAATCTCGGCAAACCGCTCTTCCGTAAGCATCTCTGCACCTCCTTCTTTCATTTCTCTGCCCTTATAATAAAATCATTTTCAGTCACAGTCAATCATTTTCAGTCATTTATTTTCACGAATAATCACTTTCGGCATTTCGCATAATTTTAGCACATTATTTTTGTGTAATTTTACAACCTCAATCAGATTTGCATTGACTTTTATTGTTAAATATGCTATTCTAAAACGGTATCGGGTTTTTGATTCCCGGTCTAACAACTTATTTTTTTATGGAGGGCAACAACAATGACAGGTACAGTAAAATGGTTTAACAACCAGAAGGGTTATGGATTCATCTCCGACTCTGAAGGAAATGACATCTTCGTTCACTATTCAGGACTGGTGATGGATGGATTCAAATCACTTGAAGAAGGTCAGGCTGTAGAGTTCGATGTAACAGAAGGAGCTAAAGGACCTCAGGCAACAAACGTAGTAAAACTTTAATCAAATATTCATTGTACCTTTTAATTATTATAGATAAGCTCAAATTTAAGATACCAGGGTCAAAAGGTCTGACACCACGTGTGCTCGCACACTAGTGGTAAAATGACCTTGTGACCCGC
>ERZ772893.2237-NODE-2237-length-16161-cov-2.842046_pt1 | contig 16161 bp, 21 predicted proteins | sample MGYA00511482_ERZ772893 | MGnify/ENA primary metagenome ERZ772893 (study PRJEB29015, sample SAMEA2737687) | human gut metagenome | biome: human gut; feature: human-associated habitat; material: faeces | place: China | collected 2012 ... | reverse complement strand
GAGGCCTACCGGACGGCTGTGGATGACGTGATGAACGCTTACATAGAAGTGAGGGGTGAGAAGGATGCTTAAACATATCCGCCGGATCCTCTATTATATCGCCCTGGTTCTGGTTCTGTCCTTCGTCCTCGGTTTCTTCACCCTGGGCGTGTGGGCAATCTATGGCCGGACAACCGCTTTCTGGGCTTTAGCATTCGTGTGCGTGGGGATGGTGGCTTATGGGGCTAGGAAGGGATAGGAGGAATCATGACTCCTGAAAACGAAGCAAAGAAAGAGTATTTGTTGCAGTACCGGCAAATGGAACGGAGAATCAACTTGCTTTTGGCCGAAAAGGCGCAGCTGCTTGCACTGGCGACCAAGGTCACGCCCTCTTACAGTGATGCGCCAAGGGGGTCCAGCAGTGGAAACAGGACAAGCATTGTGGTAGAAAAGATCATTGCCTGCGAGGACGAAATCAATCAGACAATTGATCAGGCCGTTGATTTGCGGGAGGAGATCAAGCAAAAAATCGACGAGATTCCGGATGAACGCTTGCGCGAAATACTGCGCCGTAAATATCTGCTGGGACAAAAATGGGAGCAGGTCGCATATGAGATGGGGCTGGAATTTCGGTGGGTATTCCGCCTTCATAATAAAGCGCTTTCAAAATTGACCATAGAAAGCCATCCTAAAAGTGTGATATGATTAAACTGTCCAAGATGGGTAGAAAGGTTCATCCTCCTTTTTGGAAAGGCAGCATCAATCTGGTGCTGCTTTTTTTATTTCCTCTTTGGTCCGTCCGGTGGAGTCCCGCGTCAGTGGGCCATGTCAGCGGGGAAACCCGCTTGTTTAATCAGGCCCTTGCCGGAAAGCCAGCCCATGATTCGGGTGTAGGCAGCAGCTTGGGCCTTATATGATTCTGATTGAGAGGGTGAAAATAGTGCTTAGAAGCTGCTCATACTGCGGCAGAATACACGACACACATTTTGTATGTGCAGAGAAAAAGACACGGTTTTCCCCCAGAACTCATGAACAAGACCGTTTTCGCAGTACCTCGGACTGGACCCAGAAAAGCATTGATATTAAACGGCGTGATATGGGACTTTGCCGGATGTGCCTTTTAGACGGCGTATTATGTTGGGACAACCTAGAGGTACATCATATCATCCCTTTAGCTGAAGACTTTGATCGGCGGCTCGATGACGAGAATCTCATCACTCTCTGCCAGGCGCACCACAAGGCCGCAGAGCGTGGCGATGTCGACCGGGACACCCTTTTCGCTGTCGCGAGGGCCTCCCCCCGGGTGCAGGCGTCGAAAATTCGAAAATTTTGCAAGACCACACGGCCCCTGCGATAAAAGAAAGATTCCCAAAATGGGGGAATTCAGGAATGAGGTGAAGGAATATGGCGAGGCCAAGTAAATCGGTTGCGGTGCTGGGAGAGGAAAAACGCTCCCATAGGACGAAGGCGGAGATGCGGCAGCGTGCTGGCGCAGAAAAGGCGCTTGCCACTGGGAGAACGCTGAAGGAGCGTGCAGAGGTCCGGGAGAATGAGACCGCACACCGGGAATTCAAACGGGTGTATGCGCTGCTGGCGGTGATCGGGAAGAACGACGCACTATATGAACCGATCATCAACCGGTACTGCATGCTGCAGGCGGAGTGTGCGGATATGGAAGAGATGAAAACAGAGTTCCGGGCGTCACGGCAGGAGCTGAAAGAGGAATACCAGGCGGGGAAGATCGGGGAGGATGTTCCCGGCGGTCTTACTCCTTCCGCATATTATAAGCTGCTCTCCACGATGCAGGGAAATATCCTGGCGCTGGACAAGCAGATCCAGGCGAAGCAGAAAATGATGTTCGATATCGAGAAGGAATGCGCCATGACGATTTCGGCGGCGATGCGCAGCATCCCCAAGGCGGAGAAAAAGGAAAATCCGCTGGCGGCGCTGCTGGCTGGCGAAGACGGGGAGTAGCCGGACGAGAACCGCAGGATTGCCAGAAAGGCGGCTGTGCGGCTCTGTGCGGCGATTATTTTTGCAAAACGAGAAAACATGCGTTGAAAACCAAAACGCCGATACGAGGCTTCCAGGGACATTAAAAACGATTTGGCGGTTTTAGAGGAAGGGGGACGGATATGGATCCCAACGCGGAATACCGGGCGCGGCTGGCGGCTCTGGGCCGGCGGGGACGGCTGCTGGAAATAAAGCTGGGGCTGCCGAGGTACGCTTGGACGCCGGAGCTGCGGGGCAATCCCTATCACGATCCTGCAAACGGCCGCTTTACCTCCGGACCGGGCGGTGTAGGATTGTCAAACAAATTGGACAGTGAACTCTGCGGGAGAAAGCCAGAGGAGAGGTCTCATGGGGAAGTTGTTGGAGCGGCGGTTGTGGACAGCAAGCAATTTTGCGAAATCATCCAGGGAGAAAAATCTGTGACAGGAATAAAAGCGTTTCTGATCCTCTCTGTGGCTGCGTTCTACCTTGCCATTATGTCGAGGCGTATAGGGCCGGATGAGTTTATGGCGAATGCCAAGTTTTGCAGCCGTTGCTTCAAAGAGAGTAGGAAAATCCCGTTTACTGTTGGAAAAACGATTGGTAAACTCAAAGCCGTTGTCTGTCTGGACGCATTCCACCCGGATACCCCGGCGTGCATACCACTGAAACAACTTTTTCAGGAAATCAGCGGAGGAATAGGTGGATTGTTCAGGGTAGGCGGCGAGAAACCGCAGACGTGTAAACTCATCGATAGCGGTATACTGGAACAAGCGAAGCTGAGGGTCAGCAATACAGCTGCGGGGGACCACTTTCACATCAATCTGAACCCTTTCTCCAGGATAGGTCATCTGCTCATAAGGCTTGGGTTTGTAGGAGGCTTTGGGTTCCGGCTGTGGGAACATACCGAGTTTGCGCATGACCCGGAATAAGCTCTCTGGGCGACGGGTATAACCTCTTTGACGAAGCCGGTGCCAAAGTTCCACCATACCAAGGTCAGGGTTACGGCGGCGCATATCTTTTATCAGTTTCAATTCCGCTTCCGTATGCTGGTTCGGATGGCTGTGGGGACGTCTGGACTGGCAGGCCAGGGATGCCACACTTCCGTCCCAGCGAGCCTTCCAGAAGTAGATGTATGAGCGACTCTTGTTGTATTTTCTGCTTGCCCGACTGACGCCGTATTTCTCAGCATACTTCATTAGGGCTTGCCGATAGGCCATGTCTTGTGTTATACTGGTACTCATGAAGGATAGGCCTCCTTTTTCGGTAAGTTTTGTGTGGTAACTTAACTATACCTCATGAAGGCTCTATCCTTCTACTCTTTTTCCCTTTTTCTTTTCCTGCTGTCCAATATCTATTGTACTCCTACAGGCCGCTTTACCTCCGGACCGGGCGGGGGCTTGACAAAGGGCGGCGGAAGTGGTAATATAAAATCTTCGCCCAAAGCGAGTGCCACTGGAGAAAATCATTTCGAGAAGGGGTTCAGCAAAACAAATTTGGCGAAACATGTTCAGAAGCATGGATCAGATTACCCCGGTTTGTCACCAGCGCAATACAATCAGTATGCACTGGATTTGATACAGCAACCTGTTTCGAAAGATGTGTTAGGTTATAAAGCGAAGGACGGTGCGGTTGTACGCTATCGAGTGAGCAGCAATGATTTTGTGAAAGGATATCTCGATGGCGGAATTGCTACGATGTACAAACCAAAAGGTAATCCGGAAAAAGGGCGTCGTTATTTTCTGAAAAAACAATCAGAGGAGAGTGTAGACGATGATTAAGTGTCCTGTATGCGGAGAATATGAGTTTGAAAAAGAAGATGACTATGATATCTGTGAGGTTTGCGGCTGGGAAAACGAAAAATTTCAATTCGATTATCCAGATGAAGATGGCGGAGCAAACAAAATGAGCCTGAACGAAGCCCGGAAAGCCTGGGCAGAGGGTCGGCCCATCGAATAAAATAGTTAAATACGCGAATGAACCACCAAGCGGAAACGCAAGGTGGTTTTTTCATATCCATTTTCAGGAGGCGGATGAAAATTGAGCGAGTAACGGAAGGGCGCGCCGTAGCTTACGCCCGGTGGTGCTCGGAAGAGACGGAGGGAAAAGCTCCGATCTACGTGAAAAAACAGGCGGAACAGTGGCTGGATTTTGTCGACGGGAAAAATCCGGAGGCTGTGGTGGACGAGGCGGCTTACCGCCGGATCTGCAAGCTGTTGCGGCTGATGGTCCATCCGGATCTGGGGTGCTCCCTGTATGACGGGCTGGAGGATTATGCCTGGCTTCTGGTCACGGCGTCGCTCTGCACCAAGTGTCCGGACGGGCGGAGGTATTACGAGACAGCGGTGCTGGAAATTGCCCGTAAGAATTTCAAAACCTTCAATTCGGCGGTGATCTTCCTTCTGCTGATGCTGACGGAGCCGAAATTCTCCCGGTTCTTTTCGGTGGCGCCTGACCTGAAGCTCTCCTCCGAGCTGAAGCTGGCGATCCGGAAGATCATCAAGTGTTCCCCGGCGCTGGCGGACGACGGGGTTTTCAAGGTGCTGCGGAGCGAGGTGCGCTGTCTGCTGACGGACAGCGAATACACGCCGCTGGCCTACAGCCAGGACAAGATGGACGGAAAGCTGGCCAACGCCTTTCTGGCGGATGAAGCCGGCGCGATGGACGCTTATCCGATCGAAGCGATGCGCTCCTCCCAAATCACCTTGCGGTCCAAGCTGGGTATCATCATTTCCACCCAATATCCAAACGACGACAACGCCATGATCGACGAGATCGACATTTCCAAAAAGACGCTGGACGGGCTGATGGACAACCGGCGGCGTTTTTCGCTTTTGTATGAGCCGGATCTGGAATTGCTCACCGACGACCAGTGGATGCACAATGACCGGGTAATTTATCAGTCCAATCCGGTGGCGGTCAACAACCCGGATATCTTCCAGGCCGTGAAGGATATGCGGGAGATGGCTGTGCTGTACGAAAACAAGCGGGAGAATTACCTCTGCAAGCACAATAACATCAAGTACAAAGGCCTGGGAACCGAAGGGTATGTGGAGATCACCAAGGTACAGGCCTGCCGGAGGGCGGAGGACCCGGAATTCTGGCGGGGAAAGCCGGTCTATCTGGGGCTGGACCTTTCCCAGACCGACGACAACACGGCAGTGGCTATGGTCACGGCGGTGGACGGGGTGCTGTACGCCAAGGTGTGGGGCTTCCTGCCGGAGGAGCGGCTGCTCTGGAAGAGCAAGAAGGAAACGGTGGACTACGGGCGGCTCTGCCGGGAAGGGGTCTGCTTTGCCTGCGGCGGGGAGGTCATCGACTACGGCGAGGTGGAGCGGTTTATTCTCTCCCTGCCGGAGAAATACGGGGTGGAGATCGTCCAATGCGGGTATGACCGGTACAACGCCATTTCCACGGTGCAGAAGCTGGAGGCGGCATGCATCGAGTGCGTGGAGATCAAGCAGCATTCCAGCGTGCTTCACAGCCCCACCAAGCTGCTGAAGGAGAAGATTCTGGAAGGGAATTTTGCATACGACGAAAACCGGCTGCTGGAAATCAACTTTCAGAACGCGCGCCTTACGGAGGACACAAACTTGAACAAATATGTCAACAAAAAGAAGTCCGCCGGAAAGGTGGATATGGTGGTGTCGCTGATCAACGCCGTCTATTTGGTGGAGCAGGACATGCTTTTCGGGGACGGCGGGTTTGTGATCCAGACGTGAAAAGACCGGAGGCGTGGGCGTCTCCGGTTTTGTGTTTCAATAATGGCCGCGGCAAGCCGCGATTTCGATGATTTCGCCGCGAACCCGATATACCAGACGGTTTGTATCGTCAATCCGGCGGGACCACCAGCCGGAAAGATTGCCCTTTAAAGGTTCTGCTTTTCCGAGACCTTCAAAAGGGTTTCGCTCAATGTCACGGATTAGCTGGTTGATGCGCTTTAGCGTCTTTTTGTCCTGGGCCTGCCAGTATAGGTAATCGGCAAAGCCCTCCTCGGCAAACTGGATGCTGCTCATCGTTCCATTGCCTCCAGCTCATCCAGGGTTTTTACGACCACCTTGCCTTCTTCAATCTGGCGGACGGCCTTGACAAGATGCGCCTGGTTAGCGGGACTATCGAAGGGGTCAACAGACGGCCGGAACGGAAGGCCCCGGTCGGTGCAAAGCTGATGCAGGAACAGACTGACAGCGGTATTCATGCTGAGGCCCATTTGATCCAGAATTTTCTGGCTCTGGTTTTTCAGGGAATCGTCAATGCGAAGCGTGATGTTGCTCATAGCAAAACCTCCTTATGCTTTCAGTATATGCGGTTTTTGTTGAAAAATCAAGTGCAATTGATGTGCAATTAAAAATATTTTAGGAGGGAATCCATTGGGACTTTGGAACAGATTGCAATCTGCCTGGGTGGAACTGCGGGGCGGGGCTGGCGAGGTCAGTTTTGATGACCCGCTTCTGCAGGCGATGCTGGGGAGCGGCGGGGTCACCAGGGAAAAGGCGCTGCAGGTGCCGACGGTGGCCGGGGGAATCGACCTGATTGCCAGCATTGTGGCCGGCACCCCGGTAAAGCTCTATCGGGACGGGCCGGGCAAAGCGGAGGAGGTCACGGACGATCCGCGGCTGCGTCTTTTAAACGATGAAACCGGAGACACCCTGACCGCCAACGAATTCTGGCATGCCATGGTGCGGGATTATTATCTGGGAAAAGGCGGTTACGCTTACATCCGCCGGGAAAAGGGCAATTTTGCCGGGCTTTTCTATGTGGATGAGGCGCAGGTCTCCATCCAGAAGAACAGCGATCCGATTTTCAAAGACTTCAAAATTCAGGTAAACGGGGCCTCCTATGAGCCGTATGACTTTTTGAAAATCCTGCGGAACACCAAAGACGGGGCCCAGGGGATCCCCATCACGAAGGAGAGCGGAAAGCTCATCGAGGTGGCGTATGAGTCCCTTTGCTTTGAGCTGTATCTGGTGAAAAAGGGCGGGAACAAGAAAGGCTTTTTGAAGTCGCAGAAACGTCTTGACGACGCATCCATGACCAAGCTGCGGACGGGGTTTCAAAACCTCTACGGGAACAGCGGCAGCAGCGATAATGTGGTGGTCTTAAACGAAGGGGTGGAATTTCAGGAATCCTCCAACACGTCGGTGGAGATGCAGTTAAACGAGAACAAGCGCTCCAACGCGGAGGAATTTGCAAAGCTTTTCCACATTTCCAGCGGAGTCATGTCCGGCAGCGCAGGGGAGGCGGATATCGCCAGCCTGGCGCGGCTGGCGGCCATCCCGCTGATGACGGTGATCCAATGCGCGCTGAACCGGGATATGCTTCTGGAAAACGAAAAAGGAAGCCTGTATTTTGCCTTTGACACCAAGGAACTGCTCAAGGGCGACATGCAGAGCCGGTTTTCGGCCTACAAGACGGCGCTGGACGCCAATTTCATGCAGATCGATGAGGTGCGCTATGCAGAGGATATGGAACCGCTGGGGCTTTCCTGGGTGAAGCTGGGGCTTCAGGACGTGCTTTACGACCCGAAGACCAAAAAGGTCTACACGCCCAACACCAACCAGACCAGCGTGATGGGAAAGCAGGCTCTGCCTGGTGGAAAATCTATTCAGGAACGGGCCTGCGCGGACCCGATGGACCGTGCCGCCGAAGCGCTGGCAAATTACATGGAGCTGCGGTATAACGAGAATCACGATCCGGAAAGTGGGCGGTTTACCTCCGGGACAGGAGGGGGCTTGACAAACGGCGGCGGAAGTGGTAATATAAAGTCTTCTTCGAAAGTAAAATTGCCGGATGGGACAGTATCACAGCTTTCAGCAGGTACAAGAATTACAAAAATCGTTGTTTTTGCAGGGAGAGGGACTAACAAGGTTTTCCGCGATGCTCCGAGGCTTAGTAAAAAATATGGAAACTCTCCTTCGGATTGGGCAAAAACAAGAGGAGACGGATATGTGGATTTTAAAGGGGCTCCGAGACATTGCGAACTACACTGGTGCGATGCTCCACAAGTTGGAAGAGTTGAGATGAAGGTCAAGAGGTGGTTTGATGAAAGTTAAATTTTTAGGCCAAACAGGAGTAACAACTTTAATAAACGGCAAAGTCTATGAGGTTATTGGAATTGAGAATGACTGGTACCGCATCATAGACGAAGACGGTGACGATGATGACAGCGACCTTCCCGGATACCTCTATCCGCCGGAATTGTTTGAGATTGTAGAAGAATAAGGATAAGAATGAACCGCCAACCTCCGGGAAGGTGGTTTTTTGTTGGAAAAATTTGAAAAACCTCTTGACTTTTGAGCGTGCATAAAGTATAATAAACGTGTGCTCAAAAGTGAGGTGATAGAATGAGCCCCAAAACAGGAAGGCCAAAGCTGGACAATCCAATCAATATTCGCACTAGTGTCCGTTTGGACGCAGAAACCGATAAAAAATTAGAAGCATATTGCACGAAAAACGGAATCACAAAAGGCGAGGCGATACGGAAAGGTGTCCGTCAGCTTTTGGACAAAGAAAAATAGAGTGTTGAAACGCCCTAGACAAGCATCAACACTCTATACGCGACAGGTTCCCCTATCTGAAATCTATTTTACATCAGATTGGGATTTCTGTCAAATGATTTTGACGGAGGTTTTTCAGATGCAAAACGCAATTACCGTAAACAGACAGCAAATCAGTGTGAAAGAGTACAATGGGCAGAGGGTTACAACTTTTAAGGATATTGACCAGGTGCATGGAAGATTGGAAGGAACAGCAAGAAAAGCATTTTCGCGCAATCGTGAAAGGTTCATTGAAAACAGGGATTATTTCCTGATAAAGCCTGGTGATTCCGCAATGTCCCTTTCGCGGACATTGGAAATTCCGCCAAAAGGAATTACGCTTCTCACAGAAAGCGGCTACCTCATGCTGGTCAAAGTCTTTGACGACAAGCTGGCCTGGCAGGTGCAGCGGGCGTTGGTGGACAACTACTTCCACGGCAAGGCGGAACCCAGACCGGAATACCGCCCCAAAACGTGGCGGGGACAGCCGGTTATTACCATTCACGACCTGCTGGGGTTGGTGAACATCCCCCACCGGACGGTCATCAGCTACTATCTGCGGAACGACAAGCGGATTCACAAAGGCTCCGATTACTTCCTGCTGGAAGGCGGCGAGCTGCGGGAGTTCAAAACCGAAAACCCGGAATTTTCCAAAACCGCAAGCTGTGTGGCGGTGATTGCCAAAACGGGGTTTGCCAAGCTGATGCGGGCCATGCGGATGCAGGTGCAGACGCCGGAATGCTTTCAAAAGGAACCGGATATGCAGTGCAGAATGGAGCTGGTAAAACCTACTGAAAAGCCCGGGTACATCCAAGCAAGGGACAGCAAAAAATTTCAGAATGCTTTGGAAGGAGTCCGCCGGAAGCTGACCGCTGTGAGCGAGCTATTGAACCTGGTCGACCGTTTTGACATCCCAGCGGCATCTTTTGAAAGAAGAATCCAAACAATCGTTGAAATGGATATGCAGCTTTCGGTTGATGTCACGGCGCTAATGGGCGCAGGGATTGAGCTGGTAAACAGATAGAACACAAAAAATGCGAACGAACCACATTCCTTCGGGGTGTGGTTTTTTCATACCCATTTTCAGGAGGTGAGAGCATGAATATTGAAATCCGGGCAGACGGAGCGCATATTTCCGGTTATGTCAATGCCGTGGAAAGGAAGTCCCGGCCGGTGATCACGCCCCACGGGAAGGTGGTGGAGGAGATTGAGCCCAGGGCCTTTCAGGAGGCGCTGGACCGGGCGGAAAATGTGGTCATGACCAAGGACCACGACCCAGACACCGTTCTGGCGGAGACCCGGGCGGGAAGTCTGCGGCTTTATGAGGACAACATCGGACTTTATGCCGACGCGGTGGTCACGGATGAAAAGACGGTGGCCGAGGCGCGGGCCGGAAAGGTCAAGGGCTGGTCCTTTGGAATGCGCAATGTTGTCGACGAGGTGGAGGAACGGGCCGGGGAGCTGCCCCTGCGCCGCATTAAGGGGCTGGATCTGGACCATATCACATTGGTGGTGCGGAAAAATCCCTGCTATTCCGCCACATCGGTAGAGGTCCGGGCGGGGGATGAGGTGGAAACGGAGCTGCGCTCCACAGAGGACACGCCAAGGGTAGAAACAGAGCCGGAGGACCCCAACAGGGAATACCGCCGCCGGCTGGAAGCAATCAAACAAACAAAGTGACGAAAGGAAGGAACCACATGAAAAATCTGAAAGCACTGATGGAAAAGCGTGCGGAGCTGCAGCAGAAGATGGACAGCCTGCTGAACGCCGCTGACACCGAAAACCGCGCCATGAGCGAAGAGGAGACCGCGGAGTTTGACGCGGCGGAAAAGGAAATCCGCGCCATTGACGAGACGGTCTCCCGAGAGGAGCGCGCCCGGAGCATTGACCGGAATCCGGCCCCCTCCGACGCAGAGGAACGGGCTGCCGCCGAGGAGCAGGAGTTTGCAGACTACATCCTTGGGAAGATCAGCGAAATGCGCGCCGGTGAACAGAATATGACCATGGCAAACAATGGCGCCATCATCCCCACGAGCATTGCAAACCGCATTATCAAGGCAGTCCGTGACCGCTGCCCCATCCTGGCCCGGGCGACTATCTATAACGTCAAGGGTACGCTGAAAGTCCCGGTCTGGGGCAAGGCCAACTCCACCCACGATATCGCAGTGGGCTACCAGACGGAGTTCACCGAACTGACCGCCGATTCCGGCAAGTTTACCTCTGTAGACCTTGGCGGCTTCCTCGCGGGGGCGCTGACCTTGATCGGACTAAGTGTGGAGAACAACGGCGCGTTTTCGGTGGTCGATTTCATCGTCAACCAGATGGCGGAAGAAATCGCGACCTGGATTGAGGGACAGCTGCTGACCGGAACCGGCTCCTCTGCCGCCCAGGGGGCGCTGAATACCACCACCGGTCTTACTACGGCGTCTTCCACGGCCATCACCGCCGACGAGCTCATTGACCTGCAGGCCAAGATCAAACAGGTCTATCAGGGCAGCGCCTGCTGGATTATGAATCCCGCCACCTTTACCGCCGTTAAGAAGCTGAAGGACGGAAACAACCGGTACCTGCTGCAGGACGATATCACCGGGGAATTCCCATACCGCCTGCTGGGCAAGCCGGTCTTTTTGTCCGACAACATGCCCGCCATCGCCGCCGGGGAGAAAGCGGTGCTGTACGGCGACTGTTCCGGTCTGTCGGTGAATTTCCGGGAGAACATTTCCATTCAGGTCCTGCGGGAAAAGTACGCCACGCAGCACGCGGTCGGCGTAGTTGCCTGGTTTGAATTCGACTCCAGGGTGACCGATAACAGCAAGCTGGCTGTGCTGACCATGAAAGCGGGTTCCTGATGAAAATCAGTGAACTGCGCCCGGAGGATGTGCTCCATTTTCTGCGGCTGGACGGGACGGAGGGGGATGTTTCTCCCTTCGTCCTTCTGACGGCTGCGGTGTCCTACGTCCGGGGATATACCGGACTGACCGAAGAGGAAATGGACGAGCATGAAGATCTGACCGTTGCGGTGCTGGTCCTCTGCGCAGACCTGTATGAAAACCGCATGACAACGGTGGACGCCGGGAATGTAAACCGGACGGTGGAAAGCATTTTGGGGATGCACTGTCGAAATTTGATTTAGGAGGCGTTCAAAATGGGACGTGACGTCAGTATCGCGGTATCTGTCAAGGACAATGCGTCCGCCCCGCTTCTGAAAGCCGGAAAATCCATGGAGGAGCTGGCAAAAAAGGCGGATGCTGCTGCCGGAAAGATTGACGAGCTCAACAGGCGGAAGGCTTCCATCCACGTGGATATGGTCAAGGCAAAGCAGGAGCTGAAGGCGGCGGAAAAGGCTCTGGACGGAACCAAGGAGGCCGCCGACCGTCTGGAAAAAGCCCGATATGATTTTGAAAGCATCCAGACAGAGCTGCGAAGCGTATCCAGCGAGGCGAAACAGGCGGAGAAGGATCTTTCTTCCCTCAATGACGCCATGCAGCGCTCTCAGAACCGCGCAGGAGGAACGGGATCCGGCGGAAGCGATATCCTCTCCAGGCTGGGGGCTGCTGGGATTACTCAGATGGTAGGTCAAGTCGCTGAGCAGGCATCCCAATATGCGGTGCAGAGCGCTTTCGGCAGTGAAGCAGGGGCAATGTTTTCCGGGATTCTCTCCGGGGTAACCGCCGGGGCGGCTCTTGGCACCATTGTGCCTGGAATCGGTACAGCGGTCGGTGCGACGGTTGGCGGCCTTTTGGGAGCGGCTTCCGGGGCGCTGAATGTCCAGGCAAGCCGGGAGGAGGCGCTTCAATCGGCTGTCCAGGAACTGACCGATTCTTCGTGGGAGGCAGTCACCGGTTCTTTGGAATCAGGATCCGGCGTTGCGGCGAACCGGGAGCAGGCGAATCTGGCTTTTGGGACGCTGCTGGGGGATCCGGATGAAGCAAACAGGTTCCTGGACAAATTGCAGGATTTTGCGGAAAAAACGCCTTTTGGTTTCACTGACCTAACCTCCATGTCCAAGACGCTGATGTCCTATAATTTCGGACTGGACGAGATGATCCCGCTGATGACGGCCATCGGAGATGCGGGTTCGGCGCTGGGAATCTCCGGATCGGACCTGACCACGGTGGCGACGATGCTGGGTCGGATGAATTCCTCCGGGAAAACCTCGCTGGAATATCTGAATCCGCTGATTGAACGCGGAATTCCGGTGATGGATTACCTGTCGGAGGCTCTGGGAGAAAGCAAGGAGGCCGTTTACGACATGGTAAGCCGGGGTTTGATCCCCGGAGAAGAAGCGGCGCGTGTCATTGCGGAAGCGATGGGAACCGATTTTGCAAACTCCATGGAAAAGCAGGCCCAGACCTATTCCGGCTTGTCCTCCACTTTGGAGGACGCCCAGGAACAGCTGGACGCGGTCATGGGAGAAGGATACAACGAGACCCGAAAACAGGGACTTCAGGATCAGATCGACTGGCTGGGAAGCGGGGCCACCAAAGACGCATACCGGCTCATTGGCGAGTATCAGGCAGAATTGGAAAATGCGAAGGAACGGATTCTGCGTGAAACCATCGACAACGTTATTGAAAATAACTCCGACTATCAAAAAGCTTTAGCCGAGGGGAACGGAGCGGAGATGGGACGGATTCTGGCGGAAGCACAGGCGGACGCAGAATCGGAATACCGGCTGTCAGAAGGATATCAGGACCAATTGGACAGCCAGAAGCTGTTGGTGAACAGCGTGCGGGACACCCTGATAGAGGATGGCACCTGGCGCACCTTCGGATACGATATGGGACAGGAATTTTCAAAGGGATTTCTGGACTACACTTCCGAGGTCGACTACGGCCCATATAATTCCGTCCAGACCTCTCGTGAATCACGGCGCACAGGCGCGGAAGTAAGCCAAATGATGAATGGGTCTTGGGGCAGCGGATCCGGGTTCCAACGCAGTGGACTTTACACAGGGTTCGGACATGCCGCCGGACTTTCCTACGTTCCCTATGACGACTATCCGGCGCGGCTCCACGAAGGGGAACGGGTGCTGACGGCCAGCGAAAACCGATCCTTTGGGGCGGGGACGCAGGTCAGCGTTGTGGTCAACGGACTCACCGTCCGGGAGGAGGCGGACGTAGACCGGGTGGCGGAGGTGCTGGCCCGGAAAATTTCAGAAGCAAGGGAGTTGGCGGCATGGTAAAGCTTTCGGACGTTCTGAACGCCGTTGCCGCTCTGATTGCGGAGGCTTTCCCGGACCGGTATGTATATATCGGGCAGGAACCGGATCAGTTTGAACGCCCGTCGTTCTTTCTGGAACTGGTGACGACCAACCGGATCCGGAAGAATATCGGCACGGATGAAACGGAGATCTATTTGACTTTGACCATCCATGAAAAGCTGGACGCCGGCCGGAACGGAAATCAGGTATCTGCTTTGGAAGATATGGACACGGTGTTGGGTCTGTTCCGGACGGGGATCCTTCGGGCTGGCGGCCGTGCGCTGCCGGTGGCGGCGTCCAGCGGTGGACAGAGCAAGGGAGAGGCCTATCTCGACTTGACTGTCACCCTGCGGGAGGGCGTAGGCTATGAACCGGATAAGGGGCTTCCGCTCATCACAGCGGTATCCGGGAAGGAGGTGTTGGAATGAATCCCGGAAAATTGCGGGGGCGCGGATTTGTGCTGCGTCTGTCCGGAACAACGGATCTTCGCTGGGAAAGCCTGGCCGGGGTGTGGATCAGCGGAAAAAGCACAGGGCGGAAAAACCTGTTCTCCAAGGTGGGGATCGGCGCAGACGGCGCGGAATTCATGCTGCGGGAACGGGATCTGACCCTCCATGACGCGATCCTCTGGAACGGCCGACATTATTTCCTGACGGATATCGTCAAGGAAGGAGCGCATCCGGTCTATTACCGGGTGCAGGCCGCCCGGGTGACGCCGGAGATCGTGACGGTCTGGCGGGACACGGTGGAAAAGGGTGTGTACAACCGCCCGGAACGTACCGCAAAGAAAATTGGCAGCTTTCCTGGATGCATCACCGAAAAATACCTGGGGAGCAGCCAGGAGGACAGCCACATCGAAAGCGAAAAGCGGTTGGTCGTTGTGGCGCCGAAAGCGGCCCTTTACCGGGAAGGAGACCGGTTCACGATCTGGGAAGAAGAATACCGGGTGATGGTGGTGCACAGGCTGGAGGACTGGAAAAACGAATATGAGGTCCAGCAGACGGAGGACGATTAAATGGCGCAGTCGGTGCAGATCAACGGTCTGGACGCTCTTTCCGAAGATTTCAGGCGGCTGGCGGAGGAAGAACTTCCACAGATGAAACGGGAGCTGCACGTGGCCCTGGCCGGACAGCTCCGGGAGGAGGTCGTCAAAAGCCTGGGAGACCGGGCAAAATCCAACACCGGAAAAATTGCCGGGATGCAGGAAAAGTACGTGGGCAGCGGGGGCGGATATGCCGCCGTAAGGCCGCAGAGGGGAAAAAACGAGAAAGGGTACGCCTATGGATACATCACCAATTCTCTGGAAAACGGGCATGTCATCCGACGGCCATCCGGGCGTTGGAAGGGATACCGGGCCAGAATAAAGAAGAAATATGTTTTGGGCATCCACTTTTATGAGCGCGCCGGGCGCGCAGCAGAAAAACTGGCCATTGACGGGGCCAACCGGCTGGCCGATCAAATCAAGCAGAAATTGGAGAAATAGGAGGAAACGATTATGGCATATGACAGCGCAAAACGGGTCATTTCCGGCACCTGGGGCGAGGTGTGGCTGGACAACGAGTACGTGGCCGAGGTTTACAAGTTCCAGGCAAAAATCAGCTACAACAAAACCGATATCGCCCGGTGCGGGCAGATGGGCAACGACCAGAAGGTGACGGGCTACAAGGGCACCGGATCCATTGGGATGCGGAAGATCAACTCCCGGATGGGGAATGTCATCGGGAAGAAAATCCGGGACGGACACGACGTGCGGTTTACCGTCATCTCCAAACTGGCAGACCCGGACGCCAACGGGCAGGAACGCATCCGGGTAAAGAACGTCTCCTTTGACGATCTGACCCTGGCGGACTGGGAGGCGGATACCCCCGGCAACATCGAGGCGCCGTTCACCTTCACCGATTATGAATATCTGGACAGCATTGACTGAGGAGGGCAAACGAGATGGGACTTCCGAATATTAACATTACCTTTTATACTTTGGCCAGAGAGCTGGTCACTCACGGCGGGAAGGGCGTACTCTGTGTGATCCTGGAGGACACGACTGGCGGAGAGTACACGATCTATTCCGAGTCGGACATTCCGTCCACCCTGTCTGCCGCAAATAAAACCTATTTGAAACGGGCTTTGATCGGGAATGTCACCGCTCCGGAGAAGATCCTCTGCAAGGTGCTGACCAGTGCGGAAGATATTTCCGATGGACTCTCTTGGGCGGAACTGCAGACCTTTGATTATTTGGCAGGGCCTCCGGACATTTCTTCCTCCGACGCCACATCCGTGGCAACCTGGATCAAGTCCCAGCGGGAGGCGGGGCGGAAGGCAAAGGCGGTTCTGCCGGATACCACGGCGGACAGTGAAGGCGTGGTCAACTTCTCTGCTGCCGGCCTGAAAGACGCAAGCGGCTCCATTACCGCCGCCGGATATTGTTCCCGGATCGCCGGAATTCTCGCCGGG
>ERZ772893.2218-NODE-2218-length-16250-cov-6.020871_pt1 | contig 16250 bp, 17 predicted proteins | sample MGYA00511482_ERZ772893 | MGnify/ENA primary metagenome ERZ772893 (study PRJEB29015, sample SAMEA2737687) | human gut metagenome | biome: human gut; feature: human-associated habitat; material: faeces | place: China | collected 2012 ... | reverse complement strand
TCACTATTTTCTACCAATAATGATATCATGAAAACTTTTTGGTCTCAATAATTTTGTGAAAAACAACGTTTACAAATCAATTGTCCATTTCTTACTTGTAAAAGTCTTCCAGCGTTATCAGCCGAACTTCACCTCGCTCTTGTGCCTGAAGAAGTCCCTCTGTGAATCCACCTTTCGAGAAAATATAGTAGTGATAGTTGTTACCTTTTCCGAAAACTGAGGCATAATCCCGAATCAAGTCGAGCTCATCCACGTCAATTTTCTCATTTCTGTACTTACACGAACCAATGATATAGTCCTTAGAATCGGTCGAAGTCTGACTGACTTGCCAGCTCTTTGTACGGATACAGTTGTCCTGTATCAATGCTGTTCTGTATCATCTCACCAGATTTCTTTTATTTTCGTTATAAACTATATGTCGGTATTCAAAATATGCCGTGTGTGTTTCGGACTCAGATTGGAGCCCGTGTTTCACACACGGCAACATTATCAAAACTTGATTACTTTCGGCTCATGGGTAAACGAACTGATGGTAGCCACACCATTCTTGAAGTAGAACACCTCAGTATTGCCATCATCTGCAGCATACATTTTCTTCAAACTCGGATAGGCATCCAGCATAGATTCTCTCGCTTCTACACGATCATCTTCTACCAACTCGCCCGCAACGCGAATCCACTCGCCGCCTTTGAATGCACACAACTCTGCTTTCGGGTTTGCGTGCAGCTGCTTGGAAACATCTTTCTTCTTACCAGTCTGGATGTACAGCTTGCCTTCAAAAATGTGTGCCGTGCCAAACGGGCGCACTCTCGGCTGGTCGCCCTCGACCGTTGCCAGGTAATATGTTTCAGCCTCTTTTAAGAATTTCTCTACTTCTTCCATTTTTTTCGTTCTCCTTTTCTTAGTTTTTGATATGTTTTATTTCAGTTTTTCCAGCCAAGCAGACTCTATATCTCCAGCCTCCACAATATTCCCTTCTCTCGTAATATAAAACATAAAGCCACGGTGATTTCCCATGGCTCCAGTATATCACAGATCCGAAAACAAATCTGCCTTATATATTCTCTTTTCAAACATTTCTTTAAAGCTGTCCCTGACAGCCATGACATCTTCCTTATAAGTCATTCCATACCAGGTATCATTGGTACGCAGCACTTTCACATCCATTTTTCCTTCAGCCAGTAATTCTCCGATAAAAGTCGGAATCAGATACTCAGCTTTCAGCGGATCAGCTGGAACTTCTTTTTCAAAAAACCGGGCAAAACCAGTTTCCAGTGTCTTCAAAAAGTCTGGTGTTAATCCCCACATATTCATAGAAACAAGAGAATCTGTATCCAGAGCTACACCATCTGCCATTGCACCTTCTGCAGTCTTAACAATATTCTTTGTTTCCACAACCTCAGTCAGATTATTCTGCTCATCCATTTTGCAGATACCACGAGTTACACCGCCGTTATCTGACAACGTATTTTTCAGCACAAAACCAGCCATACAGGATTTCCCACCATTTACCAGATATTCATGAACAGCTCTAAATCCCTCTTTTCCGTAATAATCATCTGCATTGATCACAATAAACGGAGTATTCAGCAGCTTCTTTGCTGCCAAAACAGCCTGTCCGGTTCCCCAAGGTTTCGTCCGTCCAGCTGGCAAAGTGCCTGGAATATCGTTGATATCCTGAAAAGCATAGTCTACAGTTACATTGTGTTTTTTGCAAGTATCAGCAATGCGATCACCGATTACTTCTTTAAATTCTTTTTCGATATCCTTGCGGATAATAAAAACTACATGATTGAAACCTGCTTCGATTGCATCGTGGATGGAATAGTCCATGATAATATGATTTGCTGAATCGACAGATTCTAATTGTTTAATTCCACCACCGAATCGGGAACCGATGCCGGCGGCCATGATTAGTAATGTTGTTTTCACCTTATATCCCCTCTCTTGCTTTAACTTTCAATGTTCTCGTATAAATGCCTCAAGTTCCTCGATTTTATATTCCTCTGTCAAGTTGACTGGATAACTAGTCCCCATTAATATATGATCTTCAGGCAAAACAAATCTAAATTCTCGTTCTTCCTCAAAAAACACATCTTTACAAAATAATACTCGATATGCAAATTCCTCACTTAAACTATATATTTCATTACCATTTACATTTAATGGTTGCTCATCTTGCGTCAGATACATTATGTATCTCAAATCCATCGCAATATTTCCATTTTCTTTTTGTATGCCTTCATCAATATAATAATGAACCAAATCACCCTTAATTACATGACCTATTGAATTTTTAACATCCTCTATAAATTTTTGAGGATTATCAATAATTACAACGCTGTCAGCATTTGGAAAATGTTCTTTTATCATATTTTTAGTGTCTTGCGACAAACTAATTCTAATATTACCACAATCATCCGTTTCACGTTCTTCCTCAAAAACTGTAAACAAACAAAATACTGGTATTGATTTGGCCGGATCTATTCGTGCTATACACTTTGCTTGATTAATTTATGTTAATACCTTATTCGTTTTAGGAGCACTAACAAACATTGTTTGTCCATGTACTACTGTACTCGCTTCAAGTCCATCTCCTTGTCCTCGTATTTTCAGATTATCTTCTATCCCCCAAAATGTTTGAGCATTTGAACAATATAAATTTCCCTCTACTAAACTTTCCATATGTTCTTTTTTTCCAAATTTCAAGAAAAATCTGATATTCCCCATAACAACACGCTCCTAAATATCTACTTATCAAAATAAATACCTCAACATACAATTATGTTGTCCCAAACTTGTGATTATATATTACAACACAAGCTAATTAACCATTTTCTCACAATCAAATACAATTTGTATCTCCCCAATTTTTCTCCGAACCCTCAATCATCTCTTTCAATATTTCCACCGTATGCGTCAACCCTTCCTCTACTGAAAACACCTGCCTATATCCAAGTCTTTTTATCTTACTATTATCAAGAGAAGAATTATTCATTGGATTAAAAGCCTTTTTTTCTTCTTCTGTAGGATTGGAAATTATCGCCTCTACATTGCCTGCTTTAGCATAAATCTCAGCCATTTCTCGTATTGTAGTAACTTCATCTGAACCAATGTTGTAAGCCTGTCCCCCTTGACCTTTAAGCAATACCTTTAAAATTTGAAGTGCACAGTCAATAGAATAGCAATAAGATCTCTTTTGCAATCCAGGGCTCTTCATTTCCAGTCTTTCTCCCATAGCAGCCTTAAACGCAAAATCCGATGAAATACGTTTATCTGATTTTTTTGCAGAAGGTCCATATATATGTCCTGGTCTCACAATTGTAGCATTAACTCCATACTCGGAAAAATAAGCTTTACATAACATCTCTGAAGCTCTCTTAGCAACCGCATAAGATGACCTAATATTGTCAATATCTATTTCTCCATAATTTCCTTCTATAAATGGTCCATCCGTATTCTTTTTTCCATATACTTCACTCGAAGAAACATAAAGCAATTTTCTAACTTTATTATTTCTTGCATATTCCAACAATTCATGAATACCATTGAAATTAGATAGAACTGTTTCAACAGGCATCGAAACATATAATTCCGGACTTGCCAATCCTGCTCCATGGATAATATAATCAGGCTTAAAATTCAACTTCATTTTTTCTAACGCATCATATTGGACAAATTCAACTTTCTCATAATTTCCGAATCTTCTTCTAAATTCTTCCTCGTTTCTTGCTCCAACATATATTTTTCCAATTTTACCATACACAAAAAGTACATCCACTATTGAAGAAGCAATTAATCCAAGTCCTCCTGTAATAAATATCGACTTACCGTCCAATTCACTTAAATTACTACTTTCAATTGCTCTCTTTAAATCAGCTTTATACGTACTTGAATCCAATAATTTCAAAACTAACTGCTCCTTCTCGAACTACACTTTATTCCAAATTTTTTATTCTTCGCGCTGGATTTCCTACATATAATCCATTTGCTTCTGTATCTTTAGTAACCACAGAGCAAGCCCCTATTATACATCCATTTGCGATATGAACCCCTGGTAAAATAGTAACATTTGCCCCTATCCAACACCCATCTTCAATAGTTATGGATTTAGCACAGCAGCCCCCCCACGTTGCTTTTCTGAACCAAATTCATGAGTAACTGTTATTATTGAAGAATTTAATCCAATCTTCACATTATCGCCAACTAATACCATAGAATCATTGAATTCGCCCGTATAAAATTTTACATCTGAATTAACCATCGAATTACTTCCAATTTTAACTTTATAGGGGGAATCGAAATAAACTCTACGTCGAATATCTGTTGTCTTATCTTTGCACATACCTAATTTTTTTATCATTAAATATCTTCGAAATTTTCTTAAAACCCTATAATGAAAATTGTTAATAACAAATAATATACTGTACTTTTTAACTTTTTCAAACATTACTTTTTAATCCATTCATCATTTTTTGCGTTTAACAAAGCCTTAAAAATTTCAATATCTTCTATCGTTGTTATCTTAATATTCTTTTCTGATCCTTTAGAAAAATATGTAGTATAACCATATTTTTGCATTAAAGAACATGAAGCAGCCATATTATTTACGCCATCAGTAATTGCTCTATTATGAACCCCCCATAATTCATCAAACCTGTAAGAATGCGGAGTCTGTGTTCTCCATAATTCTTCGCGTTTTAATGCAGAAGTTGATTCTCTCCCATCATTTGAAACAAACACCACTTCTGTGGTCGGAATAACAGTCACTGCAGAGCCATACTTTTTCTGCTTTACAAGGTTATCTGTTATAACATCTTGCGGAAGCATAGGTCTATTTCCATCATGTACAATGACAACAATATTATCTGTATTCTCATTGTCTTCTTTAATAGCTTTTAATCCGTTATATATTGATTCTTGTCCCGTTGCCCCACCAGTAACAATTCGTTTCAATTTTGTAATATTAAACTGTTTCGCATATGCTTCAAGCACCGCACTCCACCCTTCCAGACATGAAACATAAATTTCATCAATGCTCGGATGTTGCTGAAACGCTTCTAATGTATAAATAATTATCGGTTTATTCTCAACTGTCAAAAACTGTTTAGGTAAATCTTGGTGCGTTCTAGTTCCTGTTCCTCCAGCAGTTAAAATTGCTACAATAGACATAATTAAATCACTCCTCATTTTTTATTACCCTATTAAAATCTATATAGTCTACTTATATTTAACAAACCATTCCCCCAGCATTATTTTTTTCTTAAATATCCGTTACGATAAATACTATAAAGATTTCAAATTTTCATATGTTTTAAAACCCAATCTGCAGTTTTTTCAGCTGAATGTCCATCACTATAAACTGGATATTTTTTATAAAATTCTCTTAGATTTTCTCTATATTCTTTTAAATCAAAACTAGTGATTATCTTAATTAACTCATAATTACTTTTTGCTATTGGAAATGGGAATTCATAAAATTCTTTTATAAATCCTCTTTTTTCTTTATAATCTTCATAGTCCAATGCACAAACAAAGGCGGGTTTTTCTAATAGTGCAAAATCAAAAAGAGAGGAAGAATAATCTGAAATAACCGCATTTGATACAAGCGATAAATCCTTAATATCAGGATATATATTGCCGTCTATAATGTTATCTGAAAAAGTTATATATTTCTTTTGAAATGCAGCATTGGGATGTAATCTTATAATAATTTTAGTCTTTTTACCTGTAATTTTCTCAAAAGCAATAATTACACTTTCAAAATCTATCTCATATCCTTTTGTTGAAAAATCATCTCTAAATGTTGGTGCGTAAAGCACATAATAGTATGACTTATTCATGAATAACTTATTTCTTAATGCACTAATTTTTTCTAGATCATTTTTATCTCTCATAAACTGATCATTTCTTGGAATACCATACCTTAAAAATTCCACATCACTATTTAGCCAAAATCCTCTCAACATTTGCTGCTCTTGCATACTATTATCTACCAGTATAGCATTTACAATTTTTCCATCATATTTAGCTTCCTCTATATACTTTTTATCAAGCAAAGCTTCTGCCTCTCCTTCAATTCGCTTTGCTCCCATTGCCCCATGCCAAGTTTGAAGATATACTTGATTTTCTTTCTTTTTTATAGGATGTCGATGCCGAACATTATCAATCCATACTTTTGCAGTTGCTCTCATATATAAAGCACGTACAGAATCTATCTTTACAGGACAAATATATTTGGGAAATTCATAATTTTCCATATTATTTATAAGCCATACCATCTGAAGATTTATCTCCTTTTGATGCAATACTTCAGCTATATACTTGGGATTTTCTCCATAGCCTCTACCACCAAAATTATCAAAAATAATTCTATTTTTTTTTACAGGTAAATACTTAAAAATTGCAGCAATAGGTTTTTCTAAAAAAATCCAAAAAAATTTTCTATAAAGTTTTTTTACAAAATGCACTTAAAGATCTACCTTTCTTTTATTATTCCTCTACCACTTCACTATTTCATTTTTCATAATAGAAATTTTTTAATATATAATTATAAACTGTACCTTCCTTGTCATATTCTGTATGTCGTGTTAATTTATGAAAGCTAGACATTTTCTTTAGCTCTTCCCATCTCTCTTCTGAAAACGTGTCTCCTAGTTCAAACATCATAGTATGAGGTGATCTATTATTGTACATTGGAATATTATCCCATTCATCTTTGTACTTTCGTGCAGCTAAGGCAAAAAAAAGATGTACTAAAAAAAAGTGAACTAAATAATCATGGCTTTTCCAATATTCATAAAGTAAATCACGTGTAAGACATAATATAGGGTTATTACTCCTTGCTGCAATTAACCAACTGGAAGCCATAATTGCCTCCTCATCATTACGATCTAAGTTCATTACTTTATATACAAATAAAGGCATTTCTATAATTTTTTCTGTAAACTCTCCATCTGTACATAAAACAGTTGAATCCACCCATAATCCGCCATATTCACACAATATCGAAACCCTTAATATGTCCGAAAAATGGGTTCTTGTAATTTTCCCTTCATTATATTTTTTCATTACATGTACTGGAAGCATCGTATATTTACTAATATTTTCCTCTGTTAATATAACAATATTAAAATCTTTCAGATTATTTTCAATAGAATTAATGCATGCTTTCACAAGCTCCGGTGCATTATCTCGTCCTTGTAGCCAACATATCCAAACCGTTCTGTTAGATAACTTTGGATAATTATTACACTTATAATTATTTATGAAAGAACCATATTCTTTTTCCAATTTTCGATAACATTGATCTTCAATTACAAGTTCTTTCAAATTCTTATTTTTTACATAGAAGAATTTCTTCCCATAAGTTCTAGCTAAATGGATTTTTTTAGGAAGTTTCCAACCTAATTCCCCTTTTTTTAATATCTCCCAAAATTTACTTATTTCCATCGAGTTTTTCCTTTATCAAATTTTTTATTGCGTAGTATGATTCGTTGTGTGTTATTATTGACATTCCTAAATAAACTCCCACTCCCAGTAAAATTTGACTCCCAATTATAATCCAACAATTTGCTTTCCAAAATGACATAGGATAAATTACCCCACTCATAATTAAACACATAAGAAAAGATTCTTTTAAATCAATAAATTGTTCTCTCAATGAATAATTTATCACTTTCGATAATTGGTACGAATTCACCAAAGTTCCAAATATATTGTATATAAGCATAGTTATCGCAACTGCTAACGGACTAATAAATGCCCCCGCCACTAATAACACAACATACACAGGTTTTTTTATAAATTCCAATTTTAAAATAATATCGCTTCTTCCAATAGCTTTAATTGTTTGAAGGCTTATAGCTCCAATCATGCCTACAGCGCATGCAATACTTAATATTTGAATATAAGGAACTGTTTCAATCCATTTTTTTGTAAATAAAATAGTAATTAAGGGTTTAGAAATGCATGCTAGTCCTAAGAGCATGGGTAAAATTATATATGCCATCGTCTTTGTTGACTTTCTCGTTAATTCTTTTACTCGCACTCTGTCATCATTAATATTAGATATCGCAGGAAACAATACCGTCATTACAGACGCACTCACATTCGTTGTTATAAGATTAGGCAATTGATTTCCTTTATTATAAAAAGCCAGATCTGACGATGTATAAATCTTTCCTATAATCAAAGCCCTAAGTTGATCAAAAAATGTTCCGGACAAATCCGCTAATAAAATTTTAGATCCATAACTCATCATATTTTTAGCCGATTTCCAGGAAAACAATGCCTTTGGTTTCCAGTCTATCGTTATTAACAAAACCAATATATCTATAATTGTATTTGTAAAATATTGCGCTATTAATGCCCATACCCCAAATCCGTTATATGCAAAAACAATTCCAACAACACCAGAAACAATTGTTCCAAATAACGTTGAAAAGAAATATCTCTTAAATAACATATGCCGTTCAACATACGCATGCTGTATTGCACTAAAAGCACTCAACGGTATTCTTAGCGAAAATACTTTTATTATTAGTGCCAAATCTGGCATAACATAAAAATTTGCAATTACTGGTGAAATAAAAAACATTACAATATAAACAATTAATGACATTACCAAACTACAGTAAAAATTTGTCGAGAAGTCAACATCTGTCGCATCCTTTTTTTGTACCAGAGCTGTTGAAAAACCACTTGTAACAAATACATTAGCAATATTAATAAATATAAGAACTATAGCCACTACACCATAATCATCTGGAAGCAATAGTCTCGACAATACTACTGATACCGCAAAAGATACTCCTTGTGCCAGTATTCTCTCCCCGAATTTCCAAAATAGTCCAGAGAAAATTTTATTTTTTAATCCATCATTCATTTTTCTTACCAGTTCCTATAAAAATATTTGGAAATTTAGCTATCCCTTTATAATAAACATACTTAATCAGCGGAATAGAAATATACTTTTTACATTCTTCAATATCATTTTCTAAATCCTTGCAGACTTTTTTAGTAAATTTTCTTGTATCGTTAGACGAACAATTAAGCATTTTTAATACAAATTTTACTTTATGTAAATAATCAAAAAAAGCGATTTCCATCAACTCATAATTTCCTTTTTTCTCGAAAAATTTATATTCTTCTCGCGTAGCCTCTATCATATCTAATCTCTTAACAGAAAAATCTGAAGTGGTTATACTACCTTTACGAATTCTGTAATAGTACATGGGCGCATCAACATATATTATTCTGTCGCAGCAAAAAATTAATTTATATGTTGTAAAAGTATCTTCGTGCAATTTTCCAACTGGAAAGTAAATATTATTTGTTTTAAACAAGTCTAATCTATACATTTTAGCCCACGCTACAAAATCAATTCCATGGTTTGTGTCTCGATAAACTTCCTTAATTGTTTCTTCTTTATTTAGAACTAGTTCTTTTATCATTTTCCCAAATAAAATTGTTCTTTCACTTAACTTTGAATTCTCAGGTACTTTCTGAAAATCGCACATACTTATATCTGCATCATATTTAATAATTGCTTCATATAACTTTTCAATATATTCTGGTGCAATATAGTCATCCGAATCGATAAAGGTTATAAATTTTCCACTAGCATAACTAATTCCAGTATTTCTTGCGGCAGACAAACCTCCATTCTTTTGATGAATTACAATTATTCTACAATCCATTTCTTTATATTTATCACATATTAATTCCGAACCATCTGATGAACCATCATCTACCAATATTAATTCGAAATTTACATATGTCTGTTTTAAAACGGATTTTATACATTCTTCTAAATAATCAACAACATTATATACTGGTAGCACTACCGTTATTTGCGTTTTATCAGCCATATATACCACTTCCTCTTAAATATTTCTGAACATTAGCAGATAATAATCCATTAAAAGATAAAATATATATTGGAAACGTAATATAATGCAATATGGAGTTATCAATAATATTTCCAATAATCATAATCGAAATAAAAAGTAACAAATATGCATCACTGTTTCTTTTTGCATTCCATATCATCATTATTAAAAATACTATAAATATAATTCCAATTATGATTCCACGTTTTACAAAAAGTGCTATATATCCATTATCTAGCACCAAATATTCTGCAGAATTATCGGTAACAATATCCCCATATCCCCATAAGGTAATAGGATATTTACTTAATACATTTCTTATTATAGTAATCCTTGCCGTAAAGATTCTATCAATAACAGTTACAATTGGAGTTGAATAAAATGACGAAATCGGCAATAGTAAACTAAAGAATAAGCATCCTATTAATATAATCAAATCTGCAGGTACTAATAATCTTACAAACCATCTTCTGCAAAATACAATCCCCCATCTAAGAATCGCTGTTAAAAGTACTAACAATATACAGACTCGCGATCCACAATAAAGAAAGATTATATAATTTAATAAAACAGCCACAATATCATAAAAAAATTTGTATGAATCTCGCTTAATTAAAATTACATATAAATATAAATAAAGCCCTGTAATTGGTATAATATTGGAATTAATAAATCCAAAAGCATATCTTATATTATTTTGTTTAAATAAAAAACCAGTAACATTATCAAACTGTTTATAAACACCTAGAGTATCTAATATGCCAATAAAACTACTCAAAACTACTATAATGACTCCAACTACTAATGCACTTACGTGATTCCTTATAAGTGCATTCATTTCAACTTTATATGAACTTATAACAAGTAAAAACATAATTATTAATAATAGTTTTCCATTAAAAAAAGCCATTTCCACTAAAGATATAAAAGAAAATACTATCCAAAAAAAGCCCTTTCGGTTATATGGATATTTTCCTTTTTTAAAAATAAGTATGCCAAAAAAACAAATTAGAAACCATCTTGACACTTTCAATAAGAGAGAAGTAACTCCTATTTCATTATATTGCGATTGCGCTAATACTTGATTCAAAATCAGTAGAAAATATCCTATCTGATAAAGGGAATCACTATTCAATTTTAAAGTTCGTAAATTATTGGATATTTTCATATATATCTTCCTATCTTTTTCCCATAATAATTAAAATTTACTTTAATCACTGTTCTATTGTCTTCTGAAATTTATCAAATGCTATTTTCCAATCAAAAGCCTTAAGTGATTCTCTGCCCTGCTTAGAAATTTTATAACGCAGCTCAGCATCATCAAATACTTTCGAAACATTTTGGGCCAAAGCTTCCGGATTCCTCAAAGGCGACAGCAAGCAATTCACACCCTCTATTCCATATTCATGAATTCCTTCATAATCCGATGATACTACTACAGCTCCACAAGCCATTGCCTCCATTGCAGTTAATCCATATCCTTCATTTATTGAAGAACATATAAAAACCGAAATTTCATTATACAATTCAATAGTTTGCATCTGAGAAGCATCTTTTATATATTTCACTAATCCTGGTATTGTTTCTTTTGGATTACTCGTTCCAAACATATATACTGTCAAATCTGGATATTTTTTCTTTAAAATTTCAAGTGCTTTGATTGAATATTTTAAACCTTTATGTTCATCAGAATGATATAGCACCCCTATAGAATGCGTCTTTCTTTTTTCTATAGGAGTGTTTGGAAAATATACATTTAAATCTATAGGGTTTTTTATTAATACAGCTCTATTCTTACTATAGTTATTTACAATCTTTTCTAACCACGAAGAAACTACAATATTGGTAAATCCCTCTTGGTAAGTTTTGTATAATTCATCCTCACTCATCACCCAATTTTCAAAACCTTGAATCAAATAAACTTTCTTGCCATTAGGAAATAATTCTTTACAAGTCGCAACAGTTTCAGCACCGGTTGCAATGCAAACATCTACATTTTTCAACTTTTTTGAAATCTTAGCTACTCCTGAAATTTTCTCTATAGATTCATCAAGTTCAAACCATCTTGGTTCTATTTTTGTCATTATATATGAACAAAAATTTTTCAAGAATGCAGGAACCCTATATTCAATAAATGTATTTTCATTAATAAATAACAGTGAAACTTCATGTCCTACTAAACTCAATCTATTTGCATATTCATAAACTATTTTGTAACCGCCTATTGGCCTTCTTGAAAATCGTGGAAGTACAAAACAAACCTTCATTCAAACATCCTCCATTTTATTTATATTAAGCCCAAGATTGTCCTTATCTTAAATGATCTTTCAGCTTTCTTATTATTCGATGATGTTTTCTTATCCATAACTAACCTTAATCTTATTACAATATTATTTTTACTTCTTACAAGATTTTTTATATAAATTTGTGTATCATTGTCTATAAAATTTTTATTATCATTTAACAAAACATTAGCAAATTTGCTAAGTTCATTTCTATTTTCACTAGCAAACCATCTTTTTAATGAGCTTTTTATGCGTTTAACACCTTTTTTTCCATTGTTTGCCACAACATTATTTGAATGAACTCTATAACTAAAATAGGGATGTTCATCATATATTATTTTACCAATTACAATAGAATAAGTTAAAATAACAAAATCATGCATTGGAACTATACTTACATTTTTTTCAAAAATATATCTACGTAATTCATTATTAAATAGCATTGCACATCCCTGTGTTGTACCACAAATCAACTGTGAAATTATATTAAAATTTGGCATTCTAATATTCATTTTTTCGGATATAACAGTTCCGTTTTGATCAATAATTCTACAATTAGAACACCACAACGCCGGTTTTTCATTACACTTACTTAATGCCTCAACACCAACTCGTAATTTATCTGAATCCCAAATATCATCTTGATCGCAAAAAGCATAATAATCAGCCTGAATTTCTGGATTCATAAAAAGATACCAAAAGCTTTTTGCAGGTCCAATATTTTTCATTTTGTATAAAACAATATTCAATTTTGATTTCCACTTTTCAATAATTTCAAATGTATAATCCTTACTTCCATCATCTCTAATATATATAGTCATATGGTCATCAATATCCTGATTAAATAAACTTTTAAGCTGTTCATTTAGATATTTCTCTCCATTGTACGTTGACATTAAAATTGCAATTTCCATTTAATTCATACCACCCAATATTTAGGATAAATAAATGCGGCGTAAAATACCTGCATTATCCTTTATATCAAACCCTTTCTCTTTGACAAGTCGAGTTGCAACTACCGAATCTTTTTTTCTATTGCTCCGATCTATCATATTTAATACTTTTTCCGCCCATAGATTACAATCCACCTCTAACGATTGAAATTCCACCATGTCTGTTATTTTACAAGAACTTGTAATTCTATCAGATAATAAACTTGGTAAACCATTAATTTGCCACTCTATCACTACAAGAGGTAATCCCTCAAACAATGATGGTAAAATCATCCCATCCATGGCTTGCAAATAATCACCAACACAATCAACTGTTCCTGTAAAAATCACATATTCTTTAATATCTTCAACACTTGATTGAATTTCTTCTTTTAATGGGCCATCACCAATCAAAAATAATCTTGCATCAGGTCTCATTTTTAAAATTTTTCTAAATATTTCAATTAAAAATCTATGATTTTTTTGCTCAAAAAAGCCCCCTACATGCCCTATAATTAATTTATCCGAGAGATTAAATCTCTGTCTAATTCTATTTCTCGTTGTTTCCGAAAATAAGTATTTTTCAACATCCCTGCCATTTTTTAATATAATAAAATTCCTATCTCTAAATAACCACTTTCCAGCTTCTTCACCACAAGCTAAAGCATCAGTATAAAAAATATTAAATATTGGCCGTAATAGTTTATCTATTTTAATTTGATCACATCTTGTATTATGTGAATGTGCAATTCTCTTTTTACAGCCTCCCAAGAATCCCGCAACCAACTCAATACTTAATGTTGCACTATTTCCGTGTGCATGCATAACCTCAATCTTATTTTCTCTTATAAAATTTAATAGTCCCCAAAAATAACGAATTGGATGATTTCTCCGAGAAGGAAGGTATACTATATGACATCCTATTTTTTTTAACTTTTTTTCTATTTTCACTTCCGATTTTATAGTTGAAACAACATAAAATTCTATATTTTCTCTATTCATAGCTTCTAAGTATGAAGTTATTACGCTCGTAATTCCATCGTAAATTATACCTACAGTACTTATTACAATTACCTTACACATTATTACTTATCTCCCCCAAAAGAGAATTTACTATACCATTCAATTTTTCATTAAAATTTGCATTATTACTAATTATTCCATGCCCCATTTCTGCAACAATTTGATCATAATTTCCAATAATATCTCCTAGCGTCTCAATATTCTCCACCGTAATAATTGTTCCCATCCTTTTTGCCACATTCCGCGCGAACTCCACCTGATGGTCGTTTACATGTTCATTAAATTGATGCTGTCGCGGCACAACAATCGGTGTTTTTCCAATCTGCAACGGCATAATGAAACTCGCAGGTCCCCCATGTGTTATTACTATACGGGCATCCTCTACGTTTTTAACCATCTGCTGATATGGAATTAGTTTACTCCACTGACAATATTGAGGCTCATATGTACTAAATCCAGTCTGGATAATCACATCTTCCTGAATAATACCGTTCTTTTTTAAATCATCAACTTTCTTAACCAGTCTGTTAAACGGCTGTTCATGTGTTCCCACTGTCACAAAAATCATCGTTTTCTCCCCTTATTTAAAATATGCTTCCAAGGTTTATAGCTTTCGGATATACCTTTTTCTGTTCTTCCCATTGAACAATAAACTTATCAACAAGAGGATAAACCATTTTTCCAGTCATGGTTGGTTTGTCAATTCGGTCAAAGACCTCAATATAAATTAATTTTGCTCCCATTAGTTTGCCAAGATAAAAGAATGGAACTGCCGGTGCAGCACCGCAAGAAATAATCAAATCTGGTTTTTCAGAATGAAGAACTTTCCAGGCAATTTTTGTATTTATTATAAGTGCCTTAAGACTACGATTAGTTGGATAATAACAAGGGTACATTTTTTCACCCTCAAGTAAACTTCGAGCGTCTTCTTTGTCAAATGTTACCCAAAATCGCTCCTTATCTTTCCAAAAAGGTTTAAGCATATAGAGATGAGTTAAATGACCTCCTGATGATCCAACTAAACATACTTTCATTTTTTCACTCCTTATATTCCATCAATAATTTTTCCAAAAACACTTTTTTCTGTTACCTTTTGGCCTTTGTATCGTCACTTTATAATATAACTTATCTAAAAAACAATCACATAGATCCGTCTTTCTTCGCAACAACCATCACCGTCTTCAAAAGAATCTTAATATCTAACCCAATATCCCAGTTTTCAATATATTCTTTATCCAGTCTCACAACCTCTTCGAAGTCCGTGATGTCGCTTCGTCCGCTGACCTGCCACATACCGGTAATTCCCGGCTTAATTGCAAGTCTTGCTTTATGTCGCGGTTCATACAGGTTGGTCTCCGAAATCAACGGCGGTCTCGTTCCTACAATGGACATATCCCCCTTGAGCACATTAAAGAACTGCGGAAACTCATCCAGGCTCGTCCTTCTGATGAAATCTCCCACCCCGGTCTTATGTGACCCATCCGGCAGCACCTTATTTCCGATTACTCTAGGGTCAAAGTCCATCTTGAACATTTTGCCATCGCCCAGTTTGTTCTCTTTCATAAGCTCGGCTTTCCGCGCTTCCGCATCCATGTACATGCTGCGGAATTTGTACATTTTGAATTTCTTTCCGTTCTTTCCCACACGTTCCTGGGAGAAGAAAATCGGGCCTGGGGATGCCATGTAGATGGCGGGACCAACAAAGATGGTAATGATTCCTGTGAAAATACAGCCCACCAGTCCGCCGCAGATATCCATCATGCGCTTCAGGAAAAGCTGTCCGAAGGATGCATAGTTCAGACTTGTGGTCAGAACTGTATAGCTTCCAACTTTTTCAACAAACTGTCTCTTGCCAGTCTGATTGGTGATTTTTGCAAGATTCAGATGAACGGTTACGCCGGTTTCGGTGAGCTTGTCGACAAGCCCATCCGGGTATGGCAGATCTTCGGAGATGACAATCAGCACCTCGTCAATCCACTCCTGGCAGACGTACATAGGCACGTCACTTTCGCCGGCAACAACAGGAACGCCACAGATTTTCTCACCGGTACATTCCTCATCAATCACAACCACTCCGGCAAGGGAATATCTGGCATAATTGTTTTCCTGCATGCTGT
>ERZ772893.2215-NODE-2215-length-16272-cov-16.470062_pt1 | contig 16272 bp, 19 predicted proteins | sample MGYA00511482_ERZ772893 | MGnify/ENA primary metagenome ERZ772893 (study PRJEB29015, sample SAMEA2737687) | human gut metagenome | biome: human gut; feature: human-associated habitat; material: faeces | place: China | collected 2012 ... | reverse complement strand
TAAAGAAAAACTGCGCCATAGCCTTGGCAGGCCATCGCGCAGCGATTTTGTTCAATTAGAGCTTGAAGTAAATGGGAAAGTCTATACATATGAAGGCAATCTCAAAAAAACAGACTCAAAAGATGTTGTATTTGAATTTGATTATGTTCCTGGTGAAGATCCTAAATTCACAGAAAGATCTAAGAAAACAGATGTAAAAGAAACATGGGGAATTAGTAATGGGTTCTCAGAAGTCTCAGCTATTATTCCATCCCCAAATATGTGGGGTGAAAATCCATATAAGAAATCTGGTGAGCATACTTTCTTTTTATTAAAAGGATGTAAAGATATGACTGGTGGTGTAGGTCGTGGATTCTTCACTGAAATGCTGAAAGGTGACTTGCAGGAAATCAGAAAGACTCTCGAAGCATATACAGCTGCTACTCCAATTGAAGGTGAAGAAGAGACAAGTGCTTGTGGTGTTGGATATAGCAAAGATAAAAAGTGGAATCTAATTGTAAAAGTAACTACCGGTAATATAGTAAAAATGATTAAGCTGGATAGGTTTGACTGAAATGACAATTGATGAGATTAAAGAAAAAGTTAATGGTCAAGAATATGAATTCTTAAAGAATGACGAACATCTTGGTTCCAACATTATTTTGTTGGGGCTGGGCGGCAGTTACAGTTACGGGATGAGTATCGAAGGCAAATCGGATGTGGATATCAGGGGTGTGTCACTGAACAGCAAGGAAGAGATTTTGCTGGGACAGGAGCAGAGGGAGTAGCCTATTCCGGAATTCTATGAGTTACTTCATGAGCTGGAAAAAAGAATGGCATATGATGAGAAGAACACTTCGCTCCCGGAAAGATCTGATTATAAGAATATTAACGAATTCTGGATGGATATTAATGAGCGGATTGTAACTGGAAAATGAGCATAGGAATCTTATGAAAGACATTGTTACCAAAAGACAGGACCTGCGGAAGCTGTCCTGGACCAGGATTTTTTCTGCCGGATGGATCGGAGGCTCTTTTTGGTTACAAAGGAATCGAAAACACAATAAGATATTAAACTGTAAGTTTAATGACAATAAATGTGTTTTGTGATAAAGTATTATATAGCAAAAGAAAAGCGGTACTTAATACCGGGAAAGGAAATGAGAACTATGTTTACAGCGCATATTGCTAGTTACCAGAAAGAAGAACGCAATCAGAAAGCTATGCTCGAACGAAAATGTGAGCACAGTTTATTTAGTGTCTTTTTTAATAGGATAGGCAATATGGGTGAAGGAACATGGCATAGGATAGAGCCAGATTAGAATTGGGTAATATACTATATGGATCATTTCGAACCGCTTATCTTGTGTGAAGACACATTAAGATAGGCGGTATTTTTATGTATTGCTCCATTAACTCAATTGGCAGAGTAACCGGCTTTTAACCGGTAGGTTATGAGTTCGAATCTCATGTGGAGCATCTATCGAGTGACCTTATCTGGGAAAGGAGAAGAATATGTTTGAAATTAAAGGAAAGGTAAATACAGCATTCTGTTATGCGAAAGTCATAGAGGACGAAGCTGTCGATCAGGTTCGAAGAATGTGCGATTATGAATTCACCGAAGGTTCCAGAATTGCAATTATGCCAGATGTTCATGCAGGTAAAGGCTGTACCATTGGGACAACAATGACAGTTAAGAATCGCGTAGTTCCCAATATTGTTGGAGTAGACATTGGATGCGGCATGTACACTGTGAATTTAGGAAAAAGGACTATTGATTTTGAAAGACTGGATGAAGCAGCACACTTTATTCCATCCGGAACGAATGTGTGGGATGGAAGGCAGGAAAGATATGATCTGACCGGACTTCGATGTTATCGTTTTTTAAAGGATTCTAAACGCCTGGTGAGAAGTCTTGGAACACTGGGCGGAGGTAATCACTTCATCGAAGTGGATGAAGCTAAAGATGGAACAAAATATCTAGTAATCCATTCCGGAAGTCGAAATCTCGGGAAACAGGTAGCTGAATTATATCAGCAATTAGCAGTCGAATTACATTCTGGTAAAGAAGAATATTTTAAGAAACGGGACGCTCTTATAGCAGAGTATAAGGCTGCTGGGCGAAGAAGTGAAATCCAGAAGGCATTAAATCAGCTTCACTGGGAGAAAAAGGAGTCACAAATTCCAGAAGATTTATGTTATTTGTATGGAACTTATTTGGAAGATTATCTGCATGATGTAGCCATTTGTCAGGAATTTGCTCGCAGAAATAGGGAGCTTATGGCTAAAATCATTATTGAAAGAACTGGACTGGAAGCAGGAGAGGCATTTCATACAATTCACAATTATATTGATACTAAAGAGATGATTTTAAGAAAAGGAGCAATTGCAGCTCACAATGGGGAGAAAGTTCTAATTCCAATAAATATGAGGGACGGAAGTGTTCTTGCCATTGGAAAAGGAAATCTTGAGTGGAATTATTCTGCACCTCATGGAGCAGGAAGAATTATGTCTCGTTCAAAGGCAAAAGAGTCTTTAAATATAGAAGAGTATAAGAAGTCTATGTCTGGAGTATATACAACTTCCGTGAATGAGGCAACATTAGATGAAGCGCCGATGGCATATAAATCCCTTGAAGACATTATTGATGTGATTCGAGAATCCGTGGATGTAATCGAGGTAATGAAACCAATCTATAATTTTAAGGCCAGTTAAGTCCGAGCTTTCTGTTTTGGGATTAACTGCCAGAACAGGAGAAAAAGTAAATGGTAAATGTTCCGATCATTGATATGGCAGCAACAGGCAAGAGGATTGCCGCATTGCGTGATGCTGCAGGATTAACAGTAAGGGATTTACAGGACATTTTGGGATTCGCAAATCCACAGGCAATTTATAAGTGGCAGCATGGAACTGCATTGCCCACATTAGATAACCTGGTAATTTTAGCCAATGCATTTGATGTTGCAATGGACGACATTATTGTAGTTGAAGACAAGGCTACTGTTCATGTTGGTGCATGAAGGGAAGAAAGTAGACTGGTTAAACTCCAGGTTAAATGAAAAAGCAGGTTTTCTATGCTACACTTTTTACATAAGAAACAGGGAGGAATGGTAAAGATGGAACAGAGAAAATATATGAATATTTCCAGGCTAAAGACCAAGGATTTACCGGGATTTCGTATTGGCGATCATATTATTGTACAGGAGAAAATTGATGGTGCCAATTTCTCTTTTAGGTATGATGTAGAGAATGATAGGATTTGCTCTTTTAGCCGCAGGTTCGAGCTGAATGAGGAAAATAATCTTTCGGGTGCATGGGAGTGGTCACAGAAACTAAATAAAGAGCAAGTTGCGAAAGTTTTGGGAAATAAACTAATTATGTTTGCAGAATGGCTGGTGCCACATACAGTGAAATACCCTGAAGAAAAATATTACAATGCGTATTGTTTTGATGTAAGAGATGCAGAAACAGGTCTGTATCTTCCTCAGGAACAGGTGGCGGAGATTGTTCGGGAATTAGGATTGATTTACGTTCCGGTTTTTTATGATGGTCCTTTTACTTCATGGGAAGACCTTGAGGCTCTGGTCGGGAAAACAGAACTAGGTGGTGAATATGGAGAAGGAATTGTGATAAAAAACATGGCACGCTTGAACGATCCAAATGAGCGCTTTCCATTTTATACAAAAATCGTAGGAGATGCTTTCGCTGAGAAAAAAACAGTTCACAGAATGAGTATCGAGCAGATCAATGTGAAAAATGAGAAACAGTTAATTGCAGATTCTGTTGTGACCATTGCCCGGGTGAGGAAAATAATCTTAAAGATGGTAGATGAAAGAGAATTACCTGAGAATTGGATAGCGTTAGATCAGAAGATAATCATGAGAAAATTGAGCAGCGCAGTCTATTACGATTGTGTCAAAGAAGAACCAGAAACAGTGGAGCAAGTGGGCAAAGAGTTTGGAAAATTTGCATCTATCGCGGCAAGAAATTGTCTGTTGGAGCTAATGCAGGAAAATATATAATTCTATCGCTAATGGGAGGGATAATCTGATGGGCAATGGCAAGATTATGCCTGCGTGATTAAATTTTCCTATAGATAACGGATAGAAGAGGATGTGAAACAATGGAACAGAAGCAGTATTTAAATATTTCCAGATTGAGAGATGATGATTTACCTGATTTTCATGTAGGTGACCGTATTATAGTGGAAGAGAAGATTGACGGTGCAAATTTTTCTTTTCGCTATGATGCAGAGAAAGATCAGATCTGTTCCTTCAGCCGTAGAGTTGAACTTCACGCGAAGAATACTCTTTTTGGAGCATGGGAATGGTCACAGAAGCTGGATAAGAAAAAGATAGCGGAGGTTTTAGGAAACAATCTGATTATGTTCGCAGAATGGCTTGCATGCAAATTATGCTTAAACGGAATGCCAGTTCCGCTACTGCGGAACGGCTATTCCATTTTGGGACTATTTTTTACAGTAATTGAAGCAAACGATATTTTTTTATAAAGGTATAGAAAATAGACAAATTGCTAGTTTCTCTCTATACTTTTATAAAAGGCACTATTAAACAGAGCTTTTTGATTTTGAAGAACACGGTTGAATTGCAACATAATCTTCTACTTCTGCTAAAAGATAATAAGTAGGATGATCGTCTGTATTGCAAAAAGGAAAATCTAATGTCGGAGGCATTGTTTTCTCTAATTCATCTATTAAATATGAGGCTAAGGAAAATTCTCTTGGTACATTTTGGATGTTATTATTTACATTAGCTAATATATAACTCTTAGAAATTTTAGGAATTAAAGTTAGCTGTCCCGAACCTTTTGGCTGTAATTCATATTTTCCTCGCGTAGACCGTGGGGCATTAAATTTGTAATATAGTTTTTGTTCAAATTGTTCAAAATTAAAATCTTCTTCAACAGTATATAAATTTCTTATTAAAAGAGCTTTAAAATTCTTTTTGGGGGAATCTTTTAATTGGGGAACTGTACAATTGTATTGTATTCCATTTTTTTCATAAAAATAAGATGCTGGCAGTGAGTTTATGTAATCATATTTATATGGTGTGAGTTTGAATAAAACATATAATTTTTTACTTTCTCCATAATTACTTTTAAAAAGAGAAAAATACTCTTCAAATATTTTTAAGGCTGGACCTGTAGTTGCCCACAAACATTTCTTGTTTTTGAGTATATCGCAACTTTTTTCTTTCAAGATTTCTTCAATTGTTTGGGATGAGTCAGTTCCAATATAATCACCTGCTATTCCAAACATTAAGAAGTCAAGTTCTTGATTATTATATAACTTTTCTATATTTATAGATTTTAAGCGTATATTTTCTAGTTTGTCAGGGTCAATAAAGTCTTTTATATTATGTTCTTTAATTACTTTAGTATAGGTAAATTTATCTGTAGCTTTTTTAGTCCTTTTTAAAGCATTGACAATATCATTTTGTGCAAATTGTAACTCATTGGAAAGAAATGTATCGTTTAAAGTACATATATTGTATAATTGAGGATTTGTTTGGTGAGGAGTATCTTCAATCCATTTCTTAGCAGCTGAATAATAAAGAGATTCAAAATGAGATAAGTCATCACTATTAGATGTATTTAGTTGTTTTAAACAACCTATATAATACGTATTCGCATTATTAGAAAATTCATTTTGCAAATTACTATTGTTATCTACACCATAATATAAGTTTTGAATATGTTGAATTGCCCGAGTTCTTAAGCAATTAGATTTGCCAATATAGAGACTATAAGTTTGCATATTAAAGATCACATAAATACCAGGTATATTTTTCATTTTCTCAAGATAGATTACACTGTGCTTTGCCATATTACTCCTCCCTTTGTAAATGTTTACTTTCAATTGCGCTTAGATAAAATATAGCATAAAACAAAATAAATGTCATTATTAAAATTTCTCAAAATTATGAGAAAAATTGCGAAAATTAATATAGCATAAGAGTTCAACTATAAGTTTAATGACAATTCCTCTCACATTTTCTATAATCATTTATATGAATTTCATACTATGATATGAGTGTCAAAAGGTCTTTTGCAACTCATTTGATACCCCGGATTGCTCCGCAGCTACGCTGCTCCCGCAATCCTCCAAATATTCGAAATCCGCTGATTTACTGCGTAAATCGCTACTTTCTCATATTTGGCGTGTCCCAAGTTCAAACTCCTTATCGTGCAAGCACGAACGGCTTTTTGACCTTTTGACACTGGTATCATACTATTAAAATGTCATATAAGCAAAGGTTACCAGCAATGAACGAAAAGTACATTTTGAGCAAAGGTGATAAGTATGCATGTATTACATTTACAAACAGAGTGACGAAAACAGAATTATTAGAAGAAGCTACTGTTTTTTCGGAACAGGAAGCTCAGAGTCTTCTAAGGCGGGCGAACAGAAAGTTGGAGGGATTTATTATGGTACAGGTGGAGATTCCCTCTACGGAATTTTATGGGGATGAAAACGAGGATGTAGAGATGATGGTTGAAAGGAAAGTTTTTTCTATGGAAATGCGAAATAATGTGTACGAGAAAACCAAAGGGAAATGTGCGCTGTGCGGAAAATTTGTACGCTTTGATTTGTTTACAATAGACCATATTATTCCACTCGCGAAAGGCGGAACTAATGACATTGAGAATCTTCAGTGTACCTGTAAACACTGTAATGCCATGAAACAGGATTTTTCAGAAAAAGAATTTCTAGATAAGATGATTAAAATTTTAGCTTATCAATCAAAGAAAAAAGCAAATAGAGTATACAAGAAAAAGATAAAGAAGATGGGTGAGTCATTGTAAAGAGAACATAAAAAGGCTAAGCCAGTTATCTGAAAGAAAGGGGAGGAAAAGGAGCAATAACGCTATGACAGTTGAAGAAATCAGAGAAAAGTTAAAAACTTCAGAGTATGATTTTCTGAGAAACAACAAACATCTTGGTTCTAATATCATACTTTTAGGTCTGGGTGGCAGTTACAGTTATGGGATGAATATTGAGGGAAAGTCCGATATAGATATTCGGGGTGTGGCATTAAACAGTAAGGAAGAGATTCTTCTGTTACAGAACTTTGGTCAGATTGTAGACGAAAATACAGATACTACGATTTACAGCTTTAATAAAATGGTAAATTTACTCTGCAAAGCAAATCCAAACGTAATGGAGCAGTTGGGGCTGAATACAGAACATTATTTGTACATTCATCCTATTGGGCAAGTGCTTTTAAATAATTCAAAGTTGTTTTTATCTAAAAGAGCTGTCTATTCTTTTGCGGGTTATGCTAAGGAACAATTGAAAAAACTGGATAACAAATCTTCTCGATCATTCGGGGAAGATTATACAGGGATTGGAAGGCGAAATCGCTATGCAGCTGCTCATAATAAGCTTGGGAAGTACATGGCTCATTTGATCCGCCTGTATTATATGTGTTTTGATATCCTGGAAAATCAGAAAATTATCACCTACCGAGAGAAGGAACATGATTTGTTGATGAACATTAGAAATGGGGAATATTTAGACAAGAATCAACAACCGATTTCTTCATTTTACGATCTGCTTTCGGAATTGGAAAAAAGACTGGAGTACGATGAAAAAAACACATCTCTTCCAGAAACACCAGATTATCAAAGAATTAATGAATTTCGAATGTTTGTAAATGAGAAGGTTGTAACTGGAAAAATTGAGAAAGAAAATTAGGAGAGGATTTTACTATGTTTGATAGGCGGGAAAAAAATATTGAAGTATTTGAGAATTCTGTGAGTATGACGAAAAATAATATAAAGCTGAAGCAGTCGGTTACAGATTCTATTCGCAGGCAGACGGTATATTTAGAGCTGGATACTATTGCAATTCCTGAGAATCAGAACTTAAACTGTAAAACTGTTATTTCTCAAAAGCGAAGCTTCGAGGCCGCATCTGAATATGCAAGAGAAGGTAAAAAAGTCTGTGTACTTAATTTTGCCTCTGCGACCAATCCCGGTGGCGGGGTAACTAGGGGAAGTACAGCGCAGGAGGAGTGTCTCTGCAGATGCAGTACCTTATATCCATGTTTGAATAATGATAAAATGAGGCAGTTATTTTATAATCCTCATCGGAAAGCTGAGAATCCCTTATACAATGACGATTGCATTTATACGCCTGATGTTACTGTTTTTAAAACAGACACTTCAGTTCCAGAAAAAATGGATGAGAAGGATTGGTATCAGGTGGATATTCTGACTTGTGCAGCGCCAAATCTTAGAAGAAAACCAAGCAACAGCATGAATCCTCACGCGGGAAAGAATGCTGCGAAGATTCGTAATAGCGATTTATATAATCTTCTTGTAAAGCGAATTGAGCATATATTTCAAGTTGCGGCTGTTAATGGGACAGAAATTCTTGTGCTGGGAGCATTTGGTTGTGGAGCATTTTGTAACCCTCCAATGATCGTGGCCAGAGCCTTTCGAAATGTTCAGGAAAAGTATGACGGATATTTTGACACGATTGAATATGCAGTGTTCTGTAAGAAAAATGAAACGGAGAATTATGATGCATTCTGCAGAGAATTTCCAAAGACAAGATTCAAGTCATAGGAAAACTTATCGGGTGAATCCAAAAGCGATAGAAAGATAAATGGCTCTGGAGCTGTTTCCTTACAGGTGTAAAAGTTTGTAAGGAAACATGCCAAAAGAGAGAGGGAGATGAGTGACCATGGCTGTATATGTAACAGGTGATTGCCACGGTGAGTGGAGAAAGCTGAGACTGTTCAGCGTTCAGCAAAATCTGACAGAAGATGATTTCATTATTGTATGTGGAGATTTTGGAATTTGGGATGATTCAGATGGAAGAGAGCGAAAGGCACTTAACAAATTGGCTGAGATCAGACCTACAGTAGTATTCGTATCAGGCAACCATGAGAACTTTGATCGGCTTTACAGCAATGAATTTGAAACAATAGAGTTTCATGGAGGAAAAGCGCAGAGAATAGGTCGCAATGTTTATCACCTGCTAAGAGGATATGTATTTGATTTCTGTGGAAAGAAGTTTTTTTCATTTGGTGGAGCCAGTAGTCACGATGTAGATGATGGGATTCTTGATCCGGAAGATTATGAATCACGGAGTGAATTCAAGAAAGTCGTGAAAGAATGGCAAAAGGAAAACAAAATGTTCAGGATCAAAGGCGTGTCCTGGTGGGAACGAGAGCTTCCCACAGAGGAAGAGATGAATTTTGGAAAAGAAATGCTGGCTGCTAATAATAATCAGGTGGATTTCATTATATCCCACTGCTGTCCCCAGCAGGTAGCTGCGGTCTTTTCCTGTGGTCTATATAAAGCTGATAGATTGACAAGCTATTTCGATGAGATTATGGAAAATACGAAATTTATTCGCTGGTACTTTGGCCATTACCACGATGACAGAGTGATTCTTGGAAAATTTGTTATGCTGTACCATTCCTTTCAGAGAGTAGTGTAGCGATATGGTGATTTCCAGAGCAGCTCTGCTAAGGAAAGAAATGTAATTGGAAAATGAATACGAAAATTATCTATGAAAAACAGGATCTCAGAAATCTTTCCTGGACAGAGCTTCCTTCTACTGGCTGGATTGGCGGTTCTTTTTTGAAAGCTGTGGATTTTCAGGAAAAGCCCTTTCGATATTATAAATTATCTTCTTACGATTCTATAAAAGGAATCATAGGACATGAGTGCGTAAACGAACTGATTGTGGACAGGCTGTTGAACATACTTGGCATTTCCCACATACATTATCAGCTGATAAATGCGAGGATTAAGGTGGAAAATAAGGAACAGGATACCTGGCTTTGTATTTCCGAGGATTTTCGGAAGAAAGAGGAGAGTAAGATCGCTCTTGATGTTTTTTATGAATTAGAGAAAACAAAGGAAGAAACGCCGTTTTCATTCTGTATTCGAAATGGATGGGAAGATCGAATCTATGAAATGCTATTGGTGGATTTCCTGATTTTAAACAGAGACCGGCATGGGGCGAATCTGGAAGTGATGAAAAATAACCGAATCCGGGAACTGTACCTGGCGCCATTGTTTGATCATGGATTGTCTCTGTTATTCAGTTGCCATGAGGAGTCGGAAATCAGAAATTATAATGTGCTGGAGGATAAGCCGGTGCAGTGTTTTCTGGGAAGCTGTTCGGCAGCAGGAAATCTGGAGCTGATCCCATCTGGAAAACTTCCGAAGGTGAATCCTCTTCAGAAAAAACACAAGGCAGAACTGCTTATGGGACTGGAGCAGATTATGCCATCTTGTTTTTTGGAAAAAATATGGGAAATGCTATGGAAACGATGGGAAGCTTATGAAGATTTTTGCACTCAAAGAAGAAAGTAGTGACAATTCTGAAACGGTTGTGTATGGCTGGCTTACTTATTTTGAAGAGGAAAAAGAGTTTCAGATTAGACTTTGTGAAGAAATAGATTATTGGGAGTGTCCCATTTTTTTCTCTCCTTTTGTGAAAAAAGGGGAATATGTATTGAACGTTCACTGGAGCAGAGCCTGGGTGCAACAGAGGATTCTTCCCTGGGAACGGCAGAACTTACAGATGATTTTGCAGAAAAATCAGATGGAAGCTTACGATGCGTATGTGTTATTGGTGCGGACACAGGGGTGCTGTGGACAGGATGGCTGCTATTTGGAGTTACAGAATTAGAAAAAACGAATTAGAAAAGCTATAGATTTTTTATTTAAGGTCTAAAAATGTATAAATACTTGCGAGCGATTAAAACAGTTAAAAAATGTAAAAATAGAAAAAGTTTTTAGACGTATTCTATTGACAAAGAGAGGCCGAAGTGCTACACGCACCCTTCCTGAAGGTTTTTGAGAGGTTCCAGAGAGAAAAAACAGGTTCCAGAAGAAAAAAAATTAGACGTATACTGTAGTGTCGGATAACGTCGGTATTATATAATATAGTTGTTTCGAGAAACAGAAAGAAGTACTTCTTCAAAACGACACAGAACCAATTGTAAATTAAGGGGTGTGACATAAGGCAAAGTAGAGACAATACAGGGTAAGGTAATACAAAGTAAAACAATGCAAGATAGCGTAATGTAATTTAAAGCGAGGTAAAGTAATGTAAAGCAAAAGTAATGTTAAGTGAAGCAACGTAAAATAAGATAAGGTAAAGCAGGACAACGTGAAGTAGCGCAAGGCTTTGTAATGTAGTGTGGTGCTGTGTGATCGGAAACTATTAGGAACACATAGTAGAGGAGGCTGCATTATGGCTTGTATGACAGAAAATAGTGAGACTACTCCTTGGTCGATGCAAACGGAAGTTGTAAGTACGAATCTGTGTCACTTTTTAGACAATCACAAGATGGAAGTAATTACTTTGCAGCAAATTACTGGAAAGGGATCCGTTCAGGCTGTTTATAAGTGGATCTGGGGAAATGGATTTCCGAGTATTGATGCATTCTATCTCATTTGCGATAAATTTTCTAATGAAGGAATTCATATTGAAGATTTTCTCAGAAAGGATGGGATTCCATTACAGGTAGAGGAAGCGGCTGCAAAATGGACCAAGGCTAAAGCAGAAAGGAAAGAAGAGGAGGAAAAGAAGAAAAGAAGAAAAAAGGCGAATGTGCAAACTAAAGAAAGTGGGCACAAAGGAAGCAAATACAAAGAAGGCAAATACAAAGAAGGCAAGTGTAAAACTGGTAAGTCAGAGGAAGATAAGCTGAAAAATACCAGGTGAAAAAAGTAAGTCCAAATAGGACAAAGTGACAATTGAGAGCTGAGTTTCCTTAAAATGAAAAGGGAACTCAGCAATAAATACCCCATGGACAGAGAACAGCTTTATTAAGAATAGTTTTAATCTACGCGTTCAATGACTTGTGAGAAAACAACTGATATAATGAATGCAAGTCGAGAGATATTACAATGCAATGGTAAAGCGAAGCAAAGAAAATTAATGCGATGCATTGTAATGTGGAAAAACTTGAGGAGGTTATAAGAATGGAAACATCAGATTTGGCAAAGCGCATGAAACGGTATGAGGCTGTTTCTAAAACGACCTTGGTGACCAGAATGCCGGTAATTCTTCGAATTGATGGGAAAGCCTTTCATACCCTGACAAGAGGATTTCAGAAGCCTTTTGATAGGGTGCTGAATCTGTCTATGATGGAAACTATGAGATTTCTGTGTAAGAATATTCAGGGATGTGTACTGGGGTATACCCAATCAGATGAGATCACTTTGGTGCTTGTGGATTACAAAAAGCTGACATCAAATCCATGGTTTGATTACGAGGTTCAGAAGATGTGCAGCGTTGGTGCCAGCATGGCGACTGTCGGTTTTAATAATGCTTTTGCCAGACGTGTGGAGGAATTTAGCATACATGGTGGTGGAAGTCCACTGTATGACAGATATCTGAATGCACTGGAAGATGGTGCAATGTTTGACTGCCGGGCATTTAACGTTCCTCGCGAGGAGGTGACCAACAATATTTACTGGCGGCAGCTGGATGCAAGCAGAAATTCTATTCAGATGCTGGGACAGGTACATTTCGCTCATAAGGAACTGCAAAACAAAAGCTGCAATGAGATCCAGGATATGTTGATGACACGAAAAGGCATTAACTGGAATAATTTGCCTGCGTACCAGAAAAGAGGTTCCTGTTGCGTGAAGCGTAAATATTTTGAGGAGCAGGAAGAAGATGGAAAACTGGTCAAAGTGGAGAGAAGCCACTGGGAAGTAGATGTAAACATTCCCATTTTTAAAGGAGATGGCAGAGAGTACATTGAACAGCTGCTGGAACCTGAAGAGTAATAAACAGAATGCAGGGGATAAGGCTCTAGAGCTATTTTCAAACACGCTTTAGTCTAAGGTTTGACATTTGGATAAAATATAATGAGAAAAAAGATATTCTTACAAATATAGGAGAAAGAAAAAATGGGATTAACAATTAGAAAGGTAAGAGATGAAGGAAAAACAGCAGAGAACTTTTACTCTCATATGACAGCAATTCAGAATCTGTACGATGAGGCCAGAAGAGAAAACTGTATGAAGAATGCAGGATGTGAGGCTGAATTGGAGAAAACAAAGCATGAACTGCAGGAAACTAAGAAAAAACTGCAGATTGCGGAGAAAAAATATGATGATCTGATGAAGGAAATAAGAAATATGTTTTCTTTTGTCAAGGAGAAGGATTCTTCAGATGAAGGGATGACTGAGGAAGATGATTTCCCAGCTGATAATGAAGAAGAGGATGATTTCCAAACGAAGTATGAGGATGATGATGAAGCAGAATGGGTGTAAAGAATTTGGAATCACGAAATTTATATATCGCGGATCTCCATCTTTTTCATAAAAATGTGACAGACAAAGGGACGAATTTTGACAATCGTCCCTTTTCTACAATAGAGGAGATGAATCTGGAAATCGTGAAACGGTGGAATCGTGCGGTGTCAGAGCAGGATCATGTCTATGTTCTGGGGGATTTTATCTGGAATTTCAAAAAGAACAAAGATGAAGCCCTGGATGTGCTGCATGCTTTAAACGGAAAACTGCATCTGATACAGGGAAACCATGATTATGGGATTCATATGCCCGAATACCGCGCTTGCTTCCAGGAAATTACATCTTATAAGAAAATCCACGATTCCTTGCAGGAGAAGCCGCAATTGGTGATACTAAGCCATTACTATATGCCTTTTTATGAAAACCATTATTACGGTTCTGTTTTACTCCACGGCCATTCCCATATGAGTCCGGAAAGTGATCTGGAGAGGCAGATCACGGCAAATCTGATCAGCCAGGGGATAACTGAGAGAATATACAATATAGGCTGTATGTATCCTTATATGGATTACACGCCGAGAACGTTGGAGGAAATTATCAGGTCTGCTCATAAAAACTGGTGGAAGACGACCTGAAATCTGTAATACGAGAGCGTCAGAACTATTAAACTACAGGTTAAATGACAGTCAGGGGCATATCTGGCATAATAATAAAAAAGCAAAAAATGTGTCTGCAATGCGAAAACTTCGAACCCGGTTTCCCCGCAGTGGGGTTAAGCTGTATTATGGTGGGTCGACCTTACTTACGACCATAGGTTGGAAAATTGCCAATCTCAAATATATTAAATGTCAAATAGGTACCCAAATGGTAAGGGATCTGTCTACAAAACAGACACTGCACGGTTCAAATCCGGCTCTATATTGACGTTAACGGTAATCGGTTCTGTGGAAACAGTAAACAGTTATTTTTTGTAGCTTTTATTCTGTTAACATTACTCGGGAAACTGGAAATAAGTTATGCAGGTATCAGAATGTATACTGAAATCCATGAAAAGGGTTAAGATGCGAAATCGGTTGATCGGAAGTCATCCACATGGCTGCATTGCAGGCCTGAAAGGAGAAAAGATGGCAGTAAAAATTTTAATAACCCAGGCGCTCGATGAGCGTGATCTGCTAGTCAAAAAAATTAACAAGAAAATAGAAAAGACCTCTTTTGCAGATATTATGAAAGCAAAAGAGGAGCGTGTAATGGATGGGCGTATGGAGAAAAATGAGTACACTGATATGGTAAAAAGCAGTTATCAGCAGATATGCGATCTGATTCTCCGATTCCAGAGACTGGATGAAGCAATCCTGGTTTCTAATGCTAATACCATGATTCATACAACTATAGGTGAAATGAGTATTTCCAGCGCAATTTCCCTTAGAAACAAGATGAAGAAAGGGATTGAAGGGAAAAGTGAAGAAATGGATTTTGAAACCCTGCTGCAAAAAGAGCTTGTACGGCAGTATTTGGGTGCAATTTTGAAAATCAAAGAAGAAAATAAAGTGATCCAGGAACAGGCAAAGTCCATGAGAAAGAGCATTTCAGGGAAAAATACCCCCGAAAAAGATGAGAAAGCAGAAGCTTTGATCATGGAGTATGTGAAGGAAAATACTGTTCGGATAGTGGATCCCCTTAATTATAAAAGAATCTACGAAGGAAGCAGAAGAGAAACAGAAGCAGCTGCTAAAGGAACTGGACCGAAAAATCAAGTTCTCCAATGCAACTACATACATTGAAGTTTAAGGCACATAGGGAGGTGACAACCGTGAGTGAAAAAATGCTGTTAACCCAGGCTCTTGATGAGCGGGATTCCTTAAAAGAGGAAATCTGGAAACTGATCGAAAATACATCCAGCTGTTTTGTCGATGTGATCCGTGAGAATGACAAAAAGACTTATAAAAAAGAACTGGAAGAGGAAGCTTTTATCACAGAGACGAAAGAATTATATGAAAGAATCCAGGCGCGCATAAAAAGATATTATGCAATTGAAAAAGGAATTCTTGCATCCAATGCATCTAATATTATCAGTACTCAGATCGGAGATATGACTATCACAGGAGCTATTTCTCTTCGTAATAGGCTGCGTGGAAAGGGTGCCTATGGGAGAACTGGCCTTTTTGAGAAAAATCTGGAGGAAGAGATGGAACAGGAGCTTGCCAGATATGAGAAGCGCTGTGCGAATCAAAATGAGTTGCTGTCAGATCGTGCAGCCGAAATGCGGCTGAGTATCCTTGGAAAAGATAACAAAGGAAAACAGGATCAATTTCTGGATGTGGTGGAAGCCTTCCTAAAGGAAAATACAGTTGAGCTGGTAGATCCCTTACATATAAAAAAGTGCAGTGAAGCGAATGCTGCAAGGCGAGATGAGCTGCTCACAGAATTGGATACCAAGATCAAGGTTTCCAATGCCACAGTTTTTGTAGAAATAGAAGAATAAAAGAGGGGAAGCAATCACCCCTCTTTTCTATACCTTGAAACTACCAGAATCAGACACACAAACGTGGCGGCAAACAACACCTCAATTCCCATACTGATCCGTACCTTTCCAAGAAGCTCCGGTGTCAGGGAATGATGCCGGCTTAGAATTTCATTTACCTGTTCATACCAGTATACTGGCAGAAACTGGGCGACTTTCAGAACCGATTTGTCCATCACATCCATAGGGACGAAGACGCCACAGAGGAAGCACATGGAAAGAGAAACAATATTGGCTACGCCGCTTAAAATATTGCTGTTTGGAATAAACATTCCAATCAGGTAAGAGAGTGACAGTGAAACTACTAACATAAGCAACGTATTTGCAATATAATAGCCACAAAGTTCAGAATTCAAAAAGGTATTACCATACATCAGCACAACACCCAGGATACCAAGAAGCCACAGAATGGCACCGATCACTCCCATTGCCAGCAATCCCTCCAGGGACTGACGTCTCACTGAAATAGCGGAAGCTTCCATCCGTTTCTGAATATCTCCCTTTTTGAAAGC
>ERZ772893.2204-NODE-2204-length-16331-cov-22.103772_pt1 | contig 16331 bp, 15 predicted proteins | sample MGYA00511482_ERZ772893 | MGnify/ENA primary metagenome ERZ772893 (study PRJEB29015, sample SAMEA2737687) | human gut metagenome | biome: human gut; feature: human-associated habitat; material: faeces | place: China | collected 2012 ... | reverse complement strand
TGAAAGTCGGGGCTTTGTGCATAAAAAAAGAAGGTGCGCATTTTGACACACCTTCATTCTTATAACAAAAAGATACATAAAAAGACGGGATTCACCAATCCTGCCTTTTTCAATACAAACTGCTTTACTTATCAAGATGCCTTACAACATCCCAGTTTAATGAATCTAAAAATAAAAACACATTCAGTTATTTGTGATAGCAAAGCTATAACAAATATTTTAAAGAAAAATCTTATGCATAAAAAATGCACAGAATAAACTATATATAGACCAACATACAACACATTTAAAACAATATTGTAATACAGGGTCATTGACACAAACATTCTGAAAGAACAAAAGAAAGACGCATGACTGATAGCCAATCCGAAAGAGTATGTTATTGAGGTTGTCAAAAAAAACTAAAAGAAATTTAGTTAAAGTCCTATTACTGAAAACAACGTAACAGATTATTCCTTAAATTTGCTTATATATAAACTTTAAATATAATGACACATGAAAACGATTGCAATTCTAATTACTTTACTTTTAATAATTAATATAAACATTTATCAAGGTAATTCAACTGAAGTTTTAGCAAGTAACGAAAGCGGTATCTTTCAATATTAGGATCTAGAGAAGAAAAAATGTCTTAGCAATGGACATAAAAGTATATCGTTTCATTAACTCTCATGCAATGACTCAGATTATTTTTTTATCAAAAACCTTTTGTAATGATTTTATAAAATACATTTTTAATAATATTAATTCTAATCATGAAAAGTATTTCCATTTTACGCCTAACCGCAATCCTTTTGTGCAGCATGCACCTATTGGGATCCGCCTCACTTCAAGCCCAAATGAACAAATGGGTAAACTATAGCCCGGATTTGACCACCGTACTGAAAAATCCTGCCATGGGATGGATGATGTACGAAGAAGGCTGATCTTTTCAGGGAACACGCCACAATAAAAGCAACATCTATACTCCCGAAGTTTTTTGGAAACAGATGGAAGAATGCAAAGCAGCTGATTATTCCAATATTCTGTACATCAGAATGCTGTGGAAAGATTTGGAACCCGAGGAGGGCAAATATGCATGGATTTACAATGAACGGTATAAATGGTATATACAAAAAGCCAAAGACAAAGGGCTTAAACTGGCCTTCAGGGTGTTCTTTCATGGTGTAGACGGAGTACCGTCCTATGTGTACGAAGCCGGAGCCACAGAAAGCCCAATAGACGATGAAGGCAAAACCCAGCCTTATTATGATAATCCAGTATTCCTTGAAAAGCTGGACAAGTTCATAGAGGCTTTTGCAAAGGAATATGACAATCCGGATGAGGTAGATTATATTGATGCATATGGATTGGGAAGATGGGGAGAAGGACATGGACTGGTACTCGAAAAGCAAGATAATCTGGAAAGCGTTATCCGACAGATAACCGAATCGTATGCAAGACACTTCAAAAAAGTGCTTACGGTAATGAATCTTTCGCAGAGCGACTACAGGTTTTCCAAGCCGCTAGTATATGACAAGCTGGGGTTTCTTCCTCGCAGGGATGGTATAGGCAGTTTTTGGTTTTCTAATGAAGAACGTGCGATGGTGCATGACGAACTTTTCCCAAAAAGAGCTCTTATTGGTGAGGGATGCTGGTGGTTTAACGCACAAGATGGTGATAACTCAAAATACAAGCATTTCCAAGGAGACAAACGTTTTGCCATGAACGATTTCAAAGAAGCTTTTACCGTTTCTGTGACTGATGCTTTGGACAGCCATTGTAACACGCTGGATTTGCGTATGCCTTTACAGTGCAAATTCTGGATAGAAGAGCTGCCGGACCAAGTTCAGCGTTTTATAACTTTAGGCGGTTATCGTCTTTATCCGGACTATATAAAGGTGGAGCAAGACCACAAAACGTTGACTTTGTTTCATTCATGGAAAAACTATGGTGTGGGTGTATTGCCTAATAATCATCCCAATTGGAATTATAAATATCAGGTTAGTTTTGTTTTGATGAATGAAAAAAAGGAAATTGTATTTCTTTATACAGAACCGGAAGCAGAACCTTCCGAATGGTTGAAGGGAATATCATACAATTATTTGAGTCGGTTTAATATTCCGGCAGAATTGCAGGGAAAGTATACCTTATGTGTCGGCTTGACTGACAAGACAAAAAATAACGAAGCGGCTATTGATCTGGCTGTGTCTGGGAATTTAAAAATAGGGAAATGGATATTTGTGGTTGAACTGGAGTTGTAATGTGTGTACTTGGCATTTTTGCACCAATTAATAAAGAAGCTTCTGACTGATTATTAAAAAATAAGGACTTTCTCTATATCTGTACCCAGTAAATCCAATATGTTTAGGGATATTCTTTCAATAGTACAAAATTATACAACCTATTCAAGTTAAATTATTGCTAATCAGTTAGTTTTTGTATCTTTGGATATCCCTCAAAAAAGAAAATTAAGAATATAAATTAGTGGAAAATAAAAGTGCAATTCTGATTATTGATGGATTGCACTTTTTATTACTTTTCTAAAGACATTGTTTCTTCACATATAATTTGAGATTATGAAAATAACGTTTTCATATTTCTCCTGTCTTTTCATTATCGGATGTACACATCAATCCAACCAAGGAAAATCGTTATAGAAAGCAGCAATGCAGATGCAATTCGTGTAAGTGCCGATACTTTAGCGTATGAATATACTGCATGGGCCTTTATAAACAAATCTGTTCCCATATTTCTCATTAGCCATATACTGCTCAATCAATTTACATAATGATGTTCAAACCACCTGTATTCATCTTCCTCAAATAGTGCTAAAAAAGAGAATCCTTGTTATCGGTTTCTTTATGCTGGTTTAACTCTTGGTTTAACTTTGCTGTTACATGAGAAATGTTCAACAATATATTATTATCACGTTGTAGGTAAAACCTATGTTACAAAGATAACTCTTTGGTTTGATTAGGGCAATAGTTTCTATATAAAAAGAGCAGCATAAGAGTTTCCTCAAATGCTGCTCCACGCTTATAGTTTACTTGATTATTTCTTGGTGAAACGATATTCTACACCATCTTCTGCTGTCATGTTAAGCGTATTTGAAGATATAGAATAAGTCCAATTTTCAGGGTCTCCGTCTCCATAATCAATCACCACTTTATTGGAATTGGTTGTGTAATTGAATGAATCTTCATCCCATCGTCCTGTTCCATTGTTGTTAAAGATAAGTGTTTCTTCAAAGTCGAAGCCAACTTCTCCACCTACCCACGTACCAACAATGGGAGAGTTTGGTTCATCTTCATCATCACTACATGCTGTAAAGTTTACAGCCAACATGACCATTAATAAGGTCATTCCTAAGAATCTTAATGTTTTCATTTCTCGTAAGTTTTAGATGTTGTGTATTCAATTCCATCATATGTATAAGTCCACTTGACCGTTGGAGAGTAAATGGCAGGTAAACCTGTCGCTCCCTCCAAGTGGCTTTGCTTAGGATTTATAATCTGATTGTCGTAATGCTTTTCAAATATGGTTCTTTCTCCACTAAAGATTTCTATCTTAGTAAGTACGATTGGATATGCACTGTTGTTGGTTATTGTACAATCAAGCACTCCCCAAAACTGTCCCATTGAATTACTACCGTTAGCGACTACTTTTGTTTCAATATAAGCACTAATATCCTGCTTCATCTTCACAGTAATAGTAGCTGATGCTGTAAAGTTACCTTCCTCTGTGGTTGCAGTGATTGTAGTTTCTCCTATTGACTTAGCTGTTACCAATCCTTTCTGATTAACGGTTGCTACTTCTTCATTAGAGCTGCTCCATATTATATTTGTATTGGTTGCATTAGCTGGCTCAATGGTAGCTATCAGTTGGAACGTATCAATAATATCCAACTCCTTAGAAGTTTCATTCAATGTAATGCCTGTGACGTTACTAATGATTTTACCACTATCTATATTGATTTTAAATGTAAAGTCCTTCTTAGTGCCATCATAGAATGTGACTTCACATTTATATTCCCAAATGTTAGTAGTGCTGCCAAGAAATGTATAGCTTTTCTTTGCATCAGAAGGTACATCAAATGGGGCAACAATATTAGTCCCCCACATTGATTTCCCTTCTTTGAAGTTGTACTTACTAATGAAACTATCACTAAGTTTAATCCCTTCTTCGTAAGAGATTAATGAAATGTCAGCAGGATTTCCATTCTCATCAAATGATGGTTTGGATTTAGCTATATAGATAGTATCTCCTTCATGGGAATAACAACAGTCAGCTATAAAAACTGATTCCTTGTACCAACTACGGGCGATTCCATTTTTAGTGTTGTCATATTGCAATTGAGTCCGTTTAGTCTTATGGTTACTTGTGAAGATAGTCTGAAATCTACCTCCAATATTGAATGTTACAATATTGCCTGTACTTGTTTCTTTATGAACTAAAGGGTGAACAAATTTGACATATAAGGTCTCATATTCTCCATATCCTTTATATAGTTGCTGAATGGTATCTGTCTTCTCTATATCAGTCCATTCTGTATTGAGTTGTTTGTTGGCTACATCGTATTCACTAAACCACAGACGTTGATTATTCAATCCTGCAAAGAGAATGGATGATTCTCCCTCTTGATAATATCTACAGGTTATATTGGAGTAATCACCAATATATTCAGCAAAGGCTTTATCCATTTTCTCAAAGATGCTGGGTTCTGTTGGAATTGATATGGGTTCTCTATCCAATTCATCATCCCCACAGGAACTAACTCCCATGCTTAATGCAACTAATAGAGAGGTTGCTAATAATCTAATATTCTTCATCATTATGTATGTTTAAGTTTTTAAAATTCATCATTATTAGTAGTTACAGTTCTATATGTTACTGTTAATTGACCTCCGAAGTGTACTCCCATTCCGTCTTGTGAATTATTGAGATTGACATTTAGGGTTATAGAGTTAGAATTTATATCCCTCCATATTGCATTACCTTCGGAAGAGACCGTTGGATTACCATATTTAGAACATAATGCATTCCCTAAACCGTTGAATGCCTGCGTAAATCTATTCATAATTTGATTCTGCTTGGATTTGGCTTCATTCAGAAAGGTAACTCTGTCTTTAAAAGGATTATCCATTACAGATGCATTATCAAATAATGTAAATGTAGCATCAACAAGCTTTTCATTCTTATAGGTGATAACTAACTTGTTGAATTGGGTATCAATGAATGTAACGTTTTCCAGATGAATGCAAGGATGCTTCCATTCTACATTAGGGTATCTTTGCTTTAGTTTGTCTATGGCTACATAAGGCTTATCTTCCAATCTGATTCCTAAGAACCCTGTAATTTCACTTTGAGCATTGATATAAGTACTTATAAACAGTATTGATAAGAACAGTAATAATCTGTGCTTCATAATTAAAATGTTATGCCCACCTGTTCCCTCTGGAAGAGCTGTTATTATAAATAAAAAAAGGTGTGGGAACTATATATGTTTTACCCTACTGACTGGCTTCTCGCATTGCCTTTGGAGTGGATAAAACAATAGCCCCACACCAGTTTGAGATATAGAAACCTTATAAAAGGTAAGTATATAACAAATGATGTGGATGCTATTGCTACCATCTTCACTCCATTTCAAATTTTGCGAGAATTTGTCAGTAGAAGATAATTTCAATAACACCTTTCGTTAAAATATGTCCTTCCAACTCCCTATCTCATTAGTTCGTTGGAATTGGTGCAAAGATAATGAAAGGTTTTAAATCAATCAGCATGAAGTGAGGATAAATAGTAAATTCTATGCCCTCAAACATAGTCTGAATGGGATATTTAATAGGAACTACATCTTAACCCAGTAAATCCATGTGGGTATCCAATTCACTTCTTCCCATATAAAGACTAAATTCTGAATATTCTTACCTGCCTTGAATTATTATCTTTGGGTCAGCATATTGTTGGATATTCAAGAAGTGCTACCTGTAACATGGCTTATAAGAGTTGAGATAGTTATAAACTCTGTAAATTGATGGAATTGAATTACTTCTATAAGGCTGAAATGCCAAACTACCAATATTGGACTTTAGATATATCTAAGCTCAATATTCTATTGATTTGGGACAGAACCATTCAGACCACTATAAAGATGAATCTTAATAATCCTGTCCCAATTATCAGAAGATCAAACAGTCATAAGTCTGTAGAATCTCTTCCTGCCTTAATCCCAAGTATCTTTTAGTAATGGCAACAGAACTATGGTTGAACAGTTCCATCAACTTTACTAATGCCAACTCTGCATTATCACTGTTCATATTATAGACCTGCCTGCCGAATGTCTTTCTAAGCGAATGGCAGCTAAAGTTCTTAATCTTTAATCTGTACTTCTTCTTCACCTCTTTAAGAATGATATTGATTCTCTGAACTGTGAAGATAGTGCCTTTCTGACTTATAAGAATTGGTGCATTGATTCCAACTGGATTTATATGCTCGTAGCACTCCTTGATATGCTGCTGTAACTGTGGATTCAGTCTGATAGTCCTTACTTTGCCTGTCTTTTGCTCAATTACTGTAAACTCGTCAGTACCTAATATCTGCTTCCATCTTAGAGATAGAATATCAGATATTCTTAATCCTGTGAAGCATCCCAAACTAATAAGGAGTGAGATTTTATAATTCTCGTCTTTGGCTAACTTCCTTATGAGGTTCATTGCATCAGACCAAACAAGATAGTCTGCGGTTGTGCTTGAATATTTGAGTGACATAATGTTCTGTTTTATAATGAAACGAATAGAAGTGAATATTAATTCTGAGTTGGATTTACTAACTCATTGATTACTAAAGGAACATTCACTAATTATCAAAGTGAATATTTTGTTTATTGTATTCAAACGATTATCTTTGGATATAAATTAATTAATTATGAGAATTTCTTATCCAGAAGCAGAAAGAATGGGATGGAATTATGAGGATGTCTATTTATTTGCATTCTCAGAATTAGACTATTTGACTACTGAATTACAAAAGTTGTATAATAATGATGGAATTAATGATATTCCCAGCTATGTATTGCGACTTGTAAAAAAAATGTTAGAAACATGGGAGTCTATATTCCTTATTTATTCACATAACCGTGATTATGTATCAGCTTGTACCTTATGTAGAAATATTATTGATAATTTAGCCACTATCTATCATGTATATATGAACTCCAACGAAGATGAAAAGGTGTTCAAACATTATTTATATGTTTTGGATGGAATTCTTTGTAGATATAAGGATTATCCAGATTATAATCAAATAGTTAATAATGGACGAATTAAAGAAGATGAGTTTATAGCATTAGTAACCCAAGTAAGAGATACTAATAAATCTGATATGATTGCAAAGGAATTCATAATTAAAGAATTAAAAAGAAGCCCACTCTATAATAATAATAATAAAATTGTTAATCAGATTATTGAGAATGCAAATTGGAAATATAAGAGTTTAAAACCTCTTCTTAACCCCAAAGAGAAAAATCAATTTACTTGGAACTCTTTATATAAAATGGTCGATTCAAATCCCTCTTTCTCAACTTATGCAAGTTATTTATCAGTGTTTGTACATGGCTTAAGTATAAGTAACTGTGACTTGGACAAGAGCGAGGAGTTGTTTGAACCTATATTAAGTTTATCTATTGTTAATTTAAATTCAACATTGGTAGCAATTAAAGAAATCTATAAAAACGAGATAAAACGATATAATATAGATTTTAAGAAATCTTCAACCGCTAAGACCTTACTTTGTTCTGTAAGTGATGAATATTTGCAAGGACTAATAGAACAATGCCAGAAAGAACACTTAAAATAATGTTCTTTCTTTTTACATTAATTCTTTAAAATGGTCTGTCACCATATTCATAAACAAGAATTGAGTTACAAACTCTGTCGTAGAATGAGAACCCGCAACAAGTATGGAAGTAACTTTCATAAACTGCTGCATATTCACCATGCTGTTTGCTGTTCCTATCTAAAAATGAATCAAACTTGTGCAGCCAATATTTAAGTGCTTGCAAGCGTTTGATGTATTGAAGGTTGTTCTCACAGTAGCATAGTCTTTCTTGTAAAGAGTTGATATGGTTGATAGTATTTTCAATTTTAGATTTATTCATGATTGTAATATTTGATGATTGATAAAATGAAAAAAGGACAACTAACTGAATAGCAGCCCTTTCCTCTGTCAATCAACAATCCACTCAGCCCAAGAACCAAGCGTATTCACTATCTCCTAATTTGGCACGTTGAATGCCTTGTACGAACTCTGTGCAATTAAGATTCCTCTCCAAAAAGTTATCTATGTAACTTGACTTCACAGAACCATTGAGCAGGTTTAAGAGCTGCCAACCTGTAATGCTGTCTCCTGTACTCTTGAAGTTCACATCAGAAACGAATGCTCTGCAAGCTGCATTAATCTGACTATCTCCCAACAATAGACGAGGTAAGCGTTTCTGTTGGTTGGGTGTAAGAGCTTGATATAATCTCATCCTACCTATTATCTGACAAAACTCGCTTGTTGAGATTGACATCTGTCCAAGTGTTCTTAACAAATGCAGGTCTTTGGATGGGTTGTAAGCGTGGAACAGATTCAATGCTGCTGCATATAGTTCTTGTACGCTTAGAACTTCTATCTTATCCTGTAAACCGTCAGTAGTAAGCATTAAATTTGAGCACACACGATTACGAAAGCCTATGAAGATTTTAAATCTCTCAACAGATTTCTTACTGTACAAGTTAATCTCGTTATATGCTCTCACTCCACCAATGGATAACGCTAAACGATTACCGTATTCATCGTGTACAATGGATGGGATTTCAAAGCAGAAACACATTCTCTGATAGAACAAAGTCTTCTCTTCATCTGTCAGTTCAGATGCTTTCTTACCTAATGCACTTGGTATTCTGCCATTGATAGGGTGTGAGATTCTAATCTCTGGCATATCAAACTGTTCTCCATGAAAGTAATCCTTTGCTGCATCCACTACTGCACCTATAAAGGATTGGTGACTAATGGTTTCTTCCATTGATGCAAAACTTGGAATGATGCAGTCTTGTTGTAAGTGCTGCAAGGTTACTTCCTGTGTATTTGCTTCAATGAAATGATTTACTCTTTTGGGTACTGCAACTTCTTCCACAATGATTTCTTCTTCTGCAAACTCACCCATGTTTAATGATTCTCTACGCTGTGCCATAGCTGGCATAATTACTAAATCTCTCATAATGAAATTGAATTAAATGGTTATTGATTGAATGGATTTAACAAGAACAGACCTAAAACACAAGTGAATTTCTTCGTTTGCATCTTAGGCTGTTCTATGTCTTTCCCTAAAGATTCTTTCAAAGGGAATGAGGAGCATTAGTAAATTATTGGTAGGCTGTGGCAATAGTACATCGTGCCCCCTCTCAGATTAAAAAGAATGCTTATTTCTGTCAGCAGTCAGACTGCATTGTTAAAGCATTCTTTTTTATTTAAGAGCTATAAGGGGGTGTTTATGTGGGTAGGGGTGTCTCGCTTGTGGTTCTGTTAGATTAATTTTGGATATTATCATTAAAGAATGAATCGTACTTTTCATTACCCATGTTGAGAATGAACAGGTTGACTTGTGCCCTTGTTATCGCAGTGTATATAAGCTCAACAGATTCAAAATCTTGTATAGAATCACTTTTATGTGGCTCAATGATTAAAAAGACTGTGTGTGATTCCCAGCCCTTAAAGCTGTGTATAGAAGATAGCTTTACAGTTCCTGTTTTTATTGAGAAGTGATTTCTTCTGTATCGTCTGATTGTATTTATCCTCTCTTCAAAGTTGTTTTTAGATTTGGTCTCTAATTCGCTTTTATCATATTCTTCTTTAGTTTCAAATGTAGTGGTTGTATTCTCTTTTAATTGAGTCCTTATAGAGTATTCTATTTCTCTTAAAATATCAGCTGTACCAGATAGAATAGTAATGTCTGCTGGGTTAAGGCAATATTTCTTACAAGTTCCTTTATAGATATTGAATATCCTTTCTGTGCTGGCTTTCGCTCCAATATTGGCATATTTAATATTCCTTTGTTCAAAATCAAGCATAGGGTTATCTAACACAACCATATTGTCAATGGTGTATTTATTCTCTAAGAAATGGTGCTGGAACTTCATCGCTAACTTCCCTATTTCACTTGTGAATCTTTTGGAAGCGTTAAGAGACTTGTTCCAGTTTCCTGCGATTGTTTTAATTATTGGTTCTTTGTTCTCATCTAACGGTCTTCTGTAAATATTTTGCTTCTCATCTCCAAACACAACAAATTCACTATCCTCGTATAAGAAATATTTGGTAATTATTTCCAGCCATTCAGTTTGGTAGTCTTGTACCTCATCTATGAATATAGCTTTGTACTTCTTAATGTGATTCTTTACAGGCTCAAAGAAATTAATATCTGTATAAGATTTTAATCCTTTTATGGGTAGGTTATAGTTGTTTGCTTCTGATTTAATAAACTGATGATAGTTGGTGATATAGAATTTCTCCCAAGGATAACTCTCTCTTACGTCATTGATTTTGTCGCGAATGTAATTCTTAAGGGATAGATTAAATGTTAGAATTAATATTTCACTATTAGTTCTTAGATATGCATTGACAGCTCTCTTTGCAAGGACAAGAGTTTTACCACTTCCTGCAATCCCTTTTATTTTACGTCTGGGTCTGCTTTCACTTCTAATAAGTTCTGCTTGTGCTTTAGTGTACTTAATATCAATCCCTTCTTCTAATTGATGAAAAGGTGGCTTGAGGTAGCGTTTGAAATTATTGTAAATATCTTCATCAAATAAGAAAGAAGGTTGTTCTATTCTTATCTTGCTGAAATATTCTTCTAAGTTTTGCAGTGTAAGAGAATCATATCCCCAATATTGTATATATTTTATGTCTTTTAAAAATTTGGTCTTATTATCTTCCTTGGATATATTCTCATGTATAAACTTCTCAATATTATCTTGGGACATCTTATGGAAGTAAACAAGTGTATATATAATATTTGAATAGTACCACTTATTCATTTTCTTCTCTAAGAAAGTACTTATGTGTAATGAGACAAGATTCTCTTTATAGTAATTTATTTGAGAGAAAGGTGATTGAACCTTTGTTGAAGTTGAATTATTCCACCAATCCAAATCATCATTAATAGCATAGTCAGTTAAATCCCAATCATTTACAGATATGATTATAGCTCCACATCCCTTTTTAAGAATAACAATATTGGGTCTGTCACCATTTATGAAAGGATGGTAATATATCTCAAACTCCATATTTAGATTCTTTTGTAAAAAGTCTAATAGGATTAGTTCTCCTTCTGTTGCTGGTTGGTGGAGATGCTGGATTGTATAGAAGTCAGGATGAATTTGTGCCATTGAATTGATATATAAGGTTATATTGCAAATATATAACTAATATGCCTTTAAAAGAAAGAACTCTAAATCTTTTTAGTAGTCTGGAGCTTTTATTGCCATATCTTTATAAGATTAAATCTGGCAGTTCTTCCTTGTCTTTTACCTCCTGCTTCCTGCCTACCAACCCATTTGATAATGATTTCATAAGAGCGTGCATATCCTTAACTTCCTCAAAATTATTCTCCTTGTACTTCTTATAAATTATGCACTCCCTTGAAATGGGGTTTCCTCTGCTCTCGTTAAATGCTATCATGTGTTCAAAGTCAGCTTTCACTTCCTCCACATATTTATCTTTGGGTAGGTCTATAAGCAAACCTTTAGCTTTTAATATGATTGAATCTCCAACTTCATCTAACAAGTCCATATCCCTTAGTTGTTCTATGTAGTTAGAAATAGTACCATGTCCCATGTGGATTAGTTCTTTCAGTTTTCTTACAGATAAGGTAATTGTATGACTGTGTGGCTCTGCTGCACTGAATAGTTTGAGTATAAATCCTCTGAGCTTTAAATCCAGTGTACTGTTATATGAATCATAGAACTCTCTGCTGATTCTTCTGTAATGTCCAAAGCTGACAGGAAAGAATATATAATCTGTCCAAGTCCTGTCATTCCTGCCACTGTCCTTATTCTGTATGCTGACTTCCCCTGTGGCTCTTAACTTGTCATTGAATGATTTGGAACTCTTACCACCTTTATAGTTGGCAGGTTTCTCTCCAACGAATGATGTAAGCTGGTCTATCGTGGTGTCAGTGGTCAGCATATATTTGTCTGCTGTCAATAGTAACACGTATGTCCTGTAAACATCAGCACAACCTAACTTCTGAATCAGATTGTTGCTCATTACTGTATATTCCTTGAATGGTAGCTTCTCGTAACTCATAAGGCAATCGCTCAATATGTTTAATTAAAATGATTTGGTTGGTCTTTAATAAGAATCTCATTTTAGAGGAACTTAATTTGTTTGACTTCCTAAGTTCGCTCAGCTTGTTATAGAAATGATTGTTATAAATCCACATATCATTGATTTTAGTCACTTACAGATTACCTGTGCGGTGTCCGCAAGGACATTGCATAGGTCTTATTGGAATGTAGCATAGGAGTGTAGAGAGGGGGTGTTTAGACACGCAGTAAAAAGTGAATAAGCACACCTCCCAAATTTGACAATATGAATCTCTCAGTTTCAATTTTTATCTTGTCAGTAAGCCAACTTCTGTAATGCGATATAATAAGTAGTAACCTTTCCATTCTTTTTTCTCCTTGTCTTTAGATAGTTATTAAGATTAGCCCACAATCCAATGTGAACCTTGTTATCTTTTACTCCCTGTTTAAGAGCCTTAACCCTTATCTGTTCATAAGTAAATTCTTCCATTTTAGATATTCTGAATAGTTTGTAGTCCGTCAATCTGTGTGGTGGGATTATCTGTTTGTGGTACTGTAAAGATAGTAATTTCATGAGTGGGGAACTAATGATAAGACCACAATTCAGAAGTATTAAGTAGGCAGGGAAACCTCTCACATTTCCCTGCTTCTTGTCAATCCTCCTTGTCATGTTCAAAACATAGGACTAAGTGTATAATTCCATTCTCATTCTTGAAAGCTATTCTTGGATTATCAACTTCCTTATATGTAATGGAAGTTATAATTATGGGGAACAGCTCATTTTCATTATAAAGTTTGAGACTATTTGCAATATATTCATTAGAACTATATTCTGGGAGAATGAAACTGAACAGATAGAGCTTGACATCATTGTATTGCTGCATTTTAGCTCTTAGTATTTCTTGCTTGGCAATTATTGCTTCGTAGATAGTGCTTAGATATAAGCTCGATTGTATGATATATGGATTCATGGTTTTATTATTTAATTGGTTAAGAATTAAGCCCACCTGTCACATGGGCTTTGCTGTTAGTGGCTTATGCAGCCTGTTCTTCTTTAATCACTCCATGATTCTTTAGATATTGGGTAAGCATCTCAGAATAAATGGTATTCACATGGTCTGACTTTACTTCATTTATAATTTTGATGCTACTCTCATTCAATGTCTTTATGGTACTTAAAGTTTCATCCAACCCAATCTTCTTGTCTTCTCCGTTCGGTGCGTAATTGGCAAGTTGGGTAATTGCATCAATCATGTAGCGATGTCTGATAGTGTCCTTAGAAATCTTCATGTCATTTAAAGTCTTGATAATTGTATCTCCTATTGTCAAGTCATATTCTTCAAGTTTGGCTTCACAAACTCCCTGCATGGCACTATTCCAGACTTTCAAACTTAGTGTCTTACCAAAATTATAATATTTGGTGACTACGCTGATGTTTGCTTTCAATTCCAATGCCTTTTGGAACACCCTGTTAAAGAACTCCTGCTGCGTGGCTAATGCTGCGTTGCCAGCTTTCTCCAATCCGTTAAAACCACGACTTAACACGTTGTTCACTCCTCTGTATTTGCCAAACTCCTGTAAAGAATCAAACTTTTTAATTCTCACATTCTCTATGGTCAGTTTTGTGTCGTCTTTGACTATGGCATTGAGGTTGTGTTCATGGTAGCTTGCCCATTGCCAATATCCGTTTGCTTTATCAACAGGAACGTAAACATTGGGAGTGCCTTTAGGTACAATGTTTCCGTTAAGGTCTTTTAGCTCAATGTCTGCATTGTAAAACAGGGCGGCTTCTGTAATGTAGAGAGGAACTTTATCAAAATGTTCATTGGTTATCAAATCCTTGCCACATTCAAGGTTTACCTTGCTTACTGCCATACTGTAAACAGATGTAGCGATGATGATTTCCTTTTGCTCTTTAGTGAAGATTACCTGTTCGGCTGTGTTGGTAACTTCATTCCAAACTTCTATTTTAGTGGTTGGAAGTTCTACTTTTTTAAGTGCTTCAAGGTATGCAGTTTCAGCTTTACCAACATTAACTTGTGCAGATTTCTTGATATTGGCTTCTGCATCCATGTTGGCTTCAAGCACACTTTTGGCTTTCATCAAATTCTGACGGGCTTCTTCTACTGCTTGCATCTTAACTTCTGCTGATGTCATTCTTGCTTCTTCCATATTATTGTTCTGATTTGAAGATTCAACTTCATTCTTCACTCTCTCTTCGGTTACATTTGTTAATTCTGTCATAATTCTAATCTTTTAAGTTGTTATTATTCATTCAGTGCAACCCTCAAACCTATGTACACTTGGTTATCTGATTACGCTGCAAAACTACTTGCTTCTGGGCTGATTAAAAGAGAGAAAATAATGAATGGTTTTACTTCCCCTCTTAATTAGCAGCTCGTCCGCTATCGTTTTGAGGCTGCAAAGATGGGATATAATGGCAGGATTAAAAGAGAGAAAAAAAGTCCTGCTTTCATGTACCCTCTTAATGGCATGAAGCAGGACTGTATTAATTATCAGAAGTTTATTAACAATATATGCTGTTCACAGTATCAATTCTCTTGTCTTTATATTGCTTGATTTAGCCTTTTAAAACATCTTCATCATCTGAGAATTTACTATGTTTGGATAGTTTGGTGAAGTAGATAAGCTTTGATATGAGCAATGTCTTACTAAGTGATATGGTGCTTCCTTTCTTCTGTCTGACATTAAACAGCTTATTATATGGAGATAGATTGAAGAAGTCATTGAACATCTTATAGAACAGCCATATCTGAATGGATTCCTTTTCTTCTGCATGGGTGCTTATGCTGACTTGTTGGCTCTGCATCCAAGGATGTTCCTCTATCTCCTTTAGGTTATTGATGATGGTAGTAACCAAGTAGCCTATTGCATTGGCATTGTCAATTACTATCTGATGCTTGCCCTCTACTTTTACAGAGATAGTGATAGGTTTCTTAAAACTCACTCCAAATTGGTTAATCTCCTTATGGTTGTCAGCTATGGCTTTGGCGAATTTGGTGAGCTGTTCTATTCCAATGCCTGTAGCTTTCATTCCGTCCAAGCACGTTCCACAAGTATAATCAAAGATGAACAGAAGTAGGAACCAGAACTTATCTATATCAACTCCCAAACCTTTCAATGTATTCTGTATGTCCTCATTAGCTATATAATCTTCGTATGTGAAGTTACCATATAGTTTATTCTGATTGCATCTTCTTATAAATATGGGTAAGGCGGTAGTGCCACAGATATATTGCTCTCCTGTTTCAAGGTCTATATCTACATCTGGAACATATTCAACGGCTATAGCTTCCATGTATTCCAAACGAGTATCAATGCTTATATAATCTTCCTTTAGCTTCTCCATAATTATTAGTTTAGGACAAAGTTAAAAAATAATCCTCACCTGCATTGCTACAAGTGAGGAATTATTGGCTTAGAGTAAATTCTTCATGGCATTATCTATCTGTTCATTATCAAAACTATCAAGATAGATTTGAGTAGTCGTTAGGTCTGAATGTCCTAACGCTTCACTAATCAATGCAATGTTTACACCAGACTTCTTTAAGACGCTTGCGAATGAATGCCTTGCCACATAAGTAATATTTAGAAATGCAATAAAAAACAGAATGGTGCGAATTAAACGTAAATCGTTTATAATTAAGCATTTTACAAGAATTGCATGATAGTCAGACCTGCAAAATAAAACAAAATATTGCAGCGTTTCAGTTACCAGACTGTTAGCCGCCTGTTTCGGAAACAACGGCAGGTAACCGGATTTTTACCGGTAGAGGCAGAACGGATTTTTATTCACTGTTTATCAATGTTTTGCATACCAAAGAACGCTTTTGAAAGGAGTATTTTTACAACCTAAAAAAGAGCGTATGAAAGTGGAAAAATTCAAGGTATTGCTCTACCTGAAAAAGAGCGAGCCGGGCAAGACCGGCAAGGCCCCGATCATGGGACGGATCACCCTCAACCGCACGATGGCGCAGTTCAGCTGCA
>ERZ772893.2201-NODE-2201-length-16345-cov-4.054942_pt1 | contig 16345 bp, 9 predicted proteins | sample MGYA00511482_ERZ772893 | MGnify/ENA primary metagenome ERZ772893 (study PRJEB29015, sample SAMEA2737687) | human gut metagenome | biome: human gut; feature: human-associated habitat; material: faeces | place: China | collected 2012 ... | reverse complement strand
AAGTAGAGAAAAGGCTGAGCGGCATCTCCTGTAACGTCCGTCCGACTTCCTGTGGTGATCAGTTAGCAAGAGCCTGTCGCGAGGCATACGAAGCATCCAAATAATTCGTTTTTGTTGTACTAATTGTTTGTTGTATTCTCAACTTTCAGACAATTTATTATTTATTTAAAAATTTTAAAATTTCTTATTGACAAACTTCCTTCTATCTGTTAATATAAAATCAACAAAAGAACAGAAGACAAATAAAAAAACAAGGAGGTACAGTCCAATGGGAACATAAGACTACAACGAAAAAGCATTTAAGAATGGCAGTTTTCATAATCTGAAATTCAAAGAAGGATAAAAGGATAAAGTCGAATACCAATCGAACAAAGAACTTAACAGGAAGAGTTCATAAGCCGGAAAGAATAAAGATTTTGAAATCCGATTTCAAAAATGAAAAAAGAACTTCAGCACCTCGTGAAAAAGCTGAATTCAAAAAATCTCCAACACAATCGCGATTGGATGATTTATAAAAAATAAAAACAAGGAGGTACGGTCCACCAAAAACGTAAGCTAAACCCAAAAAGAAACACAAGAAGAAAGTGAGGACAGTCCATTGGATTATGAAGTTTAAAGGCATCATCTTTGAAGAACTTATTCAGAGGTGGTGCTTTTTTTGTGTGATTTTTTATGTCTGCTTTTAGCGGCAACTGCTACCCTGCATATCTGACGGATACATTCTGACTCCATGCATACGATCCACGCATAAGCTGAGAGGTATCAACCAGGGATGCACACCTTGACATTCTCCCTGCGGATTGCTATAGTAGCAACGTTAACGTATAACTACATAAGATTATAGGACACAGGAGGTTTTATTATGTCCAATTTTTTTGCTTTTGCAACAAAAAACAGCTGGGATGAAGATGTCTTTCAGCTTACTACCGGTGGTATTCTCACCATTGTTGCACTAATCGTCATCTTAATCGCAGCTGCTCTTTTTATTCATAGTCGTAAGGGCTCCCACAAGCTTTCCACAAAGCAGTTAGTATTTTCTGCTGTTGCTATGGCCCTTGGAACCGTAACATCTATGATTAAGCTGTTTCACCTTCCAATGGGCGGCTCCATTACGCTGTTCAGTATGCTGTTCATTGTATTGATCGGTTACTGGTACGGTCCGGAAGTCGGTATTATGACTTCTGTTGCTTACGGACTTTTACAGTTCGTCATCGATCCGGTCTTCTATTCCATTCCACAGTTGCTGGTAGATTATCCTCTGGCTTTTGGTGCATTGGGATTATCCGGTTTCTTCCATGACTCCAAACACGGACTGATCAAAGGCTACATCGTCGGTGTGCTCGGGCGATATGTCTTTGCATTTTTATCAGGACTCTTATTCTTTGCTGCATACGCAGAGGGAAGCGGAATGAGCGCTCCGGTTTATTCCTTAGTTTATAACGGATTCTATTTAATACCGGAAGCCATCATCACTTTAGTGATCATTGCAATCCCTGCTGTCAGCAAAGCATTGCAGCACATCCAGCAGCTCGCCCGTGAATAATCTACAGATCATCCTTTAACTGCTGGTATACTTCGGATGTCTTCTCGTCTTTATCGGCTGAGAAGATATAACATCCGTCTTCCGTCTGAATCAGGATAAATGCCTGATTCTGCGGATTGACATTCATTCGGCATTCGCCAAATCCTTCCACATTATAGATTCCTCTTTGTAAATTATCCATACCGGTTCCAAATACTTTACTGTTGCTTGGAAGTTTATCTAAGAACATAATAAACTGCATTGTATCGACATCTATCGTGTAATTCGTTCTTGTCTGTCCCGATTCCAGGACTCCGTCTTTATAAGTAAGTGTCAACGGAAGTGATTGTGCACGGACTAAATATACTCCAAATACCAATAACAGAGCGATCAGTACCCAGGCTAACACGCTCAGGAATTTTCCCATTGGTTTTGCATGGTTGATACAGGTTCCGACTCCGATCTTTTTTTCGCCATTCAGACGCGTATCACCCGGATTATAATAAAAAATTCCATGTCTCCACTGCTCATCGATCTGTGGAAGGGAACATCCATCCATATAATGATGTTCTGCTTTCAATGTTTTTACTCTGGCATTCGCAACCCAATATGGCAGATAGCTGCATACGACCAACAGTAAAAATAGGATCATCCAGAGCAATACCTGTACGGTTCCATTGTCTGTTCCAAACATCACTGCCGGCGCAGCCACAAAGATCACTGTGAAAATTCCCAGCATCGTCATATATTTTTTCTGAACCCCTTTGATCTCCTCGTTTTCTAATTTTTCATTTGGAACCGTAATTGAAAAAATCTCATTTTCTCCCGGATTCTTTGCTTTCCACATAATTCCAAACTGAGCGATTAATACGATATAATAACAAACTGCAATGATAATGCTGACGTTCATGCCAACTGCTCCTTTCTACTACCTACTCTGCTTTTTATGATCAGCGTCCCTTCATGGCCGCCTTACATTCATACATCTTCTGATCTGCCCGCTTGATCGTATCGTGAATATCATGATCGGACTTCTTATCATACGCTGCATAACCGGATGCTACAGACATTTTATTTTCAAAAAATCTTCCATTCAATGCCTCGATCCTGTCGTTCATTCCTCTTCGCAACTCCATGAATTCTTCTTCGGTAACACCTTCTGTTACTGCACAGAATTCATCTCCACCGATCCGATAGACTTTTCCATACATACCGAAAATATCCTGAATGATCTCACTGCATACAATAATGTAATAATCTCCGGTCGCATGACCATGTGTATCGTTAAAATATTTCAGATTGTTCAGATCGAACATAACTGCTGCCGACTTCTGTGTTGCTTCATATGACATCAAATCATGTTCAAATGCCGTACGGTTAGAAAGTTTTGTCAGTGCATCGATTCTTGCTTCCTTCGAGATATTTTCAAACTGCTCACCTAAACGCATCAGGTGAATGGAATTCTGAAATACAATGCAAAGCATGATCACGATATAGGCCAGTAGGGCATATCGGCTCAATCTTGCAGAATCCACCGTCTCACACTGCAGATAACGTACCATATCATATCCCACAAAAAACAGAAGTTCACCCAGACACAGCCCCTGTATGATCATTCTTCTTCGTTCTTTTTTCTTACCCTGTACAATCCGTTTTCCAACGATCCAGAGCATCCAGAGGAATCCGATACCGTAGACAACGTATGCCATCCATATGGTTTCCCTATAATCTCTGATCCCCAAAAACTGCAGAACCGTTGTCACTACAAGTATCACCACATTGGCAACACAGATTCCATCGTATATCTTACTTTCTTCTACTTCACAGAAATTTTTCACAAATGAAACCAGTGGAATTAAAAGCATCTGGAATACGATAAATGCCACCTGATTTCCCCTCACATTCTGGGCATAGATCAGAGAGATGATCTGTGTCTGGATACAGGACCAGAATGCCACAACAATGGAAAATACTCCCAGCCAGTATAAATAATCCGGTACATGGAGCTCCCGCTGGAAATACATCAATCCAATAATGATCGCCAGTCCAATGGCAAACATCAATATGGATGCAAACAGAGCTAAAGAACGGTCTGCAATAATATCCACGACAATTTTAGCACTGTCCCCATACATAATATCCGGAAGATTCTCTACTTTGTCTTCATAGACCGGTTCTAACTCAATGGTCAGTGTTTTTCCCGCATAATCCGGAGATAAGTTGATAAAGCTCCAGGTCGTTCCCGGTGTCTTACTGTTTTTTTCATAATCCTTTGGAATATTAAAGGAATAGACCATTTCATTATCCACATAAGCATGTATCACATTATGTCCCATATAAAATGCTACCGTGTCACCATGTGCGATCTCCTGCGGAAGCTGTTTTTTTAATATGAATTTTGTCTCATTATTTTTTCTTGGAAGTGTATTGGGGAGCTCCTTATAAAACTTTTCCTGTTTTCCTATCTGAACTGTCCAGTTGTCATCGTAACTTCTCTGCTTCGCATTCGTAAGGGTATTTCCTTCATCTTTTGCGCTTACAATCAAAACAACGGCCAGTAGCAATCCGACAATGGCCGTTATAATATATTCTTTAAAAAACTTCATATGCTCACCTGCTCCTGTGTCGCATATAGCTTCCTATATGTAACTGTAAATTTATATATATTGTACCATAGACCCCCTGTAGATTCAATGAAATAATGCCCTTTCCGGCAGTTTCCCCGCATTTACAATCCGTCGGTTTTCCTATATTTACGTTCATTATTGCGCGACTTTTTATTGTTTTTTTCATTTAATATTTATCTTTTTATTGTTTTCACATAAATTTCACAATTTTATTAGCACTCGCCTATTGACAGTGCTAATAATCGGTGCTATAGTTCTACTTGAACAAAGGAAATAGAGAAATAAGAAAATCGAAACCGAGTTCAAACATAACTTCAACACTTCGGATTCTCCGACAGTGCTTAAATATCAACAACGTCATAGAAAGGAGACATGACTTATGATGATGCCTAGTATTTTTGGAGAAAACTTATTTGATAACTGGATGGACTTCCCATTTGAAGATGAATTCTTTGGTAAGAAGAATCCTCTGTATGGAAAACATGAAAAGAACCTTATGAAGACAGATGTCCGCGAAACCAAAGACGGCTATGAAGTAGACGTTGACCTGCCGGGATTTAAGAAAGACAATATCTCAGCACAGCTTCAGGATGGTTACCTTACCATTTCTGCCAGCAAAGGTCTCGATAAGGATGAACAGGAAAAAGACGGAACCTACATCCGCAAAGAGCGCTACAGCGGCAGCATGAGCCGTAGCTTCTATGTAGGCGAAAGCGTTACCCAGGACGATGTTCATGCAAAATTTGAGGACGGAATCCTCAGACTGAGCCTTCCTAAGAAAGATGTAAAATCTCTTCCTAAAGAGAACTTCATCGCTATTGAAGGCTAACCCCTTTCAATAAGTTCCTTTCAGAAACATAATCTCTAGTGAAAAATCCGGATGCCGACTGGCACCCGGATTTTTTTATCAATCTTTCTTATAACGCCACATAATGATTGCCGTCACCAGCATTAAAATGCTGATCTGTATTCTCCGCAGACCGGCTTCTGCAAAATAACAGGTAATGTATGATTTTTCCGTTAGCACTCCACCCGGGAATACGGCGATACCGGATGCGACTTCTATCAGCACATTCAATCTGCCAATGCACCGGACGGCACATATCCTAATCCGTTCATACCGCACTCTCCTTTCATTTCATTCTGATCTTTATCGTTTTTAGATTAACACCTTTCGAAAAATCCCGTCAACATTTTTCACGCATCTGATAACGGAAGGTCAGATAGAAGATGATTCCTTTCGCTACGGAGGTCAGCGTCAATGCCCACCAGATTCCATCCAGTCCTAAAGATGTACGGCTTAAAACCATTGCCAATGGGATTCGCATAGAAGTAGCCGTAATACTGATCACGCTGCACAATTTTGTCTTGCCAAGTCCGGACAACGCTCCGATCGTCATCAGCTCCACGCACATGAAGGCTTCACTGAATCCGATGATGATCAGATAACTGATGGCTATTTCCATGGCTTTTTCTTCATGGAAAAACACTCCGGCTATCGGCCCCGGAAAAATAATAAATGCCAGCATGATCAAAACTCCCCAGATAGCTACCGTCCAAAAGGAGATCCGATAACCCTTCTGCACACGATCCATTTTTTTCGCACCATAGTTCTGACCGACGAAGGCATTTAATGCCGCCGCAAATCCGTCCGCCGTATTCCAGGAAACGGATTCTATCTGTCCGCCCACCCGCTGGGTTGCGATCGCTTCTGCACCAAACGCTGCCACCATTCTGGTCAGCACCATGGAGATCATACAGTATACCATTCCCTGTATTGCCGTAGGACCTCCGATCTTACATATGTTTCCAAGTTCTTCTTTGGAAAACGGTTCAAAAAGGCGGATTCCTTTGAGTACATTTTCTTCTTTTTTCGAGCGGAATACTCCGACCATCATCACAAGCATAACGACGAGCTGTGCGCTGACCGTCGCAACTGCTGCTCCCGCCACTTCAATCCTCGGGAACGGCCCTACTCCTAAGATCAAAAGAGGATCTAATAACAGGTTGATGAGCAGTCCGATAAAGTTCGCCACAAACGGTGTCTTAGAATCTCCCTGCGCCGTATACAATCCGGTCAGTGTCAGGTTTAAAAAGGAAAACAGGATCAGACCGCAGGTGATGCGCATATATATTTTTGCATCTAAGATTGTTTTTACACCCTCCAATTTAAAAAATGCGACCAGCGGATCTGTAAACAACAGGCTGACTGCCGCAAAGGCCAGTCCTAAAAGGATTGAAAGCTGCACGGCTGTCTTAGCATACCGATGTGCCTGCTCTTTATCTCCGCGTCCAAGGCACTGTGCCACATGCACCTGTCCACCCATACGGGCAAGTGAAGCAAGTCCCTGCGACAGCCAGACATACATGCCGCCAACTCCCACCGCAGCCACTGCCTTAGAGCCTAACAGTCCGATCCATGCCATATCCGTGATATTATAAAGTGTTCCTAAAAAGGAAGAGATCATGATCGGCACCGCCAGTCCGGTCAGTGATTTTAAGATCGGCCCCTCTGTAAGCGGAACCTGCTTTTGTATCTTCATTTGTATTGCTCCTTCTATATGATCAAAATTTCTCGTTTTTTCATTTCAGCCACGAAATAGCTTAAATCATTTTTTCCGATCTTTCAATATCATTTTACTTCCTTTTTTTATAAAAAGGGTATGACTAACTGTTCTTTGGCTCTTGATGTTGCCACATTGATCAGTTCTTTATTATTTTTTAACCAGTCATAGGTGCCCTGCCCGGTCTGCTCTGTCAATGCAAGTGAAAAAAGTACAACATCCTTTTCGTCCCCCTGAAAGGCATGGACTGTGCCACATGGTACATCTTTCATACCGTTTTCCTGCAACATGGCATGGATCAGCTCTTTTTGATTGGTAAACGGTGTGATCACACCGATACTTTTATCAGGATTATCTTTGATAAACTCTATGATCTCTTCCGCTTCCCTTGGTGCGGTATTTTTGTAATTCGTGGTATTCCCTGCAATATTTTTAAATATCAGCGGTGTATCTGCCTGACTCTGACTGTTGATCACCAGTTTGTTGTTATAATATTTCTGATTGTTAAATGCAATGATCCTTTCATTACAGCGGTAATGGTGGCTGAGTAAAATTTCCTCACTGACCGCATTACAGGCTAAATACGTTTTATAGATGGAATTTTTGATATAGTCGTATTCTTCCGTTACGCTATATATTTTTTTCAATCTTTCATTATCTGCCGGATGCAGCAAAATGACCGGACTCAACTGCTGCGGATCGCCGACTAACATCAGACTCCGCCCTCTTATGATCGGCACTAAAGACATCGCAATGTTTCCCTGGCTTGCCTCATCCATTATGACCATGTCAAAGTAGGTTCCCGGCTCTCCAAGTTTATGTGCCGATATGGATGTTGTCGCAATGATTGGAAAGATCTTTTGGAATTTTTTTAAGTTTTCCGCTTTTCGTATATAAGCATTGAACTGCTGCACTTTTTTCTTTTCGTCTGCACAGTTTATGATTTCCATCAATTCCTGATTCTTTGGTTCTTTGAGTCGCTGGATGTATTTTGCCGAAGTATAATACAGATATTTTTTAAACATTTCTTCATCTTCCACAACCAGCTTTAATGCCTCTTCATCGGTAATGTCTCCGATCTGCGCCAGCTTTTCACGGACTTCAGCTAACTGCACACCCTGTAAGTCCGTCTGAAACATCAGATGTTGATTGGAATCTGCCATTTTTAAGATGGCTTCTTCTCTTTCTTTCAGTTCGATTTTTTCTTCATGTCTTTGCAGAAGTTTTGTCAGCTTTTCGGTTCGCTTTGTCTTATCATCTTTATTTCTTTCTAAGGTACTGTCGAAAATAGCGAGGTCTTTCGTCCTTTCATACAAATCCCTCATGTCATTGAGTGCCTGCAACACGCAGTTGTCATTTCCCAGACGGATGATCGGAAATGGGATTGCACCTTTGTTTCGATATGGTATGGATTTTAATTTTTCACACACGCCATCGATCGGATGATTGTTATAGGACGCAAACAAGACTGTCTTCTCGTTAAAGAAAGCAGTCACCATTGTATTTACAATCGTATTTGTTTTGCCCGTTCCGGGAGGCCCTTGGATGTATGCCAATGGATACTTCATCGCATTGTGAATCGCAAGGAGCTGATCCAGATTGATTTTTTTATCTAAAAGTGTGATCGGATAGTTCTTACGCCGATCCACCTGTTTTAAGAGTTCTCCAAAAAATGCCTTGATCGGTATCGTCACGTTGTCCGCTTCATACATTTTATGAATGGCTTCATACTCCTGATGCAGATCGACCAGGACATCTCTGCCAACGGCAATGAGATATGGCATATCATCCACACCGTTGATCTGAGGATTCGATCTTGTTATTTTGTCTTTGATCAACTCCTGATTTTCTTCAAAGTGATTTAACAGTTCATAATCATCTGCATCTAAAAATTTTCGGATGCTAAATTTCGCTTCCGGTCTGTTTTTTTCTAAGGCAAACTCCATGCATACCGTAATCTCATCATCCTGCCTTAAGGTACGCTTTACCACATCCAACCGTAATTTTCTATATGCCAGCACATAGATCCCTTTTTGTGTATGAATGCTCATGACGTTAATGGCAAGCTGTTTGATGGTCTTCTTCGACGCTGCATTTTTTACGCCATATTGAAATTTTCTTACGATCTGTTGAAACTGTTCCCTGCTCAGATGATAATTGCCATGCCACTCGCTGTCTAAATGTTCTATCAACACATATTCTGTTTTATATGGAACGGAATCCATCTTGTTACAGTCCACTAAATAGTTTAAAATCTTCAAATTTGCAACGTGATCAAACACTCTCCGATACTTCACCGGATTACCGTTAATATCGTCTAAAAGTTTCTGATCCGTTTCAAAATAAGACCCTTCAATGACTTCTGATGACAAGATGGATTCTATATAAATGTATAACTCTGTAGTTGTGTAATGTTTCAGATGAAGTCCCATGACCTTCATCGTTTTTTTTACCGGATTGATATCTATGATACCAATCCAGTATTTTGTGATTTCTTCTTTTCCGTTCTTATATTCTATGCTCAGCCATTTTCTTTCATGGATGGCCCGGAAGATATTTCTATTCGCCATGATAATTCTGATTTACATAGTCATAAATAGCTTTGTTATCCTCTAACATACGACAGCCGACAATGTAAGTTCCCTCATTATCTGTGATACGGATGACATGTCCTCTTAACGGCATATCCTCTAAGAAAGTAAAGCCTTTGGTATGAACTGTGATCATCGTATCCTTTGTATCTAAGATTGCTTTATCCTGTGTCTGGATCGCATATCCGTTTGCACTGATGTTTAACATCTGTCCTTCACAAACATGATCTGAACCACTCAGTCTGATCTCACATGCTGCCTTCAATGGCATACGAGGATATTTTCTACGATTGACTACTTTCGGATTGCCATTGACTGCAATGCTGTATTTGCTATCTCTGTATACAACCTCGGTATCATCCCAGCCATAGACATTGTTATCTACAATGATCTGTACCATATACTTCTGTTTCCGGTCATAGCTTAACTCTTCACCTTCGCACTTCAGGCTGTCCACCTGCAGAGCTCCTTTTTCATCCACATTGGAAATAATACCCTTGTACTCTTTCTTAGGCATTGCACCTTCTTCATATACACTCAGGTACATACCCACTTTCAGGTCTTCCTTGCCCATGAATCCACCGGAACCAAGGTCTTCGATCAATGTTCCAACAGTTCCTTCGATCAGGATGATGTTTGAAGATGTTTCATCATATTTACTACGCATTACCTTTACAGTTTCGTCTGCTACGGAAATGTTCTGCGTCATCAGTTCTACTACTTCATTTACCTGATTCATGTTGTCAACCATGTTCTGGTTTGAATCCTCTACCTCGCCCATCGCATCATTGACAATTCGGATGTTTTCACCTAACTGTATGGAGTCCGTTGTGATGGAGTTGACACTCTTATCTACGATCATTACATTTTCTAAGTTGGTTGCAACAAGCTGTAATGTCTCTGTAATGGACTTCGTCATTCTGTCACTGGTCTGCTCTAATTTCTGCAGCGCACTACGGATACTGCCGGAGGATACCTGTGTCTCCTCACTCAGCTTACGGATCTCTTCTGCCACAACCGCAAAACCTTTTCCTGCTTCGCCTGCTCTGGCTGCTTCAATAGATGCATTTAACGCCAGTAAGTTGGTCTGGCTGTTGATCTCCTCTATCGTACCTGTTTCCTCTTTTACCATTGTAAACTCAGTACTGAATTCTTTCAGATTTTCTTCAACTTCTTTGGACAGGTTCGCCATTGCATTGGTACACTGAACTACTTCTGACAACTGTCCGGAACTGGTTTTTGCATTTTCTACGGACTGCTCCATAAGCTGCACCATTTCTTTTATGAGGGTAGCTACATTTTCTACCTGTTCACTGATCTTATCCGTTGCTAAAATGGATGACTGCGTCCGCTCATTCAGCACTTCATTATTAGATATCAGTGATTCCATATTTCTTACAACATCGGTAGCACCTTCCTGGTTCTCATCGGAAAGTTCACGCACTACATTCATTCCGTCTACAATGGAATTACTTGCTACTTTTACTTTTTCAATACTATGTACTACACGCTCTAAATTGCCCTTTACTGCATCGAGCATTGCGCCGTCTGACTCTGCTAAATGTTTGATTGCCCAGGTGTAACTTAAATATACCAGTATGACGCAACCGAACATGATCTCATAGGATACGATATCATCATGCGTAAATCCCGTTGTTAACCAGTCTTTTATAAAAGTTACCACAACGTCAAACAAATTCATGATTCCACATCGAATCATCAAACTTCGATCTTTATAAAGCACCAGCATGCTGACTACAGGAAATGAGTATGCAAATGCAATATGATAATATGATGTAAACAATAGGAAGAAATAGAATATAAAATACCCTACTGCAACCATATGCTTACAGTTGTCATAATCCCAACCTTTAATCTTTATAAAAATATAGGTAAATACAAATGGCACCCAGCAGATAAAACAGAACAGAACTGTATATGGTACTGTTCTTGCACCTTTGACACATTCGGCTATATACGCTCCCGTCAGTGCCAGCCCTATGATTACCCACATTCGCAGTGCCTTTTTGTTGGCACTGATCTTAAAATACTTCTCATCGTAATCCATAAATCTCCTCCTAAGTTCTTTTTCTTTGCGTATACTTTTTCTCGCTACGTCCGTTTCCTTTGTCATGCATCGGAATGCCGACTCGCCTTTCCTTTATTTTACTATAATTATGCGGAATATGCTATCTTTTTTTGGAAGGGATTGGAATTCACTTTCTGCTTCTTAACTTAATTTTTCCGCCCACTCTGCTTCTTTGAATCCAATAAGGACCATATCACCATTTACGACCAGTGGTCTCTTTACTAACATTCCATTCGTTGCAAGTAATTTTAGCTGTTCTTCTTCATTCATCGTTGGCAGCTTGTCCTTAAGCTGCATTTCTTTATAAAGAAGACCACTGGTATTAAAAAACCGCTTAAGTGGAAGTCCACTCTTATTATACCATTCCTTTAATTCTTCATAAGATGGATTGTTATTTACAATGTGTCGTTCTGTATATTTTATGTCCTGTTCATCTAACCACTTTTTAGCTTTCTGGCAGGTTGAGCATTTGGGGTAACATATAAAAATCATTGATGATTCCTCCTTTTTCTTATTAACTATATGAATATTATTTATTAGGAAGCTATTTCCATTTTCATCACAAACTCTGATAAAAGAAATGGTATGCTATTGTTCCATCCGTTTATCAAGCATTTCGATAATCTTTTCTTTTTCTCCACTACAATTGGTCATAAATCTCAATAACGGGATTTCATATGACTCCATGATTCGATTTTTCAGCAAATCTCTTGAAGCCTGCACAGTATGTTTTTTGTGGTATTCATAACCATCTACTTCAATCGCTAATACCGGTTTTTTACTAATTCTGTTATATATCAGAAAATCTAAATGTGTTGCCGGATTCATCGCATACCTACATTCTTCTTCACTTAAAAATTCCGGATTTTTGATCAACATATTCAAAGGAAAATGGCAAACAACATCCAGACTTGAATACTTGCTATCAGAGAGAATGTCCTCGATCAACGAATACATCAGATTTTCTGAATCATACGCTGATATCTTTTTGTGTTTCTGCAAATATGCTTTTCTTGCCTCTGTATACTGCTTATAAAGATAATCAAAAACAGAATATATTTTACTTTCTACCACCTCAAAATTGTTATATTCAATATAATCTATCAAATCTGTTATATTGCGTTCTTTTGATTGCTTATTTCCAGTTACCACCAACATTAATTTCTTTTTTGCTCTTGATACCGCAACATTGATCAAATATGGGTCATCTGTGAAATCAGATATCTCATCATCTACTGTAGATATGATAATGCATTCCATCTCTTTACCCTGAAACTTATGTACGGTAGCAGCATCAATATCTGTTATCTCCCGCCCCAATGCCTTTACCTGATTTCTATATGGTGTAATAATCCCCGTCTCCTTTGGATTTAAATCATATTTAGGTATAATTTCATTTTTAATAACATCGATCTGGCGTTGACTATAATGGTCACGTTCATGATTTCCCTCTACTGTTTTTACTACTGACAAAACATCTTCTTCACCATGATCTGTTGTCATTATGATCAATTCGCCATGATAGAATTTCTGGTTACAAAAATTAATTATTTTAGGGTGGCATCTATAATGTTCCCGTAACAATGTTTGTGTTACATTTGGCATAACATCTAACATTGATTGTAAAAAGCTCTTTGTATACTGATATCCTTCACTTATACTAAAACTATCAAATATCTCTTCTGCTTTGAGTTTTATCTTCCTCCCAACAATATTCGGAAGCTGCTTTGTATCCCCTACAATCACAACATTTCTCGCACAGGAAAGTGCCAATGCACCGGTTGCAACATCTACCTGTGATGCTTCATCCATAATAAGATAATCATATATGACATTCATATTCAGGCTATTCCTTGAGGAAAATGTTGTACTTAATATGACTGGATACTCCTTTAAAACATTGTATGGTTCTTTCCACAAATCATCTTCCTTAAATATTTTTCGGTTATTGTTTTTTTCATATTTTCTTGCCAGCTTGTCTTTTAACACAATCATTGACTGATCGCATAAATCCTCCAGCAAATTCTTATTCACATCGTTTAGATACTTCTCAACACCTGTAATCTCTGCGGATAACTCTGAACGCTTTGCACAATAGTACATAGCCTGAAAAGTTGTAATTATCTTTGAAATATCCTGTCTATAGAAACTCCAATCTGCTACTCCATATTTAAAAAAGTTCTTGATCTTAAGCCAAAATCTTATTAACTTTTTCTCTTCCGAAATCAACTGGTACTCCTGCCACAATACCATCCAATCTTTAGAAGATAATTTTTTCTTAAACTCTATACAATCTATATTAACATCTGACTCTTCAACATATTGATCAAAATATTCCTGCTCTGTAACTAACTGTGAAAGTTCCTGCTTTAAACATGCCAGTTTCTCCTGCTTATCAAAAACAATCTTTAACTGTTCAGATTTCTCTGCTATCCTCTTTTGCAGATCATTCGGATTTTTATCTGTTTTCCAAGTTGAAAAATCCGGATAATTTTTATCCTGCTGCTCAATAAATATCTTTTTGTTCTCGGAATTGCCTAATATCGCCGCAATGAAACCTAGATCATATTGAGGTAAAGATAATTTTTCATATACATTTTCAGTCGCTGAATTATTATTAGATACTATCTGTACCGTTTTCCCTTGCATCAATATATTGGCAATAATATTTAATATTGTCTGTGTCTTTCCTGTTCCAGGCGGTCCCTGTATAACACTGATCTGATTTTCTAAGGCATTTTTCACAGCCCTATACTGACTGTTATTGCATCCAAATGGAAAAATTGGTGTACATTCACGCCTTCTTTTTTCACCTTGCACTAAAGATGGATTTAAATACTTTGCTAATGCTACATCATTACCCACAAAAAAAATCTTATCAAATCTCTTAGACAATAATTTTTCATTAGCATTTTCATCATCAAAAGTAATTAAATCTGCAATTTGTTTTATATATTCAAATACATTTGCAGACTGACTTTGCATAAGACAGGATTCCGTAATATCCAAGTCACTCTTCGGATAATCTCCTTCTCTTCCATTGCCAAAGCAAATATGCCAATACAATCCCTGTCTACTTTTAAATACATATATCTCTTTAATATCAAAGAATGCCCGTCCTTCTCTGCTAATACGATACATATTAGGATTTAAACTTTCCGGTTCAGTTAGCTTTTCTACATTCTCATTCGCATACGAGTATGTTTTCCCATTATTAAATGTTACATCCCATTTCTGAGTCTTATTATTATACTCACATGACATTATTTCAGATGTCTTTATCTTGCCCTTGATAAGGATCAGATTATGTTTTGTGTTCATTTGTTCCCCGTTATTTCTTGTTAACTCACTGTTTTTTCTGGAATATTTGTTCTTTCTACTAATAAAAATACTGGCTTCTAATATTTTTAAAGATAAATACCTTACAAGTGTCTCATATCGTTACACTTATCCCTATATCTTTAGCATCATTTTCAAAAAAAACCGGCATACTTTTGTATAGATTATACACTCTCAGTTCCTCTCCAGATTGAACATCTACTAAACCATATGCATTTTTTCTTTTTAACGCATAATTAACAAAAGTATTAAATTTACCTTTTCCAACTGTATCTGCTAATATATATTTTAAATTTTTCATATCAATTATCCATGCATCAAATTCCGGACATATATGTTCAATATTTGTTTCAATTCCTAAATATTCTTCATACATTACTATTATCTGTATGCATTCATTTATTTTTGAATTTCTCAAATCCAGCACAATATTATTTTTCTTCTTTGTACTATCATAAAAAACAGCTGTACCATCGATAACCTTCTGCTTTACTTCCAAACTTTGATCATATGCTTTTCTAATACATTCTTCACATTTGGATTTTATATCATCAATACTATTCACTCCGTCTAAATTGGGTTCTGGCAATAAATTTGATTTTGCCTCAAATGACACTACTTTATTTTCATACAAAACCACAAAATCTTTTTCAGCATATTGACGTCCTGCCCTCTTCAATTGCACATTCGCATAAACATTGTTTTCTCCAAAGTATCGCTTTAATAACTTCAAAAGCTCTCTCTCGTGCATCTCACTTTTTATTGTTTTTCCATAATCTGTTTTTTGCGAAATGTTTGTACTTCTCCATATTTGATCATACAATGTGTACATCCAAAAATAATTTCTTGGAAAGAAAATAGATTTAGATGTCTTTAATATAAAGCGTTTATCTTTTTGCTTAGTCAATATATCCATCATTCTTACTGCTGTCACATTACGATTTTCCAAATCAACTGCATATTTTTTTATAAATTTTTCAAAATTAATTCTTTTACAACAACATATTCTCTTTACCACCTTTACAGGATAAAGAAGCCATAAGCATTCAGCATTAATCATTCTTTTTATATCTTTGCTAAATAATAAGTTCAACAAAATTTTTTCTTGCTTTAAGTTTCTTTCAATTTTTTGCAAATAAAGCATTAAATCCAATGACTCTTTAAAATTATCATCTTCCAAAACTTCTCCACACAATTTTGTGTTAATTTCAAAAAACCTCTTAAACTCTTCAAACTCTATCTCTGGATAGTCGAAATAATATGACTTAAAATAATTCATGTAAAATTGCGTTTCACTATTAAATCTAAAATCCTTTTGATTTCTATATGGATAATAGTAGTATATGCATTGAAGTTCAACTATTATTTGTATTAATTCATTCCTAACAATATCATAGTTTATTATATGATTATTTTTGTGCACGGATATATTTTCATAATAGTATTGTGGCAATGATAATAATATCCTCAATGACATATGTTTATTTCTTTGGTATTTAGAATAATCATTTTCTTTACAATCTATATTATAATTGTGAAATATAATAGTCCTATTTATCAAAGTCAGCACATCTTCTGTAGTATATTTATAAAACATTTTTTTCAATTTTAAT
>ERZ772893.2198-NODE-2198-length-16360-cov-12.955474_pt1 | contig 16360 bp, 14 predicted proteins | sample MGYA00511482_ERZ772893 | MGnify/ENA primary metagenome ERZ772893 (study PRJEB29015, sample SAMEA2737687) | human gut metagenome | biome: human gut; feature: human-associated habitat; material: faeces | place: China | collected 2012 ... | reverse complement strand
TCCAGATGTCGTTCATCTCGTTGTAGTCGCAGCCCTCGTACCCGATGCCGTAGCCATCCAGGCCGATGTGGGTGTGGGCGTCCACAAACCCGGGAAATACCTGCAGACCCGCCGCGTCGAACACCTCGGCATCAGCGGTGGCGTCCAGATTTTCGCCAATGGCGGCAATTTTGCCGCCCGCCAGCAGCAGATCGACCTTGCGGGGTTCGCGGTGTACCGCGTCCTGCACCAGACCGCCGCGGATCAGGATGGTTTTTGTTTGCACAATTTGCCTCCGTTACACCGCAGGGGCGTATTCTATATACGCCCGCAGAGCTTTGCCCACTCCACGGGCGGATATGGAATCCGCCCCTACGGTCAAATTTTATCTCTTACACAGTAAAATCCAGGCAGGTACGCACCGCGGTGTAGGGGCGCACCTTGCCATCGGCTACAGCCACATGGGCCGGGTGGACGGCATAGCCTTTCAGGGCCGCCTCATCGGTAAAGGTGGTGTCCAGCATCAGGTCCGCATTGGCAGAGCTGGGCAGCGCATCGGTGTAAACGTGCACTTCCAGCAGCCCCGGGATCTGCCCGGCCAGCCCTTCCAGCCCGGCCTTGATGCCCGCCTTAACAGCGGTCTTTTCGGCCTCGGGCATGTCTTTCAGCTTCCACAAAATAACGTGACGTACCATTATTTGTTCTCCTCCCAAATCGGGTGCTTGAGCTGCCACTCGCCGTACTCGTTCTTCTCGAACAGGTCGCGGTTGTAGAACTTGTCCAGGATGGCCCAGAACTCACTCTCGGTGTAGCCGCAGAAATCGCAGAAGTCACGCACGCACAGCGGGTCCAGCTTGCCGTCGCGGGCCTTGATGATGGGGATAGCCTCCTCGCGGGTCATCATGCCGTAGCGGATATAGCGGGCGGTGTAGTCGGTAGCGGCGGCGTGGCCGAACTTGGGGTACTTCAGCCAGCTGTGCACCAGGTAGGCGCGGGAGTCGATCTGGTCGAAGTTTTCGGCATGGTGGGTGCGGTCCCATTCGTGGGTCAGGTCGTGGAAGCCGTGGGCCTTGGCGATCTGGTAGTTTTTGTAGCTGTTCCAGGGCACAAAGTAGCTCATATAGAACGGGTCGAGCTTGGCGCGCTCTTCGGCGCTGGGAGCCAGCGTCAGGGAGAGGTCCTTCTCGGTCACGCCGTCGCCCAGCAGTTCTTCCATTGGCATGCCCACGGCCACGCCGTTCTCGATCTGGTCCATGGCGGAGTAGGTCTCCTTGTCGGCGTTGCCGCCGTACTCAAAGCTTACGTTCTCGCCATAGCAGAGCATAGGAGTGTTGAACTTGGCCGCCATGTGCAGCGGGAAGGTGTAGATCAGGCGGTCGACGTACCAGGTCGGCTTGCCGTACTTTTCAAAGAATTTGCGCATCAGGACCTTCTGCACCTTGATGTTGGGCTTGCAGGAGATGATGGTGCAGCCGAATTCCTCGCTGATGTTTTTCAGGTTGTGGATGCCCGCCTGGGTCATAGGGAAGTTATCCTCGACGCTGAACAGGATGGGGTTCATGTGCATGACCTCTTTCAGCATCCAAACCTGGAAGTGGCTGTCCTTGCCGCCGGAAACGGCAACGGCGCAGTCGTAACCGCCGGGGCCGTTCATGCCGCGGTACTTGTCGCAGTAGGCCTCGAACTCCTTAAAGCGGGCGTCCCAGTCCACATTTTTGCGGTTCTCATAATGGCGGCAGGCGCTGCACACGCCCTCGGCATCAAAAGTGATCCCCGGCCGGGTATCCGGCATCGTACATTTTTTGCAGTAACGCATAAGTTTCTCCTTTTTATTGGTCAGAGTTTTGGTTCTCATTGGTTTTCGCATGTTCCGCGTCGGATGCTGCATGCATTGCTTCGGCGGAATCATACGTATATACCACATAACGGCCGTCATTGTACACTTCTGTACATCCGCCGTGCTGAACAAGCGGTACTTCGTCTACCGGGCCATCTGTTTCTGTATCGATCAGAATAAACGGTTTTTCCGGGTCGCGGGTCAGGTGATAATCCGGCTGCAGCCATCCCTCATTATAATCATCACGGAGATTCGTGTACCAGATGTCTAACTTTCCGCTGGTAATTTCTGTCATGCAGCCGCCATTCCAGAAAGTCGCATATCCTTCAGAATAGCCATTATCTACCAGCCAATATGCGACTTTGTCAATTCCAATGCGCCCCAATGCGGGGTGCTCGATCTGTTGGCGCACCGTGTTTATGCCGCAAATGGAAAGTGCTCCTGCCAGCAAAAACGCCAGTGTGCGCCGTTCTCCCGGCAAATGCAGCTTTTCCGTTTTGATTTCAATAGCCATAACGGCAAAAGCCGCCGGCATACTGGGGAACCAGAAATATTGGCTGTACTCCTGGAAATAGGAGAACGAGATACCACAGACTGCAATCATGCTGCAAAGCAGCAACACCATAAAGCGCTCTGCTACTGCCAGGCTGCGGTAACGGAACAGCAGCCGCACAATGCAAAAGGCCAGCCAGATGCCGATCAAAAGTCCCAGGCCAGACGCAATGCCGCTGAAGTGGAAAACGCCCACTCCGTCTGTATACCCAAATTCATGGAAATAATCCACAATGATCCGCTGCAGTTCAAATAAGCCATCCCGCGGGCGGCTCCAGGTAACACCGCCAAAGGATTTAAAGCTATAGCTTTTTGCCAGGATCTTTGCGTTGATGACATAGCCAGCCATCGCCGCCACTGTGGTATACAGCGCACCTGCTAACAGCTGCATCTCCGTCCCGCAGGTCCGGCAAGCATCTTTCCAGGTAGTTTTCCCACAGCTGTTCAGAGCCATAACCGCCAGGAGCATCGTCGCCAGCAGGAACGGTGCCTGAAATACCATCAGGACCTTTACGCCGTTTAAGCCTGCCCCCAAAGCCGCCAGGCAAGCCAATACAGCACACAGCACTTTAGGCCTTCGGTTTTGCGCATGGATACTGCAAAAGACCAGCGCCAACGTCAGCATAGGCAAAAGCATGTGGATCAGATAATAGCCACCGTACATCGCATAGACGAGATAGCGCATACCAAAGGGCCAGATCAGCGCACCTGCCATCCAGGGGCCCAGGCTTCCCAACCCAATTCCCTTTGCCAGTAGCAGCGCCGCCGCAATAAAAACCAACAAGGCAATCGCCATGCCAAAGGTACGTGCCAGATGCCAATCATCCGGGAACAGCAGCAGCCCCAGGCGATAAAACCACTGCATATTTACAACGCGGAGTTCGGTTGAATAATACCAGCTGTGGCTTAAGATCGAGCCTTCCTGGTTCAGGATCTTGGTCAGCATCATTTCTGATGCCAGGTCAGAATCAACGATCCACTTACCCGGCACCAGCTGGAACCATATGTCCAGCACATACCCAGCCGCCAACCACAACCACGGCAGCAAGGCTCCTATTTTTTTAAGGCTGCTGCCTTTCATTTGCTTATCCATCCAATTCTCCCATTGCGATTTTTCTAACTTTAACTATACCCCATTTCCACGCAAAGCGCAAGCTGTCCGCAAGTAAAAGAGCGGAATCCTTTCAGGCCTCTTTTCTGCGCTTACTCTTTTTCCTTCTCATAGCACAAAGCAGCACAACCACCGTCGCCACGCTTACCCCATCCGCCAGCAGCCTTCAGCCATGTGAAGAACACTGCCTTGCTGAACGTCCGGCGGAACCGCATCATACGAAGCAAAATACACGCAGGAGCGGCGCTCGACACCGCCCTCCCACACGCTGGGCACGTAGCGGTAATCCAGCGTCACCTTATAGTGCCCCTTGGGCAGGGTCATGGCTGGGGTTTGGAGGATGTCCTCGCCGTCGGTCATTTCGGTAACACCGATGCGGCCATCCTCGTCATAGTCGATTTTTGACTCCTTGGCGATGCTCTCCCACTGGTCGGCGGTAAAGGTATACGCAGCCGCCGGGCGCAGCGCCGCCGCCAGGGCAAAAGCGACGACCAGCAGTTCCACAGCCAACAGCCCCAGCACAGCCGGTTTACGCAGGTAAGCTTGTATTTTTTCTTTCATAGCGATAAAGTTTCCTTACATCCATACTTTTATAGTTTCTACTATACCATTTTTCGTGTATTTTCTCAACTAAAAAAAGCGGGAGCCCGCTTACCGCAGGCTCCCGCTTTATGGGTCGAAATATTAAAAGTTTTTCGCCAGGCCTTTTTCAAAAAAGGCCGAAAATCCCTCGTCTTAGTCGACGATAATGCTCTTGCCGGTCATCTCAGCCGGGACGGGCAGGCCGATATAGGGCAGCATGGTGGGGGCGATGTCTGCCAGGCAGCCGCCCTCACGCAGCTTCACATCGCCAGCGCCAATGACAGCGAAGGGCACCACGTTGGTGGTGTGGGCGGTGAAGGGAGAACCATCGGGGTTCTTCATCTTCTCGGCGTTGCCGTGGTCGGCGGTCAGGAAGACCACGCCGCCAGCGTTCAGCACAGCGTCGGTGACCTCGCCCACGCACTTGTCAACAGCCTCGACAGCCTTGACAGCGGCGTCAAACACGCCGGTGTGGCCGACCATGTCGCAGTTGGCAAAGTTCAGGATGATGACGTCGTACTTGCCGCTCTCGATGCGGGCCTTGCACTCGTCGGCAACCTCGTAGGCGCTCATCTCGGGCTTCAGGTCGTAGGTGGCAACCTTCGGGCTGGGGATGACCTTGCGGTCCTCGCCCTCGCATGGCTGCTCGACACCGCCGTTGAAGAAGAACGTCACATGGGCGTACTTCTCGGTTTCGGCAATGCGCAGCTGGGTCTTGCCGTGGGCAGCCAGGTACTCACCCAGGGTGTTCTTCAGCTCGACCGGCGGGTAAGCCACTTCACAGTTGGGCATGGTGGCATCGTACTCGGCCATGCAGACATAGTTGACCTGCTTGCGGCCGCCGCGGCGCTCAAAGCCGGTGAAAGCATCATCGCAGAAGATACGGGTCATCTGGCGGGCACGGTCGGGGCGGAAGTTCATGAAGATAACGGTATCGCCATCCTGCACACGGCCGCCCTCGCAGGTGACAACGGGCACGACGAACTCGTCGGTCACATCGGCAGCATAGCTGGCCTCGATAGCCTCGGCAGCGTTGGCGGCGTGGTTGCCCTCGCCGTAAACAAAGGCAGCGTAGGCTTTCTCCTCGCGGTCCCAGTTATTGTCACGGTCCATGGCGTAGTAACGGCCGGAAACAGAGGCGATCTTGCCGATGCCCAGTTCGTCCAGCTTGGCCTGCAGGTCAGCCAAGAAGCCCTTGCCGCTGTGGGGGTCGGTGTCACGGCCGTCCATGATGCAGTGCAGGTAGACGTCCTTGGCACCCAGGTGCTTGGCCATCTCCAGCACGCCGTACCAGTGGTCGGCATGGCTGTGGACACCGCCGGTGCCGACCAGGCCCATCAGGTGGATGGCCTTACCGGCATCGATGGCAGCTTTCATGTTCTTGACCAGCACGGGGTTCTTGAGCATCTCACCGTCCTTGATGGACTTGGTGATGAGGGTCAGCTGCTGGTAGACGATGCGGCCAGCGCCCATGTTGGTGTGGCCGACTTCCGAGTTGCCCATCTGGCCCTCGGGCAGGCCGACGGCCATGCCGCTGGCCTGGATGGTAGTCATGGGATAGTTGGCAAAGATCTTGTCCAGGTTGGGCTTATTGGCGGCGGCCACGGCGTTGCCGTAGGTCTGATCCGGCGTCCAGCCGAAACCGTCCATGATGCAAAGCATTACAGGTTTTTTAGACATAAATTGAAACTCCTTTTGTACAGGTAGCGCAAAAGGCCCCCTCTGGGAGGGTGACTCCCCGCAGTGTGGGGAGATGTCGCGTAGCGACAGAGGGGTCCGGGCCCGAAGGGCTCCGCCGTAGGCGGTGGGGGAGAGACATAAAGTAAGCCGTTGCTTACTTGAAAGTCTCTCCCTCCGGCGCTTCGCGCCACCTCCCTCGCAGAGGGAGGCATTTTACTCTACTATTGTATCAGCCCTTGGTGGCGGCGTCAACAATGATGGCAAACTGGTCGGCCTTCAGGGAAGCACCACCGATCAGGCCGCCGTCAACATCGGGCTTGCCCAGCAGTTCCTCAGCGTTCTTGGCGTTCATGCTGCCGCCGTACTGGACAGTCAGGGCCTTGGCGGCATCCTCGCCGTACAGCTCGCCGACGACCTTGCGGATAGCGGCGCAGACTTCCTGTGCCTGGTCAGCGGTAGCGGTCTTGCCGGTGCCGATAGCCCAGATGGGCTCGTAGGCGATAACGACGTTCTTCAGCTCGTCAGCGGTCACGCCGTTCAGGGCGATCTTGACCTGCATGCGGACCAGCTCCTCGGTGACACCCTGCTCACGCTGGGCCAGGCTCTCGCCGACGCAGATGATGGGCTTCAGGCCGCCAGCCAGAGCAGCCTTGGCGCGCTTGTTGACAGTCTCATCGGTCTCGGCAAAGTACTGGCGACGCTCGCTGTGGCCGACAACGACGTACTCAACGCCCAGGTCGGTCAGCATGTCAGCGCTGATCTCGCCGGTGTAAGCGCCGGACTTCTCGAAGTGGACATTCTCAGCGCCAACGTGGATGTTGGTGCCCTTGGTCTTGGCAACAGCGGTGACCAGGTCGGTGAAAGGCACACAGATAACGACCTCGCAGCCAGCGTCCTTCACAGCGGGGATCAGGGCGTCGATCAGTTCGGCGGCCTCGGTAGCGGTTTTATTCATTTTCCAGTTGCCGGCAATGATTGCCTTGCGGTTCTGCTTATCCATGATAGTTGCTCCTTTATTTCATATATTTTTCAAACAAAAAGGGGCGCAGCGGCTCTGCCGCCGCGCCCTGCGGGTTACAAATTAAGCTTTCTGGATAACGGCGATGCCGGGCAGTTCCTTGCCCTCCAGGTACTCCAGAGAAGCACCGCCACCGGTGGAGATGTGGGTCATCTTGTCGCCCAGGCCCATCTGCTGGACAGCTGCTGCGCTGTCGCCGCCGCCGATCACGGTGGTAGCGTCGCTCTCTGCCATAGCCTTGGCAACAGCCAGGGTGCCGGCAGCCAGGGTCGGGTTCTCGAAGACGCCCATGGGGCCGTTCCAGACAACGGTCTTGCTGGCCTTGACGGCATCAGCGAACAGCTTCATGGTCTCGGGGCCGATGTCACAGCCTTCCTGGTCAGCGGGGATAGCGTCGACAGGAACAATGACGGTCTCGACAGGGGCATCGATGGGATCCGGGAAGTCTTTGATGCAGGCAGCATCAACGGGCAGCAGCAGCTTAACGCCCTTTTCCTGGGCCTTAGCCATCATTTCCTTGCAGTAATCCAGCTTGGAGTCATCGCACAGGCTCTTGCCGATCTCGTTGCCCTGGGCCTTCAGGAAGGTGTAGGCCATGCCGCCGCCGATGATCAGGGTGTCGACCTTTTCCAGCAGGTTGGAGATAACGTTCAGCTTATCAGCGACCTTAGCGCCGCCCAGAATGGCGGTGAAGGGACGCTCGGGATCGTTCACTGCGTTGCCCAGGTACTTGATCTCCTTTTCCATCAGGTAGCCAACAGCGGTATCCTTAATGTAGTCGGTAACACCGGCGGTGGAGCAGTGGGCGCGATGGCAGGAGCCGAAAGCGTCATCCACGTAAGCATCGGCCAGGCTGGCCAGCTCCTCGCTGAAAGCGGGCTCATTCTTGGTCTCTTCCTTGCGGAAACGGGTGTTCTGCAGCAGGACAACATCGCCGTTGCCCATAGTGGCAACAGCAGCCTTGGCGTTCTCGCCGACAACGGTGTCATCGTCAGCAAAGGTGACGGGCTGGCCCAGCTTCTCGCTCAGGCGGACAGCAACAGGGGCCAGGCTGAACTTGGCCTCGGGGCCGTTCTTCGGCTTGCCCAGGTGGCTGCACAGAATGACCTTGGCGCCATCATTGATCAGCTTTTTGATGGTCGGCAGAGCCGCGTTGATACGGTTGTCATTGGTGATCACGCCGTCCTTCATCGGGACGTTGAAGTCGCAGCGAACCAGCACGCGCTTGCCAGCGTAGTTTTCATCGTCAATGGTCTTTTTACCCAAACCCATAGTAAAAGCTCCTCTCGGTATTACACATTGTTATGGGGACGTTTTGCGCCCAATACCCATATTATACGCATAAAAAGGAATTTGCGCAAGTGTTTTTGATATATTTTTAACCAATGGTTCACATCTTCCCGGCTATTGACGGCACGGGCCGGGTGTGGTAGGATAAGGGCAAATATCGTGTTTTCGTTTTTCGTCAACTTTTCCCCGCTGTTACTGCCGTTTTGGGCCGGGCGGGTCATTTTTTTACAGGGAGGGTTAGTTTATGTTAACGCAATGTTTACCCGGTATCCTTATCCCCTTTGCCGGTACTACGCTGGGGTCCGCCTGTGTATTTTTCATGAAAAATACGCTGCACGAAGGTGTGCAGCGCGCTTTAACCGGCTTTGCCGCCGGGGTCATGGTAGCGGCGTCGATCTGGAGTTTGCTCATCCCCGCCATGGAGCAGTCCGAGGGCCTGGGGCGGCTGGCGTTCATCCCCGCCGCCGTGGGCTTCTGGCTGGGCATCGGCTTTTTGCTGCTGCTGGATATGGCGGTGCCTCATCTGCACCAGGGTGCCGACACGCCCGAAGGCCCCCACAGCGGCTTTTCCCGCACCACGATGCTGGTGCTGGCCGTCACGCTGCACAACATCCCCGAGGGCATGGCCGTCGGCGTGGTGTACGCGGGTTACTTAACGGGCAGTGCGTCTATCACGGCGATGGGTGCGCTGGCGCTGTCCCTGGGCATTGCCATCCAGAACTTCCCCGAGGGCGCTATCATTTCGATGCCTCTGAAAGCCGAGGGCATGAGCCGCGGCCGGGCGTTCTGGGCGGGTACGCTGTCCGGTGCCGTGGAGCCGGTGGGCGCACTGTTTACCATCTGGGCCGCCGGGCTGGTGGTGCCTGCCCTGCCCTACCTGCTCAGCTTTGCCGCCGGGGCCATGATCTACGTCGTGGTCGAGGAGCTGATCCCCGAAATGTCCCAGGGCGAGCACTCCAACGTCGGCACTATCTGCTTTGCGCTGGGATTCAGTGTGATGATGGTGCTGGACGTGGCACTGGGGTGATTTTTGCCCATCTGGGTTGATAATTTTTTCTATCACGAAGTTACCATGTATTAAGGCAATACCGCATAATTCTAAGTGCCGACACGGCGAGCGAGGTGCTTAAGCCGTCAGGCGGGAATTGTGCGGTGTTGCCTTAAATAATGTCTCTCCGTGGCTCATCAGATAAATGGTTTTTATCTTGGCTGACTCCTTTTGTCTTATGGAGTGGCTTCCGTTCCGCGCCACCCTGCGGAGGCAATTCGTTTATTTCTCCAGCACTGATACAAAATAAAACTTCTTATCAATCAAATTGCCAATCAAACCAGCGGTCCGTCCGTAGGTCAGGGCAGCCACCACAGTGCCGATGCCTACTCCCTTCAGCGTACCGGTACCCACTACGGTCAGCACAATGGATACCGCAACGCAGGTCAGGTCCATGGTCGTCTTGACCTTGGCGTAAGGCTTGCGGATAATCTCCGAAAGGTCCCGGGCAAACAGATCCGTCGGGATGATCGGTAGCTTGCACCGGTTGGACAGTGCAATGCCCAGCGCGATGACCGGGCAGCTGGCCACAAAGTAGAAGATGCGCCAGCCCCAGCTGTAGGGCAGGCAGGGCAGCCACGCACCAAACACATCCAGCAGCTTGCCGAAGAAAAAGCCCGCCACAAAGCTGAACAGGTACGACGGCACAAACCGCTTGCGCAGCACCATCAACGTAATGACCAGCACGCCCTGGAACAGGTACGTCCAGGTGCCCAGCGTCAAAAACGGGAACACCAGCGACACCGCATACGGGAAGCTGGACACCGGCGAAATGCCCAGCCCCGCATACACCGTCACGGCCACTGCAAAGCTGTTGATGAGCACGGCCAGCACCAACGCCAGCTCGCCCCGCACTATAATTTTATCCTTCGTTTCCATCGTCCTGTTTCCTCCCCCGGATACGTCTATACCATCAATATACGCCAATTTCTGCGGCATGGCAAGCGTTGTCTGGTTGACGGGCCGCTTCCCTGCATTTTCGGCAAAAAGCGTCCGATATGCAACACCGTGTTGCTTTTCTCCCCGGTTCGGCGTATAATGTCTATTATAGAAATTGTAACGCACCGGAAAGGATTTTCCGCTTATGACGGCACCCAAAACCGACCGCCGCATCCTGCGTACCCGTGCCCTGCTGCGCCAGGGCCTGGCCGAGCTGATGCAGGAGAAAAACGCAGGCGACATCACCGTAAAAGAGCTGGTCGCCCACGCCAACGTGAACCGTTCCACCTTTTACCTGCACTACACCGACATTGACCAGATGCTGGCTTCCGTAGAGGCCGAGCTGCTGGAACGCATTGAGGCGTCTGTGCAGGCACACCCCATCGACCCGCACCAGGCGCAGATTTTCCCGCTGGTGGGGGATCTGTTTGCCCTGATGGCCGAAAACCGCGAGATCTGCGCCGCGCTGCTGGGTCCCCACGGCGACATGGCGTTTTTGCTGCAGATCGAAGCCATCCTCTCCCGCTACAGCCTGCAGGTACTGGCCGATGCCTACCCGGATCGCCGGGCCGATCTGGACAGCGGGTATTCCTTTTGCCTGTCTGGCTGCGTGGGGCTTATCAAAAACTGGCTCCAAGCCGAGGAACCCGCCCCGCCCGAGGTGATGGCCCAGCGCACCTATCGGCTGATCCACAACGCCATGCGCGGCCTGTGCCCGGGGGTGGAAGCATGAAGAAAAAACTGCAGCCCGCCATCACCCTGCTGCAGCAGTACATGGCCCAGGACATGACGGTCTACGCCGGGCACGCCACGCTTTTCCTGCTCACGGCGTTTTTTCCGCTGCTGATGTGGCTGCTGGTGGTGGTCAACACCCTGCCGGGCTTTACGGTGGACAGCGTAGTCGAGCTGTTTTTCCGTTTTCTGCCGGATATTCCGGTCATTCGTGATACCATCGCCGGCCTTATCACCAGCATGAACGAGAACTCCAACACCTTTGTGGCATCGCTGGCCGTTATTACCACACTGGTGTCGGCGTCCAGCGGCATGGCAGCCATCCAGAAGGGCCTGCAAAAGTTGACCCCCGGCTCCCGCCGCACGATGCTTGACCGGCTGTGGGCGGTGGTGTACACCTTCGCGTTTTTGTGGCTGCTGCTGATCGTGCTGTTCTGCCAGAACCTCAGCCCCCTGCTGCATTGGGCGTTGAGCCTGCTGCCCTGGCTGTCCCAGAGCCATCTGTTTCTCAGGCTGCACAGTTTGGTCAGCTTCAGTGCGCTGGCGGCCTTCGGACTGTCCATCCTGACTTTTGTGCTGATCTACACCTTCGTGCCGGGCGGCCGCCGCCGTATGCGGGACCAGCTGCCCGGGGCGCTGTTTACGGCTGTTGTCTGGTTCGTTTTCTCCTCGATCTTCACCTATTATATTCGCACGTCCTGGAAGCTGTCCTACATTTACGGCTCCCTGACCTCGATCATCCTGGTCATCCTGTGGCTGAATGTCAGCATCAACGTGATGTTCCTGGGCGCGGGCGTCAATGGCATGCGCGCCTGCAGCCGCCGCAACGGTTGACCCGCGCTGCACGACGTGTTACACTGGATACAACCCTCTGCATTTATAGTCTAATAAGGAAAGTTGGAGAAAACCATGAAAACGGAACGTCCTACTGCGCGCCGTGTCCTGGGTATGGTGATCGGCATCGTCATCATCTCGCTGGGCATTGCCATCTTCAAGCAATCCCACCTGGGCAATGATTCCATCACGGCCCTGAACATCCGCCTGTCCGAGCTGCTGGGCATCTCGCTGGGCGTGCAGAACATCTGCACCAATCTGTTGTTCTTGGTGGTGGAATTCATCTGGGGCCGCAAGTACATTGGCCTGGGCACCCTGGTCAACGGCCTGGGCTGTGGGTTCATCATCACTTTTTTCTACGACATCATTGCGGGCTGGTTCGGCCCGGCCGAGCAGCTGCCCATCCAGCTGCTGTGGGTCGTGATCGCCGTGCCTGTCACAGCGTTTGGCTGCTCGCTGTACCAGACGGCCGACCTGGGCGTTGCACCTTACGATTCGCTGGCTCTGGCCCTGCAGGACCACCTGCACAAGCCTTACTTCGGCTGCCGCGTCTTTACCGATGCACTCTGTGCGGCCATCACCTTCCTGCTGGGCGGCCTGGTCGGCATCGGCACCCTGGTCTGCGCCTTCGGCCTGGGACCTTTCATCCAATTCTTCAATGGCGCGTTCTCTGAGAAGGTTTTGCAATATAAACCTGTGGAAACTTCTTGATTTGTTCCTAAGAGGTGCCACCCACTAAAAAAGGCCCTGCCTCAAGGTAGGCAGGGCCGGATAACCGCACAAATATAATCACATAACTCGTTCAAACACCGCAATCACCATCGGCATCGTTACAATCGACAACAACGTTGTCAACACATACAACGCCCCTGATTCCTCCATATCGCGGTCATACAACTGCACCATCGAGTTCAGCGCCGAGCATACCGGCGTAATGCCGGACAAAAACACTGTCATCAAAATCGCCTTGCCGTCTGGGATCCAGGTCTGCGCTTTCAGCAGCCATAACAACCCCAGCGTCACCATCGGGTACAAAATCAAACGCAAAAACACGGTCAAATAATACCGCGGCGTAAGCACCAGCTTTTTCAGCGGGCTGGACGCGATTGCCATACCCGCCAGCAGCATGCCCAGCGGGCCGATCATATTGCCCACGCTGGAGATGGTCGTCACCAGCCCCGCCGGCAGCGTAATGTGCAGCGCAAACAGCAGCGCCGCCGCCACAATGGCGATCAGGTTCAGGTTCGTCACGATTTTTTTCAGGTCAATGCCCTTGTCGCCCCGCAGCACCGTGCAGCAATGGGTCCACAGCAGCACCAGCTGCACAATGATGAACCCGCAGGAATACACCACATACTCACTGCCCAGCGTAGCCTGCAGCAGCGGGATGACCAACGCCGACGCGTTGGAATAAATCACAGCACACCGCTCAATCACATCCAGTTTCAGCGGCTTTTTCAGCAGCGCCGTCAGCGCCAAAAACAGCAGGTGCATGATGCCTGCCACCACAAACGAATACGCAATGCCGGTGCGCACCTCCGGCGTGTTGTCGATCTGGAACGCGTTCAGGATCATGCACGGCATGACCAGATACACCATGATGACCGACAGCACCCGGCTGTCCTCAGGCTTCAACAGCCCGACCCGGACCACCAGATACCCCATCAGCAAAATCAGAAACAACTGCGCGATTTTTTCCGCCAGCAGGATACTGATCGACATACTTTCATCCCCCTCATTTCTCCTGCCATACTACCACAATTTGCCGCACCGCGCAAGCACTACAAAAAAGGGAAAGGCCTCAGTCCTTCCCTTTAACGCTATTCGGTTTCGCTCATGGGTACTGCGGCATCCGGCTCCGCGCAAGGCTCCTGCTCTGCGCCATAAAAGCCGCAGCCATGCTTGCCGTGCTGCTTTACATGGTACAGCGCGTGGTCGGCATCCTTAAAGATGCTCTCCCCCGGGTCCTGCCGGTCAGAAAATGCCACGCCAACGCTCAGCGAGACAGGCGGCAACCCGTCGGCCGGGTTGCTCAGCAGATCGTTGACCATATCGATTTTTTCTTTAACAGTGTTGGTCAGGTCGGTGGTCATATCCACCATAATGACCGCGAACTCGTCGCCGCCGATGCGGCAGACATAGTCGATGCTGCGGAACGCTTTCTGCAGCAGGGATGCCACCTTTTTCAAAATTTCATCGCCTACCGCATGGCCGTAGGTGTCGTTAACGGTCTTGAAGCTGTCCACATCGCAGATGATCATGGCAAAGTCTGACTGCCCCTTCTCGTAAATGGACAAAATCTTCTCAAACGACCCTCGATTCAGCGCATCGGTCAGTGCGTCATGCTCGGCCTCATGACGGATGAGCTTCTGCGTCTCCTGGTTTTCCAAGTAGACTTTGTTGTAGGTCACGGCCATGCTTTGCAGCTCCGCCGCGCCCACCACCGGAAAGATCTCCCCGTTCTGGATGCTCTTTCCGTACAGCAGCAGCGGCTTTACGATTAAATGCTGCACGATGGCGCACATCATCAGCACCATCAAAATCAACGCCACTACGCTGATCTCAAACCTAAAATAAATGTCACTGAACACCGTTGCTGCGTTGTTTTGGCGGTTCTTTGTCTGTTCGATCAGGCTTTGGGTGCAGGCCGCAACATTGTCGTTGATGTTCTCCCGCAGCGTCTGGTACTGGTCGTTGCAAACCAGCTGCTGTGCCTTGCGGATCTTCTCGCTGTCGGTCATCCGCTGGTCGCTCTCGTGCAGCGTCACCGCCCGGATGGCCTCCGGCCAGCTTTCCCCGTCCGCAATGTAGGCCTCGGCCGCCAGCCGCATGGCATAACGGTCGGCATAGCTCAGATTTTTGGTGCTGTTCAGCGCAGTTTTCAGTGATTCCAACGACGTTGTTCCGTCAAATTCCTGTTCCAAATAGGCGAACGCCTTCTCCTGGCGCCGGGTCACGTCCTTTTCCTCAAAGTAAAGGTCCATGTACTCTCGCTGCCCGGTCACCACAAACAGCCGCACCTGCTCGGCCAGATAATCCGATGCCGCCTGCAGCTCACTTGCCTGGTTTTCGCACTCAATATATTCATCCGTGGCGGTCTGCAACGCCGCAAACTGTTGCGTGCACTCAGACGAAACAAACACAAGCAGGATGCCCAGCAGAATGGTCACCGCAATGCTCCCAATGCTGACCCGTTCGATCCGTATTTTCTTCACACGCGCTCAACTCCCGCACAAAATGCGCATCGTCATACCGCAGCATTTTGTTAAAATTTTCGATATTTTCATTATAGAAAGTTTATTGTTAGATTGCAAGACAATTATCGACATAATTGCGCAGTGTTTTACGGCTGCTGCCGCCCCGCTTTGGACGATTCGCTCTTGCAAAATGGCGTGGTTCGCGTTATGCTGGCTGTATAACAAAGTAAAAGGGAGCACCTGCTATGAATGTTACTGCATATTTAGGCGCCAATTATGGCACAGACCCCGCCCTGCAAACTACCGTGGCCGAGCTGGGGCAATGGATCGGCAAAAGCGGCCACACGCTGGTCTACGGCGGCTCCGCCAGCGGCCTGATGGGTGTGCTGGCCCGCAGCGTAATGGCCGCCGGCGGTCCCGTGATCGGCGTAGAACCGCAGTTTTTCATTGATGAAGGCTACGAGCTGGACGGCTTGACGCAGTTGATCGTCACACAGGACATGACCGAGCGCAAAGCCAAAATGATCGAGCTGGGCGATGCTTTTATCGCGTTCCCAGGCGGCACCGGCACGCTGGAGGAGATCACTGAGGTCATGTCGAAAGTGTCCCTCAAGCACCTGGATGCTCCCTGCATCCTCTACAACCTCAACAACTATTACGACAGCCTAAAAGCCCTGTTGGACCACATGATCGAAACCGGCCTCTCCACCCCCGCCCGCCAGGAGGGCATCTACTTTGCCGCTGATTTGGCAGAGATCAAGCAGATTCTAGGCGAGGCATAAAATCCCCCTGTACTCCAATTCGCCGCATTTCCGTAGGGCTAGATTCTATATCCGCCCACCCAATCGCCTCCCCTGGCGGGGTGCCTTCCCGCAACGCAGGGAGATGTCGCACAGCGACAAAGGGGACCGGCCGCGTAAGCGGTTCCGCCATACCGTAGGGAGAGGATCTTCCACTTTTTCTTTTAATTTATGCACACAGAAAACTGCAGCCTTCCCCAGGCAATCAAAAAAGATTGCACTTAACAGCAGACTCTTTTTAGGCATCGGGGACTCTCCCGCGCTCTAAAAGTGCCCCACTGGGGCATTTTTTCTGGCCGGGATATACCGTGGGCCTACGGACTTGCGGTTACCGCATCGGCCTGCGCCCTTTGGGCGGGGCTTGTCCTCTGCGGCCGCTGCGCCTGCTCCGGCTCTCTGTTTCCGCCGCAGGCGGCGGTCACCTCCGCAGCAAGACATTCTCGTCCCCAATGGTGCACAAACGGCAGTTCCCTCAAAAACAAGCAATAAAAAATACCCCGCAGCTTCGTGCGAGGTATTTTGTGGTGCACCATCGGGGACTCGAACCCAGGACCCACTGATTAAGAGTCAGTTGCTCTACCAACTGAGCTAATGGTGCATATAAACAAGCTCCAGGCTGGGCCAAAACCCGGCCCGGAGGCTTGTTCTTTAAAAGAGAAGTCGGCATCTACCTATTTTCACAGGCCGTCTCCAGCCAACTATCTTCGGCACGAGTGAGCTTAACTTCTGTGTTCGGAATGGGAACAGGTGGAACCTCACCG
>ERZ772893.2177-NODE-2177-length-16518-cov-3.939987_pt1 | contig 16518 bp, 17 predicted proteins | sample MGYA00511482_ERZ772893 | MGnify/ENA primary metagenome ERZ772893 (study PRJEB29015, sample SAMEA2737687) | human gut metagenome | biome: human gut; feature: human-associated habitat; material: faeces | place: China | collected 2012 ... | reverse complement strand
TAGAACGGAAGTTTCCTAAACTTTAAATGGCAGTTCGATTCTGCCCGGGGGTACAAAATAGCTTGGTAATACATTGTATATCAAGCTATTTGTTTTTAAATAGAGTCGTATTTAGGAACGGTGACATTTTTTGAAGCATAACCGTGTTGAAAAGGTGAATATTCTCATCTCGATCTTAACGTTACAACAATTGAATCAATATTGAAAATAATAAATAATTTATTACCTTTGTATTAGTAATAAATTATTTGCATATGCTCACGGTAAAACAAGAAGCTTTTTGTAATTACTACATAGAAACCGGTAACGCATCCGAGGCCTACCGGAGAGCCTTTTGCTGTGAGAAAATGTCTGAAAAAACAGTTTGGGCAAAAGCGTCTATTCTATTAACAAGGGATAAGGTTAGGGCAAGGGTAAAAGAATTGCAGGAGGAATTAAAGAAGAAGTCTGATTTAAGCAAAGAGCGAATATTGAACGAGCTTAAATGCATCGTTAACGCAAAGATTTCTGATTACGTTGAATTAAAAAACGGGGTACTTAAATTTAAAGATTTTGACGAACTAACAGAAGAACAAATTAAGGCAATAGAAAGCGTTAAAGAAGGTAGAGCGGGTATTGAATTAAAACTACACGGGAAAGCATGGACGATAGAACGCATTTGTAAAATGCTCGGGTATGATGCTCCCGAGAAAACGGAAACAAGTATATCTTTTGCAAAGCCGTTATCGAGAGAGGATAGGAAGAGAATAGATCTTGAACTTGAAAACGATTACTGATGATAGAACAAGAGTATATGCAATACAAGCTCACCGGTTCAATATTAACCTTCACCCGGTATTTTTTCAAAAAGAGATTTGGACGAAAATTTGTGGTGGGGGAACACCATAAAAAAATATGCGATACTCTCGATCGAGTCTTAAAAGGCGAATTCAAGCGTGTAATTATAAATATGCCACCTAGGTATGGAAAGACGGAAGTATGTGTTAAAAATTTTATAGCAGCAGGTTTAGCTATAAACCCATCTTCCAAATTTATCCACCTATCTTATTCGGATGATCTTGCCCTTGATAATTCGGAAGAGGTGAGAGAATTCGTGAAATCGGAAGAGTATCAATCCGTGTTTCCTTACGTGCAAATAAAGAAAACTAATGATGCCAAGAAAAAATGGTATACCACCTGTAGTGGTGGCGTGTACGCTACAAGTGCGGCGGGACAGGTTACTGGATTTGGAGCTGGAAATGTTGATGATGAAGAGTTGATTGAGGAAATATCGATGGTTGAGTGTGGTGAAACTGCTTTATTTGGCGGCGCAATAATAATAGACGATCCTATTAAGCCTGAAGATGCAACTAGTACAACCATACGAGAAAGGGTTAATAATCGATTTGACAGCACTATTGTAAATCGTGTAAATTCTCGTAACACCCCGATAATAATTATAATGCAAAGACTTCACCCTGAAGATTTGTGTGGTTATTTGATCGATAGGGATGGAAACGAATGGTATGTTTTATCTCTTCCAGCTCTATATTTTGACGAGAATGGTAAGGAATGCGCTCTATGGCCATTCAAGCAAACCGTGGAGGAGTTAAAGGATCTACGTAAGAAAAACGAAATGGTGTTTGACACGCAATACCAACAAGATCCACAACCGAAGGAGGGGCTACTATTCCCGAAATCAGAATTGCATTTTTATGATCCTACCGTTGTTGACTTGTCTAAGGCTGATTATAAAATAATGTGGGGAGATCCAGCTGACAGGGGAGATGATTTCGCTTGTTTTGTCGGTTATGTCATGGATGGGTATGTTTACGTGCCAGAATTCTTGTGTAACAATAACGGGTTAGACTACATGATCCCGGCAGTATCAGATATGGCAATAAAGCACAATCCAACAGATATGTGCTTGGAAGGTAACGGGGGATGGATACAAACTTGCAAAGATATACGAAACAATATTCAGGATAGGAATAGTGATATTCGTGTCATGATATACAAGGAGAAGGGGAATAAAGAAGAGAAAATAAGTGGCCAAGCGTATTTCATAATTAATAGATTTTATTTTAGAAATGACTATGTAAATTTCCAAGAATATGACTATGCTATGAAACGATTGACTTCTTATTTGAAAAATGTCAAGGATCAAAAAGATGATGTTCCAGATGTATTATCTTCAGCGAGCAAGTATTTAAGAAGAAATATTTTAAGAGAATAATTATGGGGGAATATAAATATGTTGAAATAAGATGTCCATCCTGTGGAAGATTGATAGGTAGAATGTCCACTATGAATAAAGGAACTTGCGAGTATGTTTGTAGATGTAAAAATAAATTTTACACGATAAATGCAGAGGTGTGTCAATACCCCACAGAAAGAGTAAAACAAATATTTAATGATAAGAAATATGAAATTCCCGTGGTTTAACAAGAAAGGCGTGAAAAATAGCATTATCAGGGATAAGGATAATAATGTTATTGTTGTTGCAAATAAAGATATAGAGTCATATTTAGGCGTTTTCAGTCCCGCTACTATAACTAATAACGTGGTCACTTTATTTAACGAGATTTCGGAGGTTGCTTTCCCTGTTATGGCAATTGCGAATAGAATAACCAACGGACGCTTTCAGTTGAAAGATAGCAAGACGGATGCAGTTATTTATAATAACGAGTCAATCAACAAATTTTTATCAAGACCAAATCCATTACAGACATTTAATGAATTTATTCAGCAAATTGAAATATACAAGCTAGTTACAGGACAATCTTTCGTGTATTCAAATACTGGGGATTTTATTGATCCCAAAATGAGGTGGAAAATGACAGACGAGTATGTAGTGTTGCCATCTCAGGATGTTCAAATCATATACAATCAACGTGTAAAATTCTTGTCCGCTCAAAATGTTACCGATATTATAGAAAAGTTTAGGTTTTCAGGAGGAAATTCCCAAGTAGATATATCCCCGTCAAATATTCTCTACTTGAAAGATACTTCTATCGGCAGAGGGTGTGACCATATCGGGGGTATGTCTCGTCTTGAACGATTGAAATACCCGTTATCTAATCTTATTTCTGTATACGAGGCTAGAAATGCCATTTACGTGAAAAGAGGGGCTATCGGGGCGATCGTGAGTAATGTTAAAGATGATTCGGGGTACGTTCCTTTAACTCCGAGAGAAAAAGAACAACTTTTAGAAGATTACCAGAGCACATACGGGTTGTCAACTGAAAAACACCCGACAATGATATCAACACTGCCGATAGGTTTTGTTCGTTTCAACTTATCTATACAAGAGTTACAACCATTTGATGAAACTTTGCTTGATGCCATCACTATTGCTGGGGCGTATAATGTTCCAGCTGTATTGATCCCAAGAAAAGATCAATCAACATTTTCTAATCAAGATACTGCCGAGAAATCTCTTTACGAGAATGTCGTTATCCCTGAGGCTAATAACTTGTGTTCTGCGTTAAATACTTTTCTTGGACTCGAGAATGATGGTATGTACTTGAGTGTTTCTTTTGATCATATCCCGGTATTGCAGCCAAACGCTAAAGAAGAAGCTGATGTGAAAAAGATTATCTCGGAAACTTGCAAGTCTAATTTCTTGGCTGGTATAATAACTTTGAACGAGTGGATCGCACGAATTGGAAGCGATAAGGTGAATAATTCAATGTACAACAAAAGAATATTTGAAATGTCTGATGAAGAGCTTAATAAAATAGAGAGATTTATAAAATAGAATATTGATTTAAATATAAATTTTATTACATTTGTATTGAAAAGAACTCCAAGAGGGTCAGTATATCGTAAGTGGTATACCGACCCTCTTTTTTATTAAAATGTTTTGGAAATGGAAATAATAAACAAGAGTATTGCGACCAAAACTAACGACGTGGACGAACAAGGACGGGTCGTTATCGCTGTTAATGCGATCGGGAATGAAGATGCTGATGGTGATATATCGATGCCCGGTTCGTTTAACAAGACGTTGAAAGAAGATTTCGCTCGTTTGAAATGGTTTTTGAATCATGATCCATTTATTCTTCTCGGTGTACCAATTAGCGGGGAAGAAAAAGACAATCTCGTGCAAATGACTTCTCAATTCAACATGAAGAAACAGATTGCTCGTGACACGTACGAGGACTACAAGCTATACGCTGAACACGGGAGAACGCTTGAGCATTCGATTGGGGTCAACGCTATCAATAGGAACAAATCTAATCCCAAGGAGGTGTTACAGTGGAAAATGTGGGAATATTCAACCCTGACAAATTGGGGAGCAAACGAGAGGACACCACTCCTTGATATTAAAAGCATGGATAAAGCATCGGCAAAAGATTATATTCAATTTATCGAGAAAGCGTTGGGATGCAAATATTCAGACAGTAGGTTAAAGTCGATGTCTGAAATGCTTGACATGATAAGAAAAGCGGTTGTAGGAGAGATGATTGTCAAATGCCCTTGTTGCGGGTTAGTTTTTGATTATAATTCAGTTCCAGAGCACACGTTACAGCAACAAATAATAGACGCTGTAAATATGTATGCAGGATGGCTCGTTGATGATATCGCTTACGAGGAGGTTCAAAAACTTGAAGAGAATATCAGGAGCGAGGTGATGGGTATTATCGAATCCAAGAAGTCGATCGAGGAGATCACGAATCATGTTCGGTGTCCCAAGTGCTATAGTCGTGTGACGAAATCAAATCTAGTATTGAAAGAAGATAAACCCAAGTTTTCTTTGAAAGACTTGGTAAACAAGATTAAGCAATAAAACCAATTTTAATTTTTAAGACGTATGAAAAATTTGATTAACAAAGTGAGAAAATGTTCTAAGGTAAAAATGTTTGCTTTTGTCGTGCTTGCAATGATTGGTGTGGCTTGCGCATTCTGCGATGCTGGAAGCACTATGGCGATGATGGCAACGGCTCCATTTATTGCCTTGGTGAAAAAGGATGCAGGACTATCTGAAGAGGAAGAGTCGTTCTTAAAGGCGGTAGAATCCCCGTTAAACGAAGCTTTTGATAAATTCAGTAAAGGATTTATAACTAGGGAGGAACTTGATGAAGTTGTGAAAAAGTCTCTTACAGAATTTGTTGAGCAAAACAAAGACAAAATGCCTTCTGATGGAGTAAAAAAATCATTGGATAGTATGCAAGAAACAATTAAATCAATTGTGGGAGAGATTCAAAAAATGAAAGACAGCGGTATTACACTTGGGAGAGGGTCCATGATCGAGAAGGCTATTGATGAGATTATTGATAATCCCAAAATGGTCGATTTCATTAATAGTAAGTCAAGAACAACCGGTAAAATTCCGTTCAATATCAAGGGAATTGTTTCCTTGGAAAACAACTACGAGGGGAATTTGCTCACGACACAGCAAACCGGTAGGGTAATAGTAGACGTTAACGAACGCCGGATTAACGTTCGTGATTTGATGACCGTTGATCAAGGAGATCCCGAGTTTACGTCAATTGCTTACGCTAAAATCGTTGATCTTGACAGAAACGCTGTTGCTGTTTCAGAAAACGGAAGATTGCCAGAGAGTGCTTTCAAAATGAAGGAAGAAACAGCCAATATCTCCCGTATCGGTACTCACGTGAACATCTCCAAGCGACTCCTCAAATCACGTCCGTATCTTCGTTCTTTCTTGATGAACCGTTTACCTAAATGGGTAAGAATGGCAGAGGATTTTCAAATCTTGTTCGGTGATGGGACGGGAGATAATTTACTCGGCATCGTTAGACAGTCGAACGATATTTCAAAATGGTTGACGGCGATTGTTGCTAAAGGGGAAACTGGATCGGTTGAGAGCGTTGAATCGTACGACAAGGGAGAAAAAACAATGATCACGTTCAGTAAGCCATTCGACAAGATCGAGGAAGGAATGCTGATTAAGTTTACGGGCGCACCAGAAGTAACAGGAGGTACGGCGAGTAAGTTGAATAGCGAGAACATGATGCACAAGCACAATGATCGTAAAATAATGATTGACGTTCCTTATGCTGATATTGTTCCGCAATCTGCCGGCAAGCTTTCTACGGAACAGATCAAAGCCTTGACGTTTGAAGTTAAAAACAACTTCTTTAACACCGTTGAAGATCCAAACTACGGGGATGCTATCAACGCCGTGATTGCCGTGTTAACGTATGGGGAATTCACTCCCAACATGGTTGCCTTGAACCCGTCAGACGTGTTCATGATTCAAACGTTAAAAGATACTTCCGGTAGATCACTTGACTTGATTACTGGGATTGACGGGACGAAAAGAATCTCCGGTAGGGTGATCGTGGAAACAACTATTGTTCCTCCTGGCTACTATTTCATCGGCGATATGGCAAACGCTGCTGCATTGGTGGATTATACTTCCCTGTTTATAGAGTTTGCTGAAGATATTGAAAGTAAATTGACCAATCAAATTACCGTGATCGCTCAAGAAGAGGTGTTGATGCCTGTATATAACCCGTTCGCCTTTGCTTATGGGAAGTTGGATGACGTGCTTGCTGCTATCACGAAGAAGTAAAATTGAAAATCACGAAGGGGATAATTCCCCTTCCTTTAATATTTACCTATGGAAAAGAGAGTAATTATAGAAGGTGACGAAAAAGTAGTAAACGTGATCATGAAGGAAAACAAAGTTAGAGTTTCACGGGGACTGGTGAAGTTTACCCCGGTTGCGCCTAGAGAGAAGGGTAAAGGGAAAATTGAAGAGGAAGAGGAAGAGAAAGGGAATCGTGGCAGGTCTTCACGGGGAAAATCAACCGAAATAACTGATAAATAATAGATCATGTTAATCAACGAGGAATATTTTAAAGGCGAGATCGTTATATCGAACTTGAATAGCGTCGGTAATGGGATCAGTAGCCAGATAGCGAGTTCTAACCTGGAATTGCTTCTGTTTTTTATTGACAAATACGAGAAGCGTTTTCTTGTTTCTTTGCTAGGTCGAGATCGTGCGGATGAATTTTACAAGGAAATAGAAAAGAGGGAATTATCGGGTAAATGGTTGGACCTTAAAAATAGGCTTGTTGATGAAACGTTGAAAATGTCCCCGATAGCTAATTACGTGTATTACTGGTATCGACGTTGTAACGTGTCTGTAACAACTGATATTGGAGAGATGGAAACGGATTCGGATAACTCGGTGAGGGTTTCCCCGGCTTTAAAGATGTGTAGGGCGTGGAATGAAATGGTGGATTGGGTGATTGACATTCAAAAGTGGATGAAGTCGACAGGTAGTTTTAATTACCGGAATATCGACGTGAATTTACTTAAACGGATAAATACGTTCAACCTATGATAGTCGTGGAGGATATATTGAGTGAAGTGGTAAAGAAATCCTCTGTGGTGGTTGGATTTGAATTATCATTTCAGTATGGGACACTCCGTGAAATAGTAGAAAACTTGAACACGTTGGGTAAAGGAGGCAAAGTGAAGTATCCTCTAGTAGCGTTAATAGAGCCGTTCAAACAAAGAATAACCGATGATGGTGCTAGATCGAGTTTGAGGCTCTTGATCGCAACCATGACAAAGAAAACATTGAAAGCGGACGAGAGGCTTGAGCAGAATTATAAACCCATCTTGTTTCCGGCTTACGAGGCTTTAATTGGTGAAATAAAGAAGGTGACAATTTCTTCAACACTGGACCACACGCTTATTAACCACTTTGAAATGGGGAGAGAATCTTTACAAGGATATGACAAGGCGATACTTGATGATCATATAGACGCTATCGAGATAAACGACATGGATGTGCTTTTTAGGGAGAATAAATGTAATAATCTAACAAAAAATTTTTAATATGAACGAGATAAACAAACCGCAATGCGGGCAAAATAACGGAAATACCGGGGTTCCTGAATGTGATTTTCTACCCGGGCGAGTGATCGGGATCATATTGACCGGTAAAGGCAAAGAGTATTCAGGTGAGGAAACCGATGATCTTATAGAGACGTTAAAAAAGGCGGCACAAGGTGCGGCCAAGGATAGGGTTTATCCGATCTTCCGGTTCGGGACTATAACAGACAATAGCGAAGATCCGGCTACCGAATCTCTTGGTATCGGGTACACGAAAACATTAAATGACGGTGCTTACAACTGGACATTCCCGTTGGTAAATGGGACCGCGTGCTACGCCGCAAATCTTCGTAAATTTAACGGTGACAAGTATAACGCTTTCTTGGTTCTTGACAACGGATTGGCGGGTGTAAAAACCAAATCGGGAGGTGTTCGTGGTTTCACCATGTCGCAATTCTACGTGCCAAAACCAGTATGGGCCGGAGACACTACAATAACCCGGTATAACGTGACCATATCGTTCCCTAATCCTTCCGAGTTCGTTGATTCGTTAGCTTACATTCAAACGACTGATAATATAGAATACGAGATTCGTGGGAACCGGGAATGCGAGATGATCCAAAAATCGGCAACGGCTGAATCTGTTACCGTGGATATCGTGAACAAGTGTAGCGGGCAATCAATATTGAGTGTTTACGGTGATGAATTAGCTGACGAGAGCCTGTGGGGACAGGGAGTATCGGTAACGGCGGTGGCGCTCGCTTCTGGTTTATTGAAGTTTACCGGAACGTTCAAGAACGGGGACAAGATCGCACCGGTTGGCGTGGCTGAACTTGCCACGGCGGGCGTTGGAGGCTCCCCGGAGTACGGGATTGAAATCACTCCACTAACGGTAAAAATCCCGTGATGGATTCGATAAAGGTAAACGGCGGGAGTTTTAAACTTACCGCCGTTTTGTCTTATTCTAGCGAAGATGCATTCGTTGAATATTACAATAATGTTTTCTCCACGTGGTTAACGGAGGACAAAAGAAAAGCCACGTTAAGGGAGGTATACAAGATCGCTCACGATATGAAAAAGTACGACAATGACACCAAGGGAAATGCTCGAAAGATTTCAAAGTCTGGACGTGGATCGGGCGATAAAGATGACAATAGGTCAGACGAGAGACCTGATAATCGACAGGAATCAAGATCAGTTGATGCAGGGGATTCGTTCTGATGGGACCGAGATAACCCCGGCGTACACGTATTTTACAAGAGAGAAGAAAAAAGAAAAGGGAAGAGACCCGGACATCGTGACTTTATACGACACCGGGGCTTTCTTCCGTGATATGTTCGTTGACGTGGGGTCGGACGTGATCGAGATTGACAGCATGGATAACAAGAGCGAAGAATTGAAAGACAAGTACGGGGAGAAGATATTCGGTTTATCCGGTGATTCGAGACATCGGTACGTGAGTGATGCCATGCCCGTTTTGATTGAAAAAATAAAGGAAATTCTAAAACTATGAGTTGTGGTTGCCAAAACAAGATTTATTCAAAAGATTACGAGAGGGTTAAAAAACTCGCTCAAAAAATGGCTTCGATCGATCAAAAAGCCTATTTCATATACAAGAACAAGGATAAATACGATTTTCAAGCGGTTTACCCTATATCTGACAGGGTGCTTGAAGCGTTGGAGTTTGTACTACCGGTGTGATGAATTATTACTGTACAGGTTTATAAAGTGCCTTAACGGGGATTTGAGCGCGCTGAAGAAGGTTAGATTCGTGCCTAAATCGTGGGTGAAAGAAGCTTGGACATCAATAAACGAGGAATACGCTAGGGATATTGATAACAACAAGTACGTGGAATTGACGAAATCGCTGAAAGATATTTTCCGGGATTCACTAAGGCTGATGATTGCTGATAGTTGCGTGCAAGTTTTATTGAACAAGCATAGCGATAACGCCGCCGGGGTTCTGCGAAATCTCGGGTACAAGTACAAGTTTGACCCGGCAAACAGGGAACAGTATCACAAGGATCTTGCTAGGGTCATGAAAAACTTGAAGATGCTGAACATGGAGCTGGAAGCGAATAAAAAAGCCTACGCCACGAAGACAACGGTCAAGCAGGCGAGCAAGGAGCATATCTCGGAAACGCTCGTTTCCCTTTCCAAGTTCATGAATTACCGGATTGATCCCGTGAAAGTGACCGTTAGGGAGTACATCAATATCATGAATCAATACAAGTTAGAAATCGAAATAAACTTGAAACAATGGCAACAGAAAAAATAAACGAGATATTCGATATAGAGGCGATAAATAAACAAGTGCAGTCCGTCAAGGCTGGAATTGAAAGCACTTTGTCCGACATGGAGAAATTCGCTAAAAAAGCTTCGGATTTGAATAAAACGATAGAGCAATCAGGGTCGTTCAAGGAAGTAGCTGATGCTACCGATAAAGTGAGGAAAGCGCAAGAGGAATACGCCAAACAGGTAGACAAGTTGAACGCTCTCAAGAAACAGGAAGCTCAGTTAAATGAGAGGCTGGCGAAGACGCAGCAGGATATGTTAGCCAAGATTGCCGAGTTGCAGAAAAGGATTGACGAGGAAACCAATGCTCTTAACAACCGGACAAAGGCCATGAAAGATGATATGGCCCAGTCTCAGGCTAATATTAACCAAAAGAAAAACGAATCTAAAGCGGCCATAGATAACTCTAATGCGATTAAAGCTGAGGCTGACGCTTACCGGGAGGCTGTCGATAGGATTAATGACAATATTGGAAGTCGAAGCGAAAACATTAATCTTTTATTGCAAGAGCAAACTGTTCTAGCTAACCTAAAGTCAGAGATTGACAAGTTGAACAAGATTGAAAAACAGAATGGGAAATTAACTCAAGAACAGAAGAATCAAAGAATAGCTCTTGTAAGTGCGCAACAAGAAAGCAAACAAGCAATATCTGAATTGTCTAGCGCCATTAAGAATGATGTTAAAATGAATCAAGCTGCCAAAGGTTCTATGGATGAAATGGAACAAGCAGTAGGAAGAATGAAGAAGGTTTATAGATCATTAGGTGATGACATACGTAATTCCCCGTTTGGTCAAGAATTGCTTGCGCAAATAAACGCTACTGACGAAAAATTGAATGAATTAAATGCTTCTATCGGCAACCATCATAAGACCATTGGGGATTACGAGGGGGCTATTAAACGAGTGATTGCAAGTCAAGCACCATTTATCGGTCAGTTGATAGACATTACTGGAAATTCTAAAGGCGTTGCCGGAGGTTTTTCTGCAATGATTGGTGGAGCAAAAGCGTTTGGGAAATCGTTATTGGGTTTACTTGCTAACCCGGTCGTAGCTATTCTTGCTGCTATAGCCTTGGCTATTGGTGTTGTGGTAAAAGCCATGAAATCTAGCGAGGAGGCCACGGCTCGATGGAATGCTGTTCTTGCCCCATTGACCCGTGCGTTTAATTTCTTTTTGAGTATTGTTCAAAAAGGAGTTGGCTTTATATTATCCCTTGTTGAAGTCCAGATGAAATTACTTGGAGCTTTAGCAAAATTAGCCGAAAAATTACCCTTTGTGGGGAAATACATAAAAGAAGTGAACGATGCTAATCGGGAGGCTATTGAAATAGAGAAGGCGAAGTACGAGTTAACCAAGCGGACTCGTAAATTTAATGAAGAATCAGCAGAAGCTGAATTAAAAGTGTCTGATTTAAGAAACAGAGCTGCACAGAAAGATAAGTACACGACGGAGGAAAGAATTGCTTTGCTTGATGAAGCCATTGCTATAGAAACTAAGGTGGCAGAAGAAAGAAAGGCTATCGCAGAAGAAAATTTGAGAATACTTGAAACAGAGGCTAGTTGGGCAGACAATGATGCAGCAACTAATGATAAACTTTCCGAAGCAAAGATTGCGGTAACTAGGGCAACTATAGAATTGAATACTAAGACCCGAGAATTGAATGCGCAAAGGACTGAAGCAATTAATAAAATGAAGGAAGAGAAAAAAGCTGAAGATGAGCTTGTGAAGTCTCGAAAAGCTGCCCAAGTATCGCTAATGAAAGAAGGTATAGACAAACAACTAGCCCAGATTAACGCAAATTACGACGGGCAAATAACGTCTCTTAAGACCAAGTTGCGAGAGGAGACAACCCTATCCAAGAAAGCTCAAGAAGAGATAAATCGAACTATTATTTTACTCGAACAGAACCGGGAGAAGGACATCAAGAAAACTCGTGAAGACTTTAATAAAGAAGTCTTGAAAATGAATACTGATGCTCAACGACAACTTGAAGATATTGTAACGTCTCTAATGAAAGAAGGACAGGAAAAGCAAATAGAGATCTTGAACAATAGCTACGACCGACAAGTCGAAGATTTGAAACTTCGATTAGCGCAAGAAAAAAATTTGACTGAAGAAGCTAGAAAATCTATTAATAATACTATTGTTGCTCTCGAACAAAAAAGGCAACAAGATATTGAGAAGATAAATTCATCTTTCTCGGTGAAGAGAATAAAAGACGAATCGTTGATGATCCGGCAACAGGCGTATATGGCAGAATCGGAAGAACTGAAAGCTTTAGCAGATCGCTATAATTCAACGAATATGACAAAGGAACAATTCGAGCAGGAAAAACTTGAAATTTCCCGTAAGTATAATAAATTAGCTTTTGAAGGTGATATTTCCACATTAGAAGACATTGTGAAAAATTCCGGCTTGCAAGGAGAGGAGTTGAAGAATATCGAGAAGGAACTTGCGCAGAAAAGAGTTGAGTATAACCAGTGGGCAAACCAGCAAATAATAGACAACGACACTAAGGCTGCCGAAAAAAGAAAGGAGTTGGAGAAAGAGTTACAAAACCAAAGAATTCAACTGATTGGGGAAGCGTTGTCTACGGTAGCTTCTGTCACTAATTCAATGTTTGAAAGAAGAGTTCAACAACTTGATTCAGAGATTGAGAAGATTGAAGAACGTAAGAATGCAGACATTGAGGCTATTGAACAGATAGGACTTTCAGATGAAGAGGCCGAAGCAAGGAAAATGGCGATAGAGGCAAGAGCGGCAGCGCAGACAGATAGGTTAGAAAAGCAAAAGAAAAAGATGCAAAAACAACAAGCGATAGCAGAAAAAGCTTATCAATTAATGCAGGTAGCAATGGAAACTGCCAAGGCTGTAGCTAATATAAAATTAATAATGGCAACTTTGGCCGCAAATCCTGTGACATTACCTTTTGTTCCTATGGCTGCCGCACAAATACCTATTGCAATAGCAACCGGAGCATTACAAGCCGCTGTTATTGCCGCCCAGCCAATCCCTAAATATGCCAAAGGTACAGAGGATCACCCCGGAGGATTGGCTATTGTCGGTGATGGAGGACAGAAAGAGGTAGCTATATTGCCGGACGGAGGGTGTTACGTGACTCCTAGTATCCCCACGCTTGTTGATTTGCCTAAAGGGACAGAAGTATTGCCTAGCGTGAACGAGGCTTTGATGTCGATAACCAAGGCTCCGAGACTTGATACAAGTATGCCTACTTCAACGGATCGAATTGAAAAGCGCATTGACACGCTCGAAGGTGTCTTAAAAGATGTTGTTCGGGCAATAGAGAAAAACCGCTCTCAAATAAGCGTCAATCTTGACCAAAATGGCATTTGGAAGGTGTGTGATCGACAAAAAGGTGTTGATGAATACTTAAATAAAAATTTGCGCATTCAAAGATAATTTGTAGGTTTGTTGGAAATTTTAAAATTATTATGTTATGACGAAGGTGTTTTCTCTTTTGATTGTAATCTTAACTACATTATCATTAAATGCTCAAGTTAAACAAGATTCGATTGTTGATAAATTGAAGTTTAATGGTGTGGAAATAGATGGTAATATTGACGAATTTATCAATAAGATGAAAACAAAAGGATTTGTTTTCGATAAAGCTGAAGAAAACAATGTTGTAATAATGTTAGGTGAATTTATTGGACAAAAATGTAGGCTTTACATTGTTCCCACTCCTAAAAGTAAAATTGTATGGAAGATTGCAATATTTTTTGGTTGTGGTGATACATGGGAAAGTTTGAAAAAGGAGTATGAAAGTGTTAGAGATTTATTTTCAAAGAAATACGGAAAGCCGTCCCATGAAGGTATTTTTTTTAAAGAGCCGTATTACGAGGGAGATGGATGCGAATTGCTAGCATTAGTAAATGATAAGTGTTTGTGTGCGTCTATTTACATGTTAAAAGCTGGCGCTATAACAATTCAAATAGAAAATACATGCGAAGTTTCCGTGTCTTATGAAAATAGGGTAAATATGAATAAAGCGCAACAAGAGAAAGAAGAGTCTGTAATGGATGAAATTTAAAAATATATAGTATGAAAAAGATTTACATTTTACTTGCTTTTATTGCAATATTATTTAGTTCGTGTGAAAACAATAAAGTCAAGAGCCGAGAAGATATTATTAAAGATAATTTGAAAAATTATTTGTCTGATAAACTAAATGACCCTGATTCGTATGAATTTGTGAGCCTTAACTTAATAGATTCTATAAAGTATATTGACAATATTAATTACAGATTAAAACATTTTGATTCAAGTTTGAAATTTTATAAGAATCAAGTCGAATTAGGAGATAAAGAGTCTATAAAAGAGGTTAATCGGAATAATTGGATTATATATAAAATTGATTCGATTAAAAATTCATTAGGAAATAGAGTTAATGATGTTGCAGTTTATAAGTATATATATAAATTTAGGGCTAACAATCAAATGGGCGGTAAATCGTTAAATGAATATATTTTATTGACAAAAGGATCAGATAATAGTATTATACAAATGGAAAATAATCCGGATAAAATATATATAAATCCAACAGATTTTCCGGGATACATGGAGTTGATAGAGGTGTATAAAAAATGGGAATAAAAATATTATGCTATTATGGGATTTTTAAGCTTTCTAAAATCAGATAAAAAAGAAAAAGTAGAAGACTTTTTCCAAATAGATATTCATGATATATTTAGATACAATCCTGAATATCTAGGTGAAGAAGAAAATGACATTGGTTCAAGATTTAAGAAGTATCGACTTGTACTTGATAAACCAGAATTGGGTATATTTGGTGAAATTCAAATAAATGAGTTCGGAAATAATGACCAGACCTTGATTTTTGTAAGCAAAGAAAACGTGCTATCCAAGGATCTTAAAAAGTTTATTAGTTTTTGTACCAATAAATTTGGCCTAGATGATTTAAATGAAGGAGAAATTACGGAAAGAGATATTGACTATATTCAAAAGGGAATCTTTTCTAGAATGTGGACTAAAAATAACGTGTGGGTAGATAATAATTCTAATGGGGAAATGTTATTGACTTTATTTTCAGTTAAAATGAAACAATAAGATTACTACTAACTTCCAATATAGATCCCCACCTTGTGATAAAAAGGTGGGGATTTTGCTTACAAACTTAAGGGTGGTACTACATTTCTGATAATTCCTTTAGAATAGTCTTGTAATTATTTAAATCCATAAATTGTTTTATCACGGTTCCATCTTCATGTTCTGCCATGATGCGACCAGATGGATAAAAGAAAAACACCATGAGGCTATTTTGGAACGGGTAAGTACATACCTTGTACGCATCACACCTATATACTACTTCGGACATGATTATTTCAATAACTCGTGAATAAATAGCCTGCCTTTTTCAGTCCATACGGTTTGCATTTGCGTCCCGGTTGTGCCGTCGGATTTGGTGTAAGTACGGGGAATTGACTTGGTATATCCTTTCCCGTCATATTTGGCGTACAACAACCATTGCCCGTTTTGTTTGTATTGAACACCCATTTCTTTAAGTTTCCGGTTGAGTGTTTCTCCTCCCCAGCCGTACTCTTTGCCTATTTGCGTGGCGGTGTAAGTTCAGGTTGACGACATGGCAGTATCATAATACGCTACTTTTGGAGCGACTTGTTTTAATTGCTCGGATTGTAGTTCGTTTTGCTGTTCTAGCATGGAGATCCGTTGTTCTTTTTTCTTGATGGTTTCTTGTGCTACCATTATAGCCCGAGCCATGATTTCCTCCGGGGTGTCATCGCTTCTCGTGGCGATATATCCACCGGTATTCATTACCGTTGGTACAAGTTCGTCAAATACCCATCTTTCAAATTTCTCCGCTTGGGGGAGCTGGCTACTTGCGATCAAGCGGTAAACGTTACCTTCATTGATAAATTTCATTTGTTGATTTCTTCCCATTGAATCTATGACGTCACGAATCGTTACGCCATGTGATTTACAATGATCTATGATTGCTTTCCGGGGGTTTGCATACCCTAATGCGCTTGCAACATCTGTTGCACCAAACCATACTCTACTTTCGATTTCGAGGGTTCTAATCTGCCCAAATTCTGGGCTGTTGAAAATTTGAATGGCATTACCTTTGCCATTGTAATTAAAATTTTGTATATTTGCATTCATGATTTTAGCTTTTTATGAGCTATAAGAAGGGTTTACAAGTTTGGCGACGGGTGAACCCTTTTTTTATAACTCAATTTAAAACATTATTTATCATCCACTAAAATTATTTATTTTCAGAAGTTGGGAATAACTCTTCGACAGGTTTGCCAATTATTTCTGCGATCTTTTCTTTTTTCAATTTATCTGGCATCCCCCAGCCTTTAATCCAACGATAAACAGTTGCGATAGAAACGCCGCATTCTTTAGCAATACGATCCTTTAAAT
>ERZ772893.2149-NODE-2149-length-16697-cov-4.133458_pt1 | contig 16697 bp, 14 predicted proteins | sample MGYA00511482_ERZ772893 | MGnify/ENA primary metagenome ERZ772893 (study PRJEB29015, sample SAMEA2737687) | human gut metagenome | biome: human gut; feature: human-associated habitat; material: faeces | place: China | collected 2012 ... | reverse complement strand
GCGTACATTACCCATTCCGCAAATGAATAGAACAAAATGTCTGCTGCAAGTCCACAAGTAAACATCATGCTTCCCCAGACAAAAAATGGATATTTCTTAAGATTCCCGGCAGCAGATGTACCGGAGAAAAAGAAGGCGGCAGTCGGAGTAAGAGGGATCCGTCTGCAGAAAAAGGATGAGCTGGAGCATACTTATCTTTTTGAAGAAGGAACAGAGACGAAAGTAACCTATGGAGAAAAGACGGTGACTCTAAATCGTCTGAAAGCTGCGAAAAGAGATGGTGTTGGGAATAAAACCCGTTAAAAATGGAAAAAATAAGTAAAATCGGCAAAAAATAAAAGAAAACCCTTGATTTATCAAAAAAAAGGTGATAAGGTTAAAAAAGATACATAAAGGGAACGGCAGAAGAGTGGACGAAAGTTCACTCTTCTTTGATGATATAAGGATTTCTTTATGTAAAATATCATTTTAAAGAAAGGGAGTTTAGTGTGTCCAGAAGAGAAGAATATGAGCAGCAGACAGAGACACTTCTTGAGCCAATTGTAACAGAACTGGGATTTGAGCTTGTGGATGTGGAGTATGTAAAAGAAGGTGGTACGTGGTACTTAAGAGCGTACATTGATAAACCCGGAGGCATTGCTGTCGATGACTGTGAAGCAGTGAGCAGGAGATTTTCAGATATCCTTGACGAGAAGGATTACATTGCAGACTCCTATGTATTTGAAGTGAGTTCTCCGGGACTTGGAAGACCTCTGAAAAAAGAGAAAGATTTTAAACGGAGTCTTGGAGAAGAAGTGGAGATCCGCACGTATCGTGCGATTGACCGTCAGAAAGAATTTGTAGGATTACTGAAAGCATATGATGACAGTACGGTGACAATCACTTATGAAGATGATACAGAGCAGACATTTGACAGAGGAGACATCGCTCTGATCCGCCTTGCTTTGGATTTTTAATTTAGGAGGAAAAAATAATGAATACAGAATTACTTGAAGCACTGACGATTCTTGAGAAAGAAAAGAACATCAGCAAAGATGTCATGATGGAAGCAATCGAAAATTCTCTGCTCAGTGCCTGTAAGAACCATTTCGGGACATCCGATAATATTAAGATCGTGATGGACAGAGAGACCTGTGACTATTCCGTATTTGCAGAAAAAGAAGTTGTGGAAGAAGTTTTTGATCCGGCAATCGAGATCAGCCTGGAGGATGCAGAAAAGATCAATCCGTCCCTGCACATCGGTGATATCGCCCAGGTTCCGGTTTATTCAAAAGAATTCGGTCGTATTGCAACGCAGAATGCAAAAAACCTGATCCTTCAGAAGATCAGAGAAGAAGAGAGAAAAGTTGTCTTTGATCAGTATTTTGAGAAAGAGAAAGATATTGTAACCGGTATTGTACAGCGTTATGTTGGAAAAAATATCAGTATCAACCTCGGAAGAGCAGATGCGATGCTGACAGAGAATGAGCAGGTTAAGGGAGAGCATTTTGAGCCGACAGAGCGTATCAAGCTTTATATTGTAGAAGTAAAGAATACGACAAAAGGACCAAAGATTCTTGTATCCCGTACACATCCGGAGCTTGTAAAGCGTCTGTTTGAGGCAGAAGTAGCCGAGGTCAAGGACGGAACGGTAGAAATCAAGAGTATTGCCCGTGAGGCAGGTTCCCGTACAAAGATGGCAGTATGGTCCAATGATCCAAATGTAGATCCGGTCGGAGCATGCGTGGGAATGAACGGTGCGAGAGTCAATGCAGTAGTACAGGAACTGCGTGGTGAAAAGATTGATATTATTAACTGGGATGAAAATCCGGCACTTCTGATCGAGAATGCATTGAGTCCGGCAAAAGTAATTTCTGTTATGGCCGACCCGGATGCGAAGGTAGCGAGTGTGATCGTACCGGATTATCAGTTGTCACTGGCAATCGGAAAAGAAGGTCAGAATGCAAGACTGGCAGCACGCCTGACAGGTTACAAGATTGATATCAAGAGTGAGACGCAGGCAATCGAAAGTGGCGAACTTCCGGAAAATTATATGGAGCAGATGGGTATGGTCGGTGAAGAAGGCTATACAGTCGGTGAATATGATGAGGAAGAAGAGAATACAGAAGCTGCTGTGGATGAGACAGACAGCGATGAAATTGAGTTTGTGGAGACAGACGTAGAATAAGACTCGGAGGAGTGAAGCATTTGGCAGTGAATAAAAAGATTCCCATGCGTAAATGCGTGGGCTGCGGGGAAATGAAACCAAAAAAAGAATTGATCAGGATTCTCAGAACGGAAGAAGAATTTCTGGTTGATGTGACCGGGAAGAAGAACGGAAGAGGTGCTTACCTTTGTCCGTGTAAAGCATGCTTTGACCTGTCAGTGAAGAGTCATGGACTGGAGCGTTCCTTTAAGCAGGAAATTCCACAGGAAGTTTATGAAAAACTTGCAAAGGAGATGGAACAGATTGGCCAGAGATAAAGTACTTTCGCTGATCAGCCTTGCTACAAAAGCAGGACGCTGTGCAAGTGGTGAGTTCCTGACAGAGAGTGAAACGAAGTCAGGAAGAGCCGGACTTGTAGTTGTGGCAGAGGATGCATCAGAGAATACGAAAAAGAAGTTTCGGGATATGTGTGAATTTTATGATGTTCCCATTATTTTCTACAGCGATAAAGATACTCTGGGGCATGCAATGGGAAAGCAGTTCCGTGCATCCCTGGCAATATTGGACGAAGGATTTGCAAAAGGAATTTTAAAAGCATTAAAAGAGTGTTTTTGATTGCCTGAAGGAGGTTTTTTGATATGGCGAAAGCGAGGGTATATGAACTTGCAAAAGAGCTGGGAGTAGGGAATAAGGAGATCCTGGAACAGTTGAAAAAGAAAAATGTTGAAGTTAAGAATCATATGAGTACAGTGGAGGATAACGTGGCAGAAGAGATTAGAAGAGAAAATGCCGGAAGAAATGAAGAACCAGCAAAGGCAGAACCGGCAGCAGAAAAAGCAGGAGAAAAGGACAGCACAGTGCCAAAGAAGAAAAATCTTGCATTTGTAGTGCGTCCGCAGAATTCCAGAAATAGCAGCAGACTGCAGGGAAATAAGCGTCCGGGAGCAAACCAGGGACGAGGTGCCGCACAGGGAAATGCACGCGGAGGAGAGAAACGTCCGGTACGTGCAGCAGGTGCAGAGGGAAGACCGGTGCGTACAGAGAGAGCGGCTCAGGCAGGTACGCGTCAGGAGAAAACTGACCGGGCAGAGAGAACCGTACGCACAGAAAAACCGGCTCAGACAGAGAGAACCGTACGCACAGAGAGACCGGCTCAGACAGAGAGAATGGTACGCACAGAAAGACCGGCTCAGACAGCAGGACGTACCAGCGGAGAGGGAAGACCGGTACGTCAGGAGAGAAATGAAAGACCACAGCGTCCAGGCAGTGACAGAGAGAACCGTCCGGTTCGTGACAGCCGTGATGGAAGAGGCGGACGTCTGAATGGAGACGGAAGAGGACCGCGTCAGGAAAGAGGACCGCGTGACAACCGCGATGGAAGAGGTGGTCGCGAACAGGGATCCGGAGGACGCGATAACCGTGATGGAAGAAACGGTCAGGGATCTCGTCCTGACAGAAGAAATGATAACCGCAGAAATGAGCGTACGGACAGGGATGCAGCTCCAATCGTCGAGCAGCAGAAGAGCCAGAGAAATAAGGCGAAAGATAAAGAGAGAGATAATAAGAAGAAAGAATACAGAGACGAGGCATTTGAGGGCAAAGGCAAAAAAGGTAAAAAGCAGAAAAATGTGGTCGAAGTAAAGAAACCGCAGAATAAGCCGGAAGAAAAGAAGGAAGAGCAGATCAAGCAGATCGTGATTCCAGAAGTTCTTACGATCAAAGAACTTGCCGACAAGATGAAGATTGTTCCGTCTGTGATCGTAAAGAAGCTGTTCCTGCAGGGAAAAGTTGTTACGGTAAATCAGGAGATTGATTACGATACTGCTGAAGAGATCGCAATGGAATTTGATGTTCTGTGTGAGAAGGAAGAGGTCGTGGATGTAATCGAAGAACTCCTGAAAGAGGATGAGGAAGATGAAAGCCTGATGGTGAAACGTCCTCCGGTTGTCTGCGTTATGGGACACGTTGACCATGGTAAGACTTCTCTTCTGGATGCGATCCGTGACAGTAATGTAACAGGACGTGAGGCCGGCGGTATTACACAGCACATCGGTGCATCCGTTGTCGAGATCAACGGAGAGAAGATCACATTCCTTGATACTCCGGGACATGAAGCATTTACAGCAATGCGTATGCGTGGAGCAAATTCTACGGATATCGCGATCCTTGTTGTAGCAGCGGATGATGGTGTTATGCCGCAGACGATCGAGGCGATCAACCACGCAAAAGCAGCCGGAATCGAGATTATTGTTGCCATTAACAAGATTGATAAGCCAAGTGCCAATATCGAACGGGTAAAGCAGGAGCTGACAGAGTATGAACTGATCCCGGAAGACTGGGGCGGAAGTACGATCTTCGTACCGGTATCTGCACACACAAAAGAAGGAATCCAGGAGCTTCTGGAAATGATCCTTCTGACAGCAGAAGTAATGGAACTGAAGGCAAATCCGAACCGTGCTGCCCGTGGTCTTGTGATCGAGGCAGAGCTGGATAAAGGAAAAGGAGCAGTTGCAACTGTACTGGTACAGAAAGGAACGCTTCATGTTGGTGATGCTATCGCAGCCGGAAGTGCACATGGCCGTGTAAGAGCGATGATGGATGATAAGGGAAGACGTGTCAAAGAAGCAGGTCCGTCCCAGCCGGTTGAGATCCTTGGTCTGAATGATGTGCCGAATGCAGGAGAAGTCTTTGTTGGATGTGCTTCTGATAAAGAGGCAAGAGCATTTGCTGAGACATTTATTTCACAGAACAAAGTAAAACTTCTGGAAGAGACAAAATCCAAAATGTCACTGGATGACCTGTTCAACCAGATCCAGGAGGGTAACCTGAAAGAACTGGATATCGTTGTAAAGGCAGATGTTCAGGGATCAGTAGAGGCAATCAAGCAGAGTCTGCTGAAGCTGAGCAATGATGAGGTTGTAGTAAAGATCATCCACGGTGGTGTCGGAGCAATCAACGAATCTGATGTCATCCTTGCATCGGCATCCAATGCGATCATTATCGGTTTCAATGTACGTCCGGATGCGACTGCAAAAGAAATTGCAGAACGCGAAGGTGTAGACTTAAGACTTTACAGAGTTATCTACAATGCAATCGAAGATGTAGAGGCAGCTATGAAGGGAATGCTGGATCCGGTATTTGAAGAGAAAGTGCTTGGTCATGCAGAAGTGCGTCAGACATTCAAGGCATCCGGTGTCGGAACGATCGCAGGTGCGTATGTGCTGGATGGTATTTTCGAGAGAAACTGTTCTGTACGTCTGGTGCGTGATGGCATTGTAGTATTCGACGGACCACTTGCATCCCTGAAGCGTTTCAAAGACGATGTGAAGGAAGTAAGAGCAGGTTACGAATGCGGATTTGTATTTGAAAATTATAATGATATTAAAGAGGGCGATCAGGTCGAGGCATATAAGATGGTCGAGACTGAGCGTAAGTAAAAGGAGCAGCAATGAGAAAGAACAGTATTAAAAATACTCGTGTCAATGCTGAAGTCCAGCGTGAGCTGAGCAATATCCTGCGTGCAGGGATCAAGGATCCCCGCGTTGCACCGATGACTTCTGTAGTTGCCGTGGAGGTAGCTCCGGATCTGAAGACCTGCAAGGCTTATATCAGTGTACTGGGTGATGAGAAAGCCCAGCAGGATACCATCCGGGGACTTCAGAGTGCGGAAGGCTATATCCGCCGCGAACTGGCACGTACGATCAATATGCGAAATACACCGGAAATCCGGTTTATCGTAGATCAGTCAATCGAATATGGTGTGAATATCAGTAAAAAAATCGATGAAGTGACAAGAGATTTAAAGGATGGAGCTGATGAGCAGGATGTTTAATCTGAAGGAATTGCTGGAGGGAAAACAGAGTGTTGCACTGGGCGGACATGTCCGCCCGGATGGCGACTGTGTAGGTTCTACGATGGGACTGTATCTTTATCTGAAAGAAAATTTTCCGCAGATTGAGACAGATCTGTATTTGGAATCAGTTCCGGAGGCTTACAGTATGATCCGTCATACCGATGAAGTCAAAAGTGAGCTCCCTGAAGGGAAAATCTATGATCTGTTCATTTGTATGGACTGTGGGGATCTGCAGCGTCTTGGATTTTCCCAGAAATTATTCATAGAATCAAAGCAGACTGCGTGCATTGACCATCATGTGAGCAATGAGGCGTTTGCAGATGTCAATTATATTGTGCCGGATGCAAGTTCTACTTCTGAACTGGTATATAATCTGCTGGATTATGATAAAATGAGTCTTGAGACGGCAGAGGCTCTTTATATGGGAATTGCTCATGATACCGGAATTTTCCGCTATTCCTGCACCAGCCCGGAGACGATGGAGGCAGCGGCACAGCTCATGCGGAAAGGGGTCGATACTGCAAAGATCACGGATCGGACATATTATGAAAAGACGTATGTGCAGAATCAGATTCTTGGAAGGGCACTTTTGGAAAGCATTATGGTGCTGGATCAACGGTGCATTGTTTCAGTGGTGCGTCTGAAAGAAATGGAATTTTTCCAGGCAAAACCGTCTGATCTTGAGGGTATCGTCAGCCAGATGCGTCAGACAAAAGGAGTAGAGGTGGCGATGTTTCTTCATGAAACTGCTCCACAGACTTTCAAAGTGAGTCTGAGATCCAAAGAACGGGTTGATGTAAGCAGGATCGCAAAATATTTCGGTGGCGGAGGTCATGTCCGTGCAGCCGGAGTGACGATGAAAGGTTCCGTCCATGATGTCATCAATAATCTGACAGCATTGATCGAAAAGCAATTAGATGAAAAAATAGAACAGGAAGACTAAGAATGAACGGAATTATAAATGTATATAAAGAAAAAGGATATACATCCCATGATGTAGTTGCCGTTCTGCGTAAGATTGCCGGTCAGAAAAAGATCGGTCATACAGGCACCCTTGATCCTGATGCGACAGGGGTGCTTCCTGTTTGTCTGGGGCGTGCAACAAAGTTATGCGATCTTCTGACAGACCGCGATAAGACTTATGAGGCGGTACTGTTACTGGGAAAGACAACGGATACGCAGGATATTTCAGGGGCGATACTGAAAGAACAGCCGACAGACCATCTGAATGAAGCAGAAGTGACAAAAGTGATTGAAAGCTTCAAAGGCACATACGATCAGATCCCTCCCATGTATTCTGCACTGAAAGTCAATGGGAAAAAGCTGTATGAGCTTGCGAGAGAGGGAAAGACAGTAGAACGTAAAAGCAGAAAAGTAACCATTTATCAGATCCATATCAAAGAAATACAGTTGCCGAGAGTAAGGATGGAAGTGACATGTTCAAAGGGAACGTATATCCGCACTCTTTGTCATGATATAGGAAATCTGCTCGGAACAGGTGGCTGTATGGAAGAACTGACCAGGACAAAAGTCGGAAGATTCGAGTTGAAAGACAGTCTGAAATTAGAGGAACTTCGTGACCTTGCACAAAATGGCAGGCTGGAAGATGCACTGATCCCACTGGATCAGATGTTCAGTGAATTACAGTCCGTTGTCCCTGCTGAAAAATATATTCCCAAAGCCTATAATGGAAATGATTTTTTCAGAAACCAGTTATCGGAAACTGGAAAATTCTGCTCCGGTGAAAAGGTCAGAGTATATGATGCAAAGGGACATTTTATCGGAATTTACCGGTATATGGAAGACAAAAAAATGTTCCACCTTGTAAAAATGTTCCTTGACCCGGAAGAATTGAGGTAATTATGCAGTATATAAAAGGAATTGATGCTTTCAGAGAGGAAAAAAGAACAGCCGTAACTCTTGGAAAATTTGACGGGCTTCACAGAGGACATCAGAAACTGATTGAAAAGATCCGCTCTTATGCGGGAAACGACTGCGTCAGTGTTGTATGTGCATTTGATATGCAGAGAAGCTGTCTGATGACAAAAGAAGAAAGAAAAAAGCTGCTGGCTGGAAAGGTGGATTACCTGATCGATTATCCCTTTACCGGAGATCTGATGACGATGGAAGCTGAACGATTTATTCAGAAAATCCTTTACGAAAAACTTCATGCTGCACATATTGTTGTTGGTTCGGACTTCTCCTTCGGGTATCGAAAACGCGGGGATCATCAGATGCTGGAGCGATATGCACAGAAATATGATTATACTGTTGATGTGGTAGAAAAAGCACGTTTGGGAGACCGCGAGATCAGCAGCACCTATGTACGGGAGGCTTTGTCCCATGGAAATATCCGGCTGGCACAGGAACTTCTTGGATATCCTTATGAGATGACGGGAATTGTAGAACATGGACGGGAACTGGGGCGTACTCTGGGATTCCCAACGATGAATGTTGCACCACAGGATGGGAAGATTCTTCCGCGGTACGGAGTTTATGCCTGCCAGGTTCTGATTGACGGAACATGGTATGGTGGTGTGGGAAATGCAGGAGTCAAGCCGACGGTAATGCAGGAACAGAGAGAATTGTTTGAAGTTTACGTTTATGATTATGCAGGAAATGCATATGGGAAGTACATTACGATCCGGTTCCTGGAATTTGAGCGACCGGAGACAAGATTTGATTCTTTGAAAGAACTGAAAGCGTGCGTGATGCAGGATATGCGATATGGTGAGGAATATCTTCGAGAACATCCACTGACAAAAAGCTGATGGATCAGGATATAGCTGCAGAGACAGGATTCAGAGAGTATTCATCAGGGCATGTTACATGCAGAAATGATTCTGTGCAAATGATGCAAATGATTCTGGAAAATAGTTCTTTACAAGAATGTTCCCCTGTGCTATACTAGCAAAGGTTATGAATCAGCCGGTGTTCGGTAATCGGATCACTCCGACCATTGCTTAATGCCAGGCGGTTATATCAAGAAATTTAAGGAGGAAAAGAACATGATCGCAAAAGAAAAGAAACAGGCTATCATCAAAGAATTTGGAAGAACAGAGGGAGATACAGGATCACCGGAAGTACAGGTTGCTATCCTGACAGCAAGAATTAACGAGCTGACAGATCACTTTAAGGCTAATCCGAAGGATCACCACTCAAGAAGAGGACTTCTGAAGATGGTAGGACAGAGAAGAGGACTTCTTGCATACCTTAAGAAGATTGATATCGAAAGATATCGTGCTTTGATCGAGAAACTTGGTCTTAGAAAATAATTACAGAGCGAATGTTGTCAAAAGCATCATCCTGTGTCAATATCACATGGGGTGGTGCTTTTTTGATGGTATTCGCTTTTATTTATAGAAAGATTGCATAAATTGATTGGATTTTTTGCCAGAATGTGGTACAATTTTGCACAAATGAGTTATATGAGAATTATACAAATAGAAGGAAGAGAGGAAGTTGTATGAAAAAGAAGAGACTGATTTCTCTTATTGCGGCGTTTTCACTTGTATTTACAGGTGTTACAGCATACGTTCCGTCAGGAGTTTATGCTGAAGAAAATGTTCAGATGGAGAATCTTGTTCAGGGGAAGGCGGCGATCGCCTCATCCACAGCGAACGGTTATGGACCGGAATATGCTGTGGATGGAGTTACCTCAGAAACAGTTCAGTGGAATTCTGCAGATATGAAGAACTGGGGAGCTGCATCAGGGAACAGCAAGGATTCTGAAGAACAGACTGCTCAGTGGATTCAGATCGACCGGGGAGAAAATGCAGAGGAAGAAGATATTTCGTCAATTAAGCTTTGGTATAATGTGAAAGTATGGCCGATGGAATATGAGATTTATACAGCGGATGAGTCAACACTTACAGAGGGGAGTACGGATGTTGACCTGAATAACTGGACAAGTCTTGTCAGCGTCAGCAGACCTTCGGCGAACGGTCAGGTTGCCAATGGTGAAGGGCAGAATATTGCCGATACAAGTGCAAATACTGATACAATTACTGCAGCCAGCAGTCCGGCACTGGCATCAGATAAAAAATTGAAAAGATATGTCTTAATGTATATCAGGAAAGTAAATGCACAGGCAGTCGGAAATAATGTCAATCTTCGGGAAATCCAGATCTTTTCCCAGAATGAAAGTGCAGATGTGAACGGAACGCTGGCCGGTATCACAGCAGATTCTTTAAAGGTTCAGGATGGACAGATCACTGTAGATACAGGAACAGCCAGGGGTGTGAATGCCTATGTGAGAGGCAGCAGCCTGGAGAATGTAGTCAGCAATGACGGTCAGATCAGTGATTATAATATCGGTGACCGCAATGTCACGCTGCTTGTCAGAGTAGAGAATAAAAAGAATCCGGATGAATATGCGGAGAAGAATATAGAAGTAACGATCCCGGATCACAGCGGAAATTATCCGGAAGGAAATTTCCCGGAAGTATCAGCTCCAAATGAAAAGCCGGAAGTAATTCCAAGTCTTCAGGAGTGGTATGGATATGAGGGGGATTTTGAGCTGACAGAAAGTTCAAAGATTATTTATAATGATACTGCAGATGCAGGGATTCGCGAAGCAGCATGGAATATGCAGGAAGATTTAAAGGAAATCGCAGGACTGGATCTTACTGTAGAAGAGGGAAATGCACCGGCTTCTTCCAATGATATTTATATTGAGTCACAGACCGATGATACATACGGAGTTGGGGATGAAGGCTATCTGTTAAAGACTGATGATGAGGGGGTTCACATTTATGCACCTACCTATACAGGATGTCTGTACGGAACGATCACGGTGGAGCAGATCCTGGATCAGGCAGAGGACAACAGAACAGTTCCAAAAGGTATTACGAGAGATTATCCGGCTTATGAGGTACGGGGAATCATGCTGGATGTGGCACGTACACCATACAGACTGTCACAACTTCAGGATTATGCCAAGATCATGCTGTGGTATAAGATGAACGAATATCATCTCCACATTAATGATAATGATAACTGTAATACAGCGTTTGCAAGCAATGAGACACATGCCGGATTCCATCGGCTGGAGAGTGATGAATTTCCGTCACTGACATCTGAAGTGAAGCACGCGGGAATCCCGTCCAATTTTGTGAATGAGGATTATTATCTGAATAATGCAGATTATCAGGGCAATCCGACCTACACGAAGGAAGAGTGGAAGGAATTGCAGCAGACATGTTCAGGTCTCGGGATTCATATGATGACTGAGATCGATCTTCCGGGACATTCACTTTTATATAATAAGTATGCAGATGAAAATCCGGATGGCATTGACTGGCTGCAGGGAGGAATCCGCAGCACAAGTACCAATGTAACTACAAAGGGAGGTCTGGAGCTTCTGGATCTGCAGGGGGCAAATGCTGAAAGAGCACTCCGCTTTGCAAAGACTTTATGGAATGAGTATACAGAGGGCAATTCTCCGACAATTTCAGGAGATGTAGTACATATTGGAGCGGATGAATACTGGGATCATACCCCGAAAGACCAGTTCGCACAGTTTGCGGATCAGCTCAGACAGACGATTCAGGGCAATTTGGGATCTGATACAAAGATCAGAATGTGGGGTGCGGGAACAGGAATGTTCTCAACAGCATCTACCGTACTTTCTGATGTGGATCTTACGTCCAACTATCAGTTGGATATCTGGGCAACAAATTATGAGAATGCAAAGGCACGTGCAGCAGAGGGATATGGAATTGTAAACTGCCGTGATGCATATTTATATGGAAATCCGGGCAGAACAAACCGTGATGTACCAAATGCAGAATATTTGTTCAATGACTGGAATCCAACGATTTTTGGAGCAAATAATGTACTTTTAGGTGAGCCAAATCTTCTTGGAGCAAAGGCTGCTATCTGGGGAGATCAGAGCCAGGAAGGTATGACAGAAAAGGATGTTCACCAGAGAGTCCTCAGAGCAACAGCGATTGTAAGCGAAAAGACCTGGGGAGGAACGGATGATTCAGATACATTTGAGCAGTATGAGATGAGAGCTGCAAAACTTGCAGAAGGACCGGGGACAGACATCGCAATGCAGGCGGATTCAGACTCCTCCCTGGTACTGGATTATGATTTCAAGAATGTATCTTCTGATGGAAAGACAGTTTATGATACAAGCGGTAACGGCTATAACGGAACACTTGGAAATGGAGCAGAGATCAGTGAAGACGGATATTTGTCTTTTGACGGTACAGCACTGACAACTCCGCTTAAGACACTTTCTTATCCATATACAGTAGCATTTGACCTGAAAGTAGATTCGGAAGAAGCTGCAAAAAATACAACCGCATCTTCCCTGTTTTCAGGTTATGATGGACAGATTCAGATTGCAGGAACAGAGAGCGGTCATTTATCAGCCAATGTAAATTACTTTACACGAGATTTCAACTATACAGTACCGACCGATGATTCTACAGTAAAGATCATGCTCGTAGGAACATTCCAGGGAACGAAACTTTATGTAAATGGACAGTTGCAGACCTTCCTTTCACAGAAGTCAGATGCAGACGGACTGGCAAGCGGTGCAATAACAACACTTAATTCTTCGGTTCTTCTTCCGCTGGAAAAGATTGGAGAAAACCTGCATGGAAAGATGGCAAATCTTCAGGTTTACAATCAGGCTCTGTCAGCAGAAGAGGCGGCAGAATACTATACAGATGACTGGAGTGAAACTACAGTTAAGACGAATGTTGCACAGAATAAAGCAGCAGGCGGTACTTCTTACAAATCAGGAGATGCAGTTGACAATGCAGAACGAAGAATCAACGTCGCTTTTAAGGCATTTGACGGAGATGCATTTACTGAAAAAGAAGATACAACAGCGAAGCCGGATACAAGTACTTCAGAGATGAATTCATTCTGGAAAGGCTATCATGCAGACAGCTCTTTATGTGTGGATCTTGGAGAGACCAGAACAGTCAGCGAAGTTGAGATTCAGTGGAGATACGGTGGAAAAGGAAAAGATTTTAATATTCTTGTATCGGATGACGGAGAGAACTGGACAACTGCAAAAGAAGTACGCGGAAATGGTGATTTCTTCAATACAGTAAGCCTTGATGAACCAACTGAGGCAAGATATGTAAAAATGCAGGGAATTGCATCTAATGCATCTGCAGGAATATACATGATCCAGGAATTTAAAGTATATGAGACAGTTGATAAAACTCAGTTAAATACACTGCTGAAGCAGGCAGAAGAGTTAATAAAAAAAGATGGACTCAATTTTGAGTCAACGGATTCATCCGAATCCAGTCTTGTAAAAGCAGCCGTATATGCTTCTTCATTGAAAAATAATAAACTTGCAACACTTGAGGAGACAGAGAATGCAAGAACAGAGCTGGCTGCAGCGTTGCAGAATTACAGTACAAAACCGGAGCCGGAAAAGACTTACTCTGTTACAGTGGTTCAGCCGGAAAACGGAAGTCTGACGGTTTCTGAAGATAAGGCAAAAGAGGGGGACAAGATCACCATTATAGTATCCGCAGATGACGGATATAAACTTAAGGGTGTAAAGGCAGTAATGGAAGATGATTCCGTGGTAGAGCTTACGGAGGAAGCAGATCACAGCTATTCATTCGTAATGCCGGCAGGAGCAGTAAGTGTTTCAGCAGAATTTGAGAAAAATGATGCAGGTACAGATAATCCTGACCAGCCGTCCAAACCGGATCAGCCATCAAATCCCGACCAGCCATCGAAACCTGACCAGCCATCGAAACCGGATCAGCCATCAAATCCTGACCAGCCATCGAAACCGGATCAGCCATCAACATCTGATAAATCATCAAATGGAGATCAGGGATTAGGAAATAAGGATGCTTCAGTTTCAGGAAAAGATGATACAGCGGTTAAGACAGGCGATCCTCTGAATGCAGAAAGACCAGTTTTATTATTTGTTACTTCAGCGATGTTATTGCTTGCTGCATGGAAGTTAAAAAAGCACAAAGATAATATTTAAGAGGGGTTCACAGAGGAGAATCATTATCGAAACTAAAAGGCACGATCTTTATGTAGATTACATAAGAACGTGCCTTTGGGGTTTCTTAAGACAAGGAATGTTTTTGAAAAATCTGGATAAATGAATTTCTCGAATCGAAACTTGACAAAAGATGTATAATTGTATACAATTATACAAGAATGCAAAAAAGAGATACTGGAATGTATCGTTGGTCAGTGCATTGCCCGCTGTGGGAAAAAGGATGAGAGGAGACAAAATGGAAGAGCATCAGGAACATTCGCTCGGAGGAAGAGTTTTCCAGAGAATCCGTGAAGATATTCTGAAAGGGAAATATAAGCAGAATGATGAATTGAAAGAAGCAACGCTGGGGAAAGAGCTTGGAGTCAGCAGAACTCCGGTCAGAGAAGCACTTCGTCAGTTGGAACTGGAGGGACTGGTTTCAATCGTGCCGAACAGAGGAGCTTATGTTAATGGCATCTCGAAAAAAGATATCTGGGATATTTATTATATGAGGTCTACATTAGAGGGGCTTTGTGCAAGATGGGCTGTGGAGAATATCACAGAGGAACAGATTGACAGACTGGAAGAGACGATTCTGTTATCAGAATTTCAAATGAAGAAAGGAAATGCTTTTAATACAGAGCAGGTGACAGGGCTGGACGGACGGTTTCACACAATTTTGTATGAGGCATCAGGCAGTCGTATGCTTGCGAGAGTTTTATCAGATTTCCATGAATATGTCCAGTCGGCAAGAAAAGATTCAATCGTGTCGGAAGAACGGGCGAGAAAATCAATTCGGGAGCATAAGCAGATCCTTCAGGCAATTAAAGAAAGAGATGCCGATCAGGCAGAACAATTAGCTGATGAACATATTTTACATGTAATACAAAATTTGAAAAGGCAGGGCTATTAGAAAACTGAGTTATAGCCTGGCAGAAAATCGGATCCGTGAATTACTCATTCAGAACTACGAATGAATAGTCAATATAAATGATAAGCAGGAGGAAACAGACAATGGAAAAAATTAAAATGACAACCCCACTGGTCGAGATGGATGGAGATGAGATGACAAGGATTCTCTGGAAGATGATCAAAGAAAATCTTTTAGAGCCATACATTGATCTTAAGACGGAATATTATGATCTCGGTCTTGAGCATAGAAATGAGACGGATGATCAGGTAACGATTGACTCAGCACTTGCGACTAAGAAATACAAAGTAGCCGTAAAATGTGCAACGATCACTCCGAATGCAGCACGTATGGATGAATATGACCTGAAAGAAATGTGGAAAAGTCCGAATGGAACAATTCGTGCAATTCTTGATGGAACAGTGTTCCGTGCACCGATTGTTGTAAAGGGAATTGAGCCGTGTGTTAAGAACTGGAAAAAGCCGATCACGATCGCAAGACATGCGTATGGTGATGTATATAAAGGATCTGAAATGAAAATTCCTGGAGCAGGGAAAGTAGAGCTGGTTTATACAGCAGAAGATGGAAGTCAGACAAAAGAACTGGTACATGAATTTGACGGACCGGGAATCGTACAGGGAATGCATAATATCAATAAGTCTATTGAAAGTTTTGCAAGAAGCTGCTTTTCCTATGCACTGGATACAAAGCAGGATCTGTGGTTTGCAACAAAAGATACGATCTCTAAAAAGTACGATCATACATTTAAGGATATCTTCCAGGAAATTTATGATGCAGAATATGATGAGAAGTTCAAAGAAGCAGGAATCACCTATTTCTATACATTGATTGATGATGCAGTTGCCCGTGTCATGAAATCAGAAGGTGGATATATCTGGGCATGTAAGAACTATGATGGAGATGTAATGAGTGATATGGTATCCTCCGCTTTTGGATCTCTTGCCATGATGACTTCTGTACTTGTATCTCCGGATGGATATTATGAATACGAGGCTGCCCATGGAACAGTACAGCGTCACTATTATAAGCATCTGAAAGGTGAGGAAACATCTACAAACTCTGTTGCAACGATCTTTGCATGGACAGGTGCTCTCAGAAAAAGAGGAGAGCTTGATGGCAATAAAGAACTGATGGAGTTCGCTGATAAGCTTGAAAAGGCAACGATTGATACAATCGAGGCAGGAGAAATGACGAAAGATCTCGCACTGATCACAACACTTGAAAATCCAACCGTACTGAACAGTGAAGGATTTATTAAGGCGATTGCGAAGAGATTATAAATTTGTATTTGTTGGGGGGATACGCTTAGAAAGCAGAAAACTTCTATGTGGCAGAGCGGACGCGGAAAGCAGAGATATTCCTTCGCGGTGCAGGCCCGCTTTACCTCAGCCCGTTGACCGTTTGTAACTCGAAAGTGGAAATCTTCGTGCAAAGGCACTCGATTTACTTTCTCTAACAAACGCTGCAAAGTGTCTTCGGAACGCTCTACGCTAATGCACCTGCTCAGGAACACCCTGCTTTCCGCTGGTAGTTACAGTAAGAAGTTTTTTTCTGACTCCACAGCGTAGTCACTCAACAATACAAATTTAAAAAGAATAGAAAAAAGCCGGATGGCTATAGACTAAGATACTCGATCGTAAATATCAGATAATAGATATTGTATTTACTATTTGATGGAGCATTTATCTTCGTCGATAGCCATCCGGCTTTCTACTTCTTATTTGAAATTTCGTCTTTGTTGGGAGAAAATGTTCTGGCATGAGGGAAAATTTTCTGATTTGAAAAGCCT